>OGUO01002745.1_pt1 | contig 10397 bp, 9 predicted proteins | sample 1553641 | NCBI WGS metagenome assembly OGUO01 (sample SAMEA2579980, study PRJEB22360) | human gut metagenome | biome: human gut; feature: human-associated habitat; material: faeces | place: Denmark | collected 2008/2010 | reverse complement strand
ATTTTATTCTGCTTCTTTTATGCACTCAATTTTACACGCAGACTGTGCCGTTACGCAAACCCAGTAATCCTCGATTAAAAAACTTTCCTGCCATGCATTTTTTTCTAAAGTGTCAAGTTCTCTCGTAATTCCCTGACCACTCCACTTTACATAGCTTTCCTTTTGGCTCCAGAGCCTGCAAAAGAAAAACTCTTTTTCCTCTGACTGTTCAAGCTGTAACAGCTCCTGTTTCGTTAAGATCCGTCTTAAAAGCCTTGGACTGTAAGATTGTATTTTTTGGATATCAATTCCGATTTCACAAGTTGCCACTGCACAGACTGCATAGTCTCCGGAATGGCTGATATTAAAAAAAGGAAAGCGGGTTTTGTCTTTAAAATACGGTTTTCCATGTGCTCCGATTTCAATAGACTGTTCTAGTTCTTCCAGATTTTGAATGGTTTGGATGTTGCTTTTCTTTATTGCATTTAACAACAGTAGTCTTCCGGCTGTTCGTTCCCGCTTTTGTTTTGAACTTTCTTCTTTTACCAGATTTTCTATTTTTCCATAGTAAATCCATATCTGATTTGTCATTTTTTCTTATCCTTCTCTTCTTTTAATACCAGACCGCTTTCCGTTAAAAATCTGGAGACTTCCAATTCTTTGTCATGTCGATTCTTTGCATATAAAATCCATAAAAATTTCCGTGCCCTTGTAATTCCCACATAAAACAGACGTCGTTCTTCTTCTATACTGCTCTCTGTCACTGCCTTATGATAGGGAAGGGAACCCTCATTGACATCCATCAAAAAGACTGCATCAAATTCAAGTCCTTTGATGCTGTGCAGAGTAGAAATCGTAATCCCTTTCTTCTCTGAAACCTGTTTTTTTGCCTGTTCTTTTAACTGCTGTGTATACTCTTCTATATGGACAAACCATTCCGAAAATGACTTAAAGTTTTTTGCGCTTGAAGCCAGTTCTTCCATCACTTCAAACAATTCTTCTGCCTTAATTTTCCGATACCCTGCGTACTCTTTTAAGTATTCTTCATAGCCGATTCCATAACGAATATAATTAATTGCACCATAGGGTGTCATACGTTTTAAGGTATTCAAATCTTCTTCGAGTTTATCAATCCGGTCACACATCCAGTCTTTTTCCTCATAAAACCAGCGCAGTCCCTCAAAAGAAACCTGTGCATCATCCAAAGCATCCCTTGAAAAATAACGGTTGGGACGATTCATAATCCGTAAAAACTCTCTTCGGCTTCTCTCACCCATTGCAATACGGATATAAGAAATCACATCCTGTGCAATCCAGTGTTCATAAAGATTTGGAAGCGTATCCCGCATACAAAATGGAATCTGGTACTGCATCAGAGTTTCTACAAGAAAACGTGCTCCGGAATTGGTGCGATACAAAACCGCCATTTCTTCATAAGGAATTCCCTTTTTTAACAGCTCCTTCACCTGACTTTTCACATATAGTTCTTCCTGTTTTCCATCTTCAAATACCTGTATTGTTACAGGTTTTCCACCCATTTTATCTGCAAACAATTCTTTTTTATATCGTCTTAAGTTTTTTGAAATCACTTTCTGTGAGAGTTCTACAATAGTAGAAGCAGAACGGTAATTGCAGGCTAAGAGTTCTGTTTTTGCATCCGGATAATCCTCTGGAAAATGCAGCATAATCTCCGGTTTTGCGCCTCGAAAGGCATAAATCGACTGGTCATCATCTCCTACGATAAATAAATTATCTTCCGGCTTTGCAAGCAATTTTACCACATCGTACTGCAGTTGATTAATATCCTGAAATTCATCTACTAAAATATAGGTAAAACGCTTCTGCCAGCCTCTTAAAATATCATTTCGGTTTGTCAAAAGTTCATAAGTATATAATAAAATATCATCAAAATCAAGCAACTTTGAAGTTTTGCACCGCTTGACATACTCCTGATAAATTATACGGAATGTATCATCCGGACAATTGGCCGAATAATAATGTTCAAGTGGAATCCGCCCGTTTTTTACCATGGAAATTTCCTGCACCAGCCCCTGAAAAAATTCTTTTTCATCTTCTATCGTAAGTTTCTGACGGTACACGATTTCTTTTAAGATATCATACTTACGCTCTTCACTTAAAATGTTCTGCACACTTAAGTGATAGGCATATTTTAAAATAGTGTAATAAACACCATGGAACGTACCAAAGGTAACCTGTTCATAAGGCGCATTCACATTTTTTTCTTTACACAGGCGTAAAAAACGCTCCTTCATCTCTCTGGCAGCAGCCTTTGTAAAGGTCACCACCAGAATAGAAGAAGGAGTCACTTTTTTTTCTTGTATTAAATTCACCACTCGTTTTGTAATCGTCGTTGTTTTCCCTGAACCAGGACCGGCAAGAAGCATCATCGGTCCTTTATCATGGGAAATCGCACGGTTTTGTGCTGAATTTTCTTTCATTTACTTTTCTCCAGTTCAAATTGTTTCAACCCACAGTCGGTAATTTCACAGAGTCTGACATGTCAGCAAAACGCTGACTGTGGTTTACCTCATGTCAGTGGGGGATACCGATTTCTCTCCGCCCATCACTGCCGTTAACCTTTCTGTTTGCAATTTCTCTCACCACCTATAGAGGTGGGAGAATCCTTGCTATATTTGTTGAATTAAGAAAGTTTTTCTACTGCTGCTTTTAAACGTATAATGGATTCGTCTTTTCCAAGTACTTCAAGGATTTCTGTTGCACCGGCAGGTGTCATCTGTTTTCCTGAAAGTGCGGTACGAATCGGCCATAAAATCTGTCCGTTTTTGTATCCGTTTTCTTTTGCAAATCCACACAATAATTCGTATAATGCATCGTTTGTGTAATCTTCGTGTGCTTCTAATACCGGAATGATTTTATTTAATACTTCTAAAGAAATTTCCGGATTTGTTTTCATTTTCTTATGAGTATACATTGCAACATCGTATTCCGGAACTGCTTCAAAGAAGTCAATTAAATCCGGAATGTCCGGGAATACTTCGATTCTGGTTTTTACCATCTGTGCAATTTTCTTTAAATCTAAGTCTTTTTTAATTACACTCTGAATGTATGGAAGTGCCATTTCATAGAATTTATCAAAATCCATTGCTTTAATGTATTCGCCATTCATCCATTTTAATTTTGTCATGTCAAACACAGCCGGAGATTTGCTCATGTGATGGTAATCAAATTCTTTCACCAGTTCTTCAAGGCTGAAAATCTCACGATTGTCCTGTGGACACCATCCAAGCAGTGCAACGTAGTTTACGATTGCTTCTGTTAAGAATCCCTGCTCTAATAAATCTTCATAAGAAGAATGTCCGGAACGTTTGCTTAATTTTTTATGTTCTTCGTTTGTGATTAACGGACAGTGTACATAAGTCGGGATTTCCCATCCAAATGCTTCATAAATACGATTGTATTTCGGTGAAGAAGAAAGATATTCATTTCCTCTTACTACATGTGTGATGTTCATCAGATGGTCATCGATTACGTTTGCAAAGTTGTAGGTCGGATATCCATCGGATTTAATCAGAATTAAATCATCTAATTCATCATTCTGTACGGTGATATCTCCATAAATATCATCATGGAAGGTTGTTGTACCTTCTGTCGGCATGTTAAAACGAATAACATGCGGTTCTCCTGCTGCCAGTTTTGCTTCAACTTCTTCTTTGCTTAAATGCAGGCAGTGTTTATCATAAACAGAAATTTCTTTTCCATCTTCTCCAACGTTGGATTTTAAAGATTCCAGACGTTCTTTGGTACAGAAACAGTAATAAGCATCTCCCTGCTCAATTAACTGTTTTGCATATTTTAAATAAATTCCCTGTGCATTTCTTTCACTCTGAACATAAGGACCGTATCCGCCATCTTTATCCGGACCTTCATCATGAACTAAGCCTGTCTCAGCCAATGTACGATAAATGATATCTACCGCGCCCTCTACGAAACGTTCCTGATCGGTATCTTCAATACGAAGCATAAAACTTCCGTTTTCATGTTTTGCAATTAAATAAGCATATAATGCAGTTCTTAAATTTCCGACATGCATTCTTCCTGTCGGGCTTGGTGCGAATCTTGTTCTTACTGTACTCATTTTCTATCTCCTTAAAAATCGTCTTTTTCAGACTTTTTTCTCGACTCCATCGATACGACTAAAATTATACCTTATGAATTTTGACTTTTCAAGTGCTAACTATTCTTGAAATACCTGATAAACAAAAAAGAATCCTGATTTCAGGACTCTTTTTGTTATCGATTTATCGAAACTCTTCCATAATCTCTGCTACTGTTTCTATCTTATCTGCACGATATGCATTTTCTCCGCAAAACAGCAGACCTTCATCTACTCTGCCCTCTGCTGCATTAACCAGCGCTTCTGTAATGCAGTATGGAATCGTCTTTTTATCGCAGGTCACAATACACTGATAGCAGTGTTTGATTTTGCATTTTTCTGTTTTTACTTTTTCCAGAAATGGATTTAAAATCGCACGTCCCGGCATCCCAACCGGACTTTGTACAATCTTTATATCTTCTTTTTTTGCCTTGATGTAGCTTTGCTTGTAGGCTTCGTCGGCATCACATTCTTTCGTTGTCACAAATCTTGTTCCCATCTGAACTCCATCTGCGCCAAGTTTCATAACGTGTTCCATATCTTTTCGCTCATAAATTCCGCCGGCAACTACTACTGGAATCTTTTTTGAGAATTTTTCACTATACTCTTTTACTTTTTCAATAATCGAGACAATCACGTCATCGTAAGCCTCATCTGTAACAGTTTCTAATTCTTCTCTTGAAAATCCAAGATGTCCGCCTGCTTTTGGTCCTTCAATCACAACCAAATCCGGTGCTGTCTGATATTTTCGCTCCCACATCCTGCAGATAACCGTCAAAGATTTCAAAGAAGAGACAATCGGTGCAATCTTTGTTTTGCTTCCCTCTACATATTTGGGAAGGTCAATCGGCAGTCCGGCTCCGGAAATAACAATATCAATTCCGGCTTTTACGGCTGATTTTACATACTCTTCATAACGCTGTGTTGCCACCATGATATTCACTCCGAGCACTCCGCCTTTTGCCAGTTCTCTTGCCTTTTTAATTTCTTTTTCAATTGCACGGAAATTTGCCTCAAATGGTTTTTCATAAAAATCCGGTTCTCTCCAGCCTATCTGAGCGGTTGAAATCACACCAAGCCCGCCACAGGCAGAGACATTTCCTGCAAGTCCTGAAAGACTGATTCCAACGCCCATTCCGCCCTGCACAACCGGAATTTTTACTTCCAAATCCCCTATTTTTAATGATTTGCTCATATTTTTTCCTGCCTATTTCTTCTTATCTTCTTAAGTTCTTACATCTTGCGGAAACGTTCATAACGGTCTTCTGCCAGTTCTTCTTTTGTTTTTTTATCCATTCTCTGAAGAAATTCTCGCATCTTCGTTTTCATATTCTCAGAAATTTCTTCTAAGTTTTCTTCACATGCCGGATATGGTTCTTCAATCACCTGTTCAATAATTCCAAGTGCTTTTAAATCCTTTGCCGTAATTTTCATAATTTCCGCAGCTTCTTTTGCTTTTTTGCTGTCTTTCCATAAGATAGAGGCAAATCCTTCCGGCGATAAAATCGAATAAGTGGCATTTTCCAGCATCCAGACTTCATTTCCAACACCGATGGCAAGTGCACCACCACTTCCGCCTTCTCCGATTACAATACTTAAAACCGGAACTTTTAAATCCGACATTTCCATTAAGTTTCTGGCAATCGCTTCTCCCTGTCCGCGTTCTTCTGCTTCAATTCCACAAAATGCTCCGGGAGTATCAATAAAATTGATAATCGGACGATTAAATTTTTCTGCCTGTTTCATCAGTCGAAGTGCTTTTCGATACCCTTCCGGAGACGGCATCCCAAAATTTCTCGTAATATTATCTTTTGTATTACGACCCTTTTGTACTCCAATAACCGTAACCGGTTGTCCGTCCAATAATGCAAGTCCACCAATCATTGCCCCATCATCTCGAAAGGCACGGTCTCCATGCAGTTCCATAAAGGTATCAAATATCTTTCCAATATAATCCAGACTGGTTGGTCTTTTAGAATCACGAGCTATTTCTACCCGCTCCCATGCAGTCATTTCTTTTTTTCTGGTTCTTCGCTTCTTTGTTTCGATTTTTTGTTTCTGTTCACCCTGAAAACAAATTTTATTAAACTGACTATAACTTGCATTTCGCTCATGCAGTTTTACAAGACCGGACAAGGTTCTTCGTAAATCATTTCGTTTTACAATTCCATCAATAATTCCATGTTCTACTAAAAATTCAGAACGCTGGAATCCTTCCGGAAGTTTTTGTCCAATTGTCTGTGCAATCACTCTTGGACCGGCAAATCCAATCAGTGCTCCAGGCTCTGCCAAAATAATATCTCCAAGCATTGCAAAACTTGCGGTCACTCCTCCTGTTGTCGGGTCTGTCAGAACCGGAATGTAGAGCAATCCTGCTTTGCTGTGTGCTTTAATTGCCGCAGAGGTTTTCGCCATCTGCATTAAAGAAACCATTCCCTCCTGCATCCTTGCTCCGCCCGAACAGCAGAATAAAATAACCGGAAGCTTTTCTTTTGTCGCACATTCAAATGCTCTGGTAATTTTCTCTCCTACCACGTATCCCATGCTTCCCATTAAAAAACGGGCATCACAGACTCCAAGCACGACTCTTGTCTTATCAATCTGGGCTTCTCCGATTTTGATTGCTTCTTCTAAGTGAGTCTTTTCCTGCACTTCGGCAATTTTCTCTTCATAATTCGGATAATTCAAAAAGTTCTTTGTCTTAATGTCCGTACTCCACTCTTTAAAACTTCCCTTATCTGCAATCATGCGGATTCTCGTCTTTGCCTTCATTCTAAAATATCCCTGACATTTTGGGCAGACATAACTGTTTTTTACTACATCTTCTTTATAAAGCAGTTCTCCGCATTTTGGACATTTTACCCACAGACCTTCTGGTACAGACGGACCAAACTGGGCTTCATTTATTTCTTCTGTTTTGGCTGATTCATTTGTCGATTTTTTAAATAAATCCTTCAATCTGGACATTTAGCCTGCTCCTTACTACTCATAATGTTCTTCAATAAAATGTGTGGTTACGTTTCCTTCTAAAAAATCTTTCTGATTTAAAATATCATACTGAAAATCCAGATTTGTCTGAACCCCTTCAATGACGACTTCCCCAAGCGTACTTCGCATCTTTGCGATTGCAGACTCCCTGTCTTTGTCATATACGATCACTTTCATAATCATTGAATCATAATTGGGCGGAATCTGATAACCACTATAAACTGCGGTATCAATTCTTACTCCGTTTCCTCCCGGAAGATACAGATTTTCAATCTTTCCCGGACACGGCATGAAATTTTTCTTCGGATTTTCTGCATTGATTCGACATTCAATTGCATGACCCTTAACCTGAATTTCCTCCTGCTTAACAGAAATCGGAAGTCCTGCCGAAATACGAATCTGTTCTTTAATCAAATCCACACCTGAGACAAATTCCGTCACCGGATGTTCTACCTGAATTCGGGTATTCATTTCCATAAAGAAAAATTCTCCGGTTTCTGAAAGTAAGAATTCAATCGTTCCGGCACTTTCATATCCGACTGCCTTTGCCGCACGAACTGCAGTTTCACCCATTTTTTTTCTGATTTCTTTAGTAATTGCACAACATGGAGATTCTTCTATCATCTTCTGATGACGTCTCTGAATCGAACAGTCACGTTCTCCAAGCTGAACGGCTGTTCCGAATTTATCTCCTAAAATCTGTACTTCTACATGACGAGGACGTCCCACATAGCGTTCCAGATACATCGTATCATCTGCAAAGGAATTAATAGATTCTCTTTGTGCGGTATTAAAATTTTCTTCAAAATCTGCCTCACTTTCAGAAACTCTCATTCCTTTTCCTCCACCACCGGAGGATGCTTTAATCATAATCGGAAATCCGATTTTTTTTGCTTCTTCTAAAGCTTCTTTTGCAGTATAAACCGGCTCTTTTGTACCTGGAACGACTGGTACTCCGGCTTCCTGCATGGTCTTTCTCGCCTGCGATTTATTTCCCATTTTGTCAATTACATCTGCAGACGGACCGATAAATACCACATTGCATTTTTCACACATTCGGACAAATTTACTGTTCTCAGAGAGAAAGCCAAATCCCGGATGAATCGCTTCTGCCTTTGTTGCCACCGTCGCACTTAAAATTCGTTCCATATTTAAATAACTTTCCGAAGCCGGAGCCGGTCCAATACAGACTGCTTCATCTGCAAGCTGGGCATGAAGCGCATCTTTGTCTGCTTCCGAATAAACCGCAACCGTCTTAATTCCCATTTCACGACACGCTCTGATAATACGGACCGCAATTTCTCCGCGATTTGCAATTAATATTTTATGAAACATTTTTCCACACTCCTATCCGATTGCAAATGTCAGTTCTGCTGAGACTGTAATCTTGCCCTCCTGATTTTTGGCAACCGCTTTTCCTACTCCAATCGGTCCTTTTTCTTTTATAATTTCAAGCTCTAACGTTAACACATCACCCGGAACGACTTTTGTCTTAAATTTCGCATTGTTAATTGCACCAAAATAAGCAGTTTTTCCTTTATTTTCCGGCTTGCTTAAAATCGCAACAGCACCGACCTGCGCAAGTGCCTCATTCTGTAAAACGCCTGGCATCACTGGCTCCTGCGGAAAATGTCCTGCAAAATATGGCTCGTTGTAGCTGACACATTTTCTTCCGACTGCACGTACACCCGGCTCTAATTCTTCAATCGTGTCAATTAATAAAAATGGCTGTCTATGAGGAATAATCTCCATAATTTCTTTTGTTGTAAGCTTCATCTGATTTCTCCTAACCAATGACAAATAATGGCTGGCCATATTCTACAACCTGTTCATTTTCAATCTGAATTTCTTTTACGACTCCGTCAAATTCGGACTCGATTTCATTCATAAGTTTCATCGCTTCTACAATACCAAGTACCTGACCTTTTTTTACGGTATCTCCTACTTTTACAAATGGGGCAGAATCCGGTGAAGAGGCACTGTAAAATGTTCCAACTAATGGAGATTTCACAACATTTCCCTCTGCTTTTTTGATTTCTTTTTGTTCTGCTGGCTCAGCATCAGCTATCGCAACACTTTGAATTTCTTTTGGTACGCTTTCCTGTTTCTGAACTACTACTTTGGACTGTTTATCTGTTTTCATGGAAAGCTTAAAGCCGTCTTCTTCTATCTGGAACTGTGTCAGATTAGAATCACTGACGGTCTTGATTAATTCAATCATTTTTTCAAATTCCATTTTAAGCTACCTCCTAGTCATTCCATTTCTTAAGCAACAGACTGGCATTATGTCCACCAAACCCCAGAGAATTTGTCAGTGCATACGGAATTTCCATTCCTACTCCGCTTCCCGCTACATAATCCAAGTCACATTCTTCATCTTTTACCTGATATCCTGCTGTTGTATGTACATAATTGTTTTCCATCTGTTTTACACAGGCAATCACTTCCACTGCTCCCGCTGCTCCTAAAAGATGTCCAATCATGGATTTTGTAGAATTGATTTTCATCTTATAGGCATGTTCCCCAAACAATTTTTTAATTGCTCTTGTCTCAAATAAGTCATTGTGATGGGTACTTGTTCCATGTGCGTTGATATAAGTAACCTCTTCTGGCTGAATTTTTGCCTCCTTGATGGCATTTGCCATTGCATTTGCAGCACCTTCTCCATCTTCTGCCGGAGAAGTGATATGATAGGCATCGCTGGTTGCTCCATATCCCACGACTTCTGCTAAAATCTTTGCACCACGTTTTTTCGCATGTTCCAATTCTTCCAATACGACAATTCCAGCGCCCTCTCCCATTACAAATCCATCCCGCTCTTTATCAAACGGAATCGAACAACGGTCTGGATTTGTGGATTTTGAAAGTGCAGTCAATGCAGCAAATCCGCCAATTCCAATCGGACTGATTGCAGCTTCTGTTCCACCTGCTACCATGACATCTGCATCACCAAACTGAATACTGCGATAAGCTTCACCGATACAGTTTGTTCCTGTTGCACAGGCAGTTACGACATTTAAACTCTTTCCTTTTAATCCAAACTGAATCGATACATTTCCCGCTGCCATGTTGGAAATCATCATTGGTACTAATAAAGGATTGATTCTGTTTGGTCCTTTTTCTAATAATCTGGTGTGTTCACGCTCCATTGCCTGAAGGCTTCCGATTCCTGAACCAACCGAACAGCCCACACGGTAAGCATCTTCTTTCTCCATGTCAAGACCTGCCTCTTCGATGGCTTCTTTTGTGGCTGGGGCCGCATAACTGCAGAAAAAGTTCCTTTTCTATCACCGGT
>OGUO01002744.1_pt1 | contig 10399 bp, 10 predicted proteins | sample 1553641 | NCBI WGS metagenome assembly OGUO01 (sample SAMEA2579980, study PRJEB22360) | human gut metagenome | biome: human gut; feature: human-associated habitat; material: faeces | place: Denmark | collected 2008/2010 | reverse complement strand
TTTCGACAAAATTCGACATCATTGTCCGATAATTGCAAAAAGTTTCTTGGCTTTCATCCCACGGTTAAAACCGTGGGCTTTCCCACCCGACTTTTGTAAATTTCAGAATTTACTGCCACCTGAAATGCCTGATTCCCAGGATTTACAAACATGCCCATACTTTCTCATTCCTTTCTGTTAATTTGGTTTCACCATAACCCGACATTTTTTATGATAAAATGCAATTCCATATTTCAAGATTTTCCGATAACCTTTGTTACACAGCTCCTGCACATAGTTTTTATCCTCGATTTGCTGTAACGCTCCACGGCAGTCTGTATCAAGGTTCTTTTCATCGCTACTATATTTTAGCTCAATCACAACTCCAATCTCATTCTCTGGTTCTGTTGTCTCTATAAGAATATCGCTAAAGCCATCGCCGGACTCTCGATTGGATAAAATCTCCCAGTCTCGCCTGTATCCTAAAATTCCAATCATCAATCCATGATAGAAATTTTCGTGAAGCGATCTGGCAAAATTATCGCGAATGCTAATCGTTTTTTCCATGTACTCAGTCAGTAGCTGTTCAACAGCCGCTTCATTTGCCGATACGATTGCATTGCAAAAGTCTTCAAGCAACTTGCCGTTTTGGGCAACCTCCTTGCGAAACAAGGTTAACACACGCTCAATGATAATATTGCAAATCTCTCGATTGGGAACTGCAAGGCGGTAATATCCATTTCCGATATAACCGCGCTGCGTCAGATAGCCTGTCATAAAAAGTGTACTCCACAGATTGTCGATACTTGAATACAATTCCTTATACGTTATCATTTCATCTACCTTTTGTGTGATAAACTCGCCGTTTACCAACCGTTCCAACTCACCTTTTGTCAACATTCCGGGATCATTGATACTGTCGATGAAATGATTGATCACATCATTTCCACTTGTATTCATCCAATAATTTTTCGGCTCTGCATTTGGATTGCTGCGATGGTCATCGCAATAATTCACAACATCCCACGGACAATAGACATCCGCATTACCAAAGCGATAGCCATCGTACCATTCCCTTACCTGATTAAAATGACGATCCAATCCATAATATTTTAGCATTGATTTCACTTCTTCATTTGTAAAGCCAAATGTCTCATCAAACTCAACATCGGTAATTGAATACACCTTAAAATTATTTAAGCCCGTGAAAATACTTTCCTTTGCAATACGCAAACACCCCGTCAGCACAGCAAAAGCAAGACTCTCATTCGTCTTTAATACATTTCCAAAAATATTCCGAATCAAAAGAACCATCTCGTCATAAAAGCCATTTTCATATGCCTTTGCTAACGGCACATCGTACTCATCAATCAATATAACCACTTTTCGATTAAAATGTTTTTCAAGAAGCTTTGTCAGCCATAACATACTTGAACTCATAATTTTCATATTCATATCATCATCAAGCAGCTTACAAAATCTTTCTTTTTCATAATCGGTCAACCTACCGCTATTCTGCAAAAATTGAAAGCTCGCTGCACTCTGATTTATAATCTCTACGAGTTGGACAACTGCCTCTTGATAAGATGCTGCATCCACACCTTTTAAACTAATTGCAATCACAGGATACTTTCCCATATATCGCTCACACAGCGCCGCATTTTTTGAAATATGAAGCCCTTCAAATAAAGAGGGATCCGTTCCTATTTCAAAAAATCGTTTTAACATACTCATGTTTAATGATTTTCCAAAGCGGCGCGGCCTGGTAAACAAGGTTACTTTGCTTCTCTTTTCAAGAACTTGCTCAATCAATGCCGTTTTATCAACATAATAATAGCCTTCCTCTCGAATCTCTTTAAAATCTTCGATTCCAATCGGAAGCATGAATTGATTTTCCATAATCCCTCCTTCTGCTTTCTGAAAAGCGATGTCATCTCAAAAGTTCACACTGTTGTTTTTTGTTTGTATACTTATATGTTACCTCAAGTCAAGTAATTATGCAAGCACTTTTTGTAAAAGAAAAAGCGCTGCTCTTTGCAGCGCCCCTTCCATCAAGAAACTCCATCTATTGGCGTAAGTACACCGGCATCCATCTCATACACCTTATCACACAGACAACGGATATCCTCCATGTTATGGCTCGCAAGAAGAATCGTCGTCCCCTCTGCCTTTAAATTCAGAAAGATCTGGCGCATTTCCTCCACGCCTCTCTTATCCAGTCCATTCATCGGCTCATCCAAAATAATTAACTTTGGCTTTTCCATGATAGCCTGTGCGATTGCAAGCCTCTGCCTCATTCCGAGTGAAAACTTCGCCACCTTTTTTCTTCCGGTATCTCCTAATCCAACAGTCTCTAATACCTGTTTCACATCTTCCTTTGTGATCCGGTGACGAATCGCCGCCAGATTATACAGATTGTCATATGCATTTAAATATGGAATAAAATCCACATTTTCAATGATCGCGCCAACATCCTGTGGAAAATCCACATCCTTTCCCACACGTTTTTTGCCTACAGTCACCGTACCCTGTGTTGGCTTTAGAAAGCCTAAAATCAGCTTCATCATAACTGTCTTGCCAGAACCATTTCGTCCCACAATGCCATGAATCAGCCCTTCTTCAAATTCAATCGAAAGCGGCTTTAACACCTCAACCGACCGGAAGCTTTTTGATACACCATCCAATATAATATAAGGTTCCATATACACACCTCGCTTTTTAGCTATAATCGTATCTGCCTATTTTCAGATTCATGACAGCAAGCGGCACAAGAATCATTCCTGCCAAAAACAGACACGCATAAGAAAACGTTGGATTAACACGATTAAATGCAGTCGTGCTTAAGTTTCCGACACGACTCATGCTGAATGGAGAGATAAACAACAAATATTTACTTGTCACTCCGACTCGCACAACCGTTGCCCAATAGTCCATCGCAATTCCGATTCCACCGATTGCAATACCAGGACCACTCGGCCACAGCATATGAAGCATCATAGTCAGAAAACCAGTTGCCATTCCAATCATCAGGCAAAGAACAATGCATCTGCCAAACAGCTGCAGCGCCGTTGTCTGGCGCATGACCGAAACTGGGAATGAAAAATAATTGGAAATTCCATAGCCAAACGGTGCATTTATCATCTTTACAAAGGTTGTCGTCCACGCTGTCTGAAATGTTACCTGCGGCACAATAAGAAGCAGCAGTAATAAAAATATATATGCAAAATAGATCACTGTAATTGCGACAATATACACGATCTGTCCCCAGAGCCAGCTCCTTCGGGAAGTACGCAGCAGATACTGGTACACACCATCATCACGATATGGAATGTCACATATAATCAGCACAAAACCAATCCATATAGTAAACGACGTATACATATTGTTGGTCACAACAAGAAACATCTCCATAATGCCAATTTTCTGTCCCGACTCCATCAGACCACCACGCACATCACCAAAATAGAGATAGAAAAAGACGGCCAGACAAATACAGATTACAAGTGTTTTTCCCTGAGACAGACAGCGCTGAAAATTTAATTTTACATAGGCGTTCATTCTTCTCATGCTATCCATTGATCCCCCTCCATTTCATCTCTCGGTAATAAAGAAATCCAAGCACTGCGTATGCGGCGAGATTCCGGGTGAGGCAGATTATCAATCCGCCGTCAGCAGCCCTTTCCATTCCCACTGGTGTATATAAAGTCCAGGTCATCAAACCACCCACATAAGCTCCCAGTCTTGTAAGAAGAAATGGCATCGCATAAAATACATAACGGTTTGTACAAAACACAGATACGCATAATCCAATCAATACATAAATACCAATCTGAAATGAATATCCCAATGCATACAAAACAGTAGTCGGATAATATCCAATTGATAAAGCCAATTTATACCAAAAAGGTTCTATGTTCCCAGATATTGTTCCTCCAAAAAGTTGTTTTATTGATTCTACTGTACTTCCTTGTCTTACCGCAGGTGCAATGCTTATACATAAAACAAAAAACAACAACACACTTATCATATACAATATAATTCCACTCAATACCGCAGATACAATTTTTGCGAAACAATATTTCATCTGACCAGAACGCATCTGCATCAACCAGTCATAATGTCCTTTTCGTTCATCAAAATAATTACCCGCTGCTGCTATTGGAAAAATTAACGTCTGTATAAAAGCGGTCACACCATAGTTTTCTGTAAAATAAAATAAACTTAAAATTCCAGACTCATGGTCAGCTCTCAAATCAGTTTCTACTCCCAATATCATAATTCCAATATACACAATTATACATACAAGCGCAGCTGGTTTTTGTAGTATACGTTTTAATTCCCTTCCTATCATAGAGCATCACCGTCCTTTACTCCCGATCTGAAATTTTTAAATACTCCGTCTGAAAATCTTCTTCAAAATCTACTGCCATTGTAAATGTATAGCAATATGGCATTGTCACATCAACAAGACCTGCAAAATACCATAACTGATCTGATCCAGATGATGGATCAATCATTTGCTTCACATAAAGTCCGATGTCATATACATACTCATCTTCATTTGTTCCCATATCTATTGGAATATATTGAATTTCAACTTGTAATGAATCTGCAATTGGATTCGTTTCCAATGGCGGAATCTGTAACCCATTCCATACAGCATCATATACCGCCTGTAATGCATCCTCATCTGAAATCCGCTGCCGCGTTGAAACACTTTCACGCTCAACAACCTCTGAGGCTTTTTGTATCAACATCGTATATCCCGTATCTTCCATAGAGATTTTCGCAAGCTGACCATAATATTCGGTTCCATCACCCTCGCCTCCAATCGAATAGCCCTCTGGCGATAGCTTGATTCCATCCTGCTGCAAATAATAGGTATATACTGCTCGATCACCATTTGCAATATCCGTTTGTTTGGTATATTCATCCATTATATCAATATTTAATGCCTGTAATAAATCTTCTCCCTCTTGACGTCTTATTTCTTCATCTGGTATTTCATTTTTATAAGTAACGATTATTGCTAAAAAACCAACACCGCTCTGTGAAATCAAAATCGTCCTATCCTCACCATCATATTCATTTCTTTCACTTATCAGCGAATCCTGATTTGTAACTAACGCTTCATCCCACTTTCCTTCACCAAAATATGCATCCAGAATTTCAGATGGTCTAAAATCTCTTGCTCTCATCAAAAGTCGGTCTGCACTCATCGGGTCTACTGCTTCCTCTGCCTGCGTTTCTGATTCCTGTTCGATTCCCGTTTCCTGCTCTGTCTCGTTTTCAGCTCCCTGCGCCACAAATGAATACATACTGGTCACGCTCATCATTGCCGCTAACATACATACACTGATTCGTTTTCTCATACACGTTTCCTCCATTTTTCTTAATAGCACTTAAGCCTGCAGAATATCTGCAGGCCTAAGCTTCTCTTTTCAATACTCACTTTACGGTGTAAACCTTACGTTAAAATTTGCTCCTTTAGTCGATTGTGAATGCGTTGCTATTCGTCCTACATAAGTATCTCCGTAAGTGCCATATCCAGAATAGTAATAAAATGTATATGTTCCTGTTCCAAATACTGCTTGTACATCAGATACTGCTATTGCTCCACTTGCATTTCTTACACGTGCTGCCAACGGATGTGCATTCACATTTGGATCATAATTGGCAACTGTAGTAAAACTCATTGTCGCCGGTACTCCAGTCGGAGTTGTTTTCTTTGTTATTGGAGTCGTTGAAAATGCTCCACCCTGTGAAAGTGCATTTGCATAAAACGTTGTATCTGCCAACGTAGGTACTGCTACGCACGCTGCTACTCCTAATGCTGCTAATGCTCTTTTTAATTTAAATCCCATAATTTACTCCTTTCCTATAATGTTTTTTCGTTTCGTTCTTGATAAGCTTATCGTGTCTCTACTATAGCAAATGTAAATAAGTTTATGTAAAACTGTCCTTAAAATCAACATTTTTGACTTTCAAATCAACTTTTCTTCGCTTATTCACCCCAATATTTCTGGATAAGTTGTTTGAAATACTTTATTTTCCCTCTGCTTATCCAGAATTTATCTCCATTTTTCATTACAATTGCCCCATTGTGAACACATTCTACAAACGCAAGATTACAAATAGTACCTCTATCAACCCATATAAAATCATAATTCGTAAGTCCTTCAAATATTTCTTTTAATGTTTTGCGAACTCTTATTTCTCTTTCCCCCTGAACTAAAAATATACTATATTTTCCCTCATGTGTAATACTTTGAATATCTTTATATAAAATACGCCATGTTCCAGCCTGATTTTTCATAATGTAACATTGTTTTTTTCTTTTTTCCATTGCAGCCTTTACATCTTCTATAATATTCTCAATCTCATCATCAGACGCATTCTTTGCAATGATTTGAACTGATTTGATTGGAAACGCTAAAGTTGGTTCAAGTTTATCTGCTAAAACTAAGAAAAAGGCTTCAGAATCTCGCTCACGCACAGTCTTCATTAACTGCTTTTCTTTTTCTGTTCGCCCCTGCTGAATCACCAATATGTATAAATCAAAATACACCCTATCTTCTACTTCATATCGCAATAATGCTGCATTCTTAAAATAACTAATTCTAATCATTGTTTCATCTTTTTCAAAAATTTCATTTATCTTCTCTGTTAAGGCAACCGCTTCGTTTTTATCATCACATACCGCAATTTTAATCATAGTCCCTCGTTCCCCCTTTTTGTATTTTTTCTATTGCCAGAAAATTATTTATGTCGTTGTTTACAATATACTATACTTCCACTTAACCTACAATACGTCGTATTTGAGACAGATTTTGAAATGTGTCAAAACCTGTCTCAAATACGACGTATTGTCTCTTTTAATTTTCTGTTTTACAATAAGAAAAAAAAGAAAAAGGAGATTTTATCTATGAAAAAATTTAAAGTTGTATGTTTCACCTTATTAGCCGCTTCAGCAATAGCTTCTACCTTTTATTTTACTACTGCCAAAGCAGCTAACTCCAAAAATCCTGATACTATTATTGAGACAGAAGAGGCTTCCACAGAAGAACAGCCTTCTATTTTGCCACAAAATGATAGACCTAGTAAAGTTGGTTCATGATACATATTTTTCCATATTCTCTTGATAAAATTTTACACTATTTTCTGAATAGAAAAAGCTTGCAAGTTGATATGAGATAAGAAAAAGCTTTCTTCGCCAATTTTGGTATTCTTCTTTTTTATCAACTTCTTCTTTTTCTAATTCATATAAACTCCAACAAATATCATATAGAAAAAAATCAACATCCTCTATGGTATCATTTAATAATGCTTTTATAATTTTCTTATCCTTTTGCATTGATTGTCTATATAATTTATGATCACCCAATAAATTAACCAATCCGGTTGTTATCACAACATAACCTCTATAAGGAATTTGAGTACGTTTCATTTGTAACTCAAAAGACTCATACAACGCTTGATAAATCTGTTTTGCGCACTCATACTCACCAGATTTTTCAAGTTTATCTGCAATATTCCCAGCTAGACTCCCCTCCTCTATCTGGAACACCCACATATTCCATTTTTCCAGCGGAAGTTCTGGCATTGTACAGGACAACGCCTCTTTTAACATTCGCAGATATTCATCTGAGGCCAACTTCTCTCGCTTATACAAAATATTGCTTTCCATAAACAGCACTTCCTGCCGATTTAATGGCACGTTCACATCCAGTTTTTCCTTAAAGCTCTGAAAACTTTCCCATGCGTTATCCCATTCTTCGCGTATAATGAAGTCAACAATTTCCTGTCTCTGGTGCAGCACTTCCAGCGAATCAGTCTCAAGTAACAGCTGCCCTTCTAGTCCCGTCTTATGATAAAACTGCATGAGCATTTCATAATTTCTGCCAGAAGGTCGATGCGTCCCCGCCTCTATTTTCTCTATCTGTCGCGCAGTCAGATGGTCTGGATTCGCAGCCGATACCTTTGCCGCTGACAATCCCATTGCTTTTCTAAGCATTTTAAGTGTCAGTCCAATTTCATGCGTATTGCTGACACTAATGCTCTGCCACATTCTCTTTTTAGGGTGCGAAAACAACCGATATAATTCCTCAAATGTCTTGAGAAATTCTGTTACCTCTGTCTCTTCTTCCTTGTATTTCTGATCCTCTTTTCCTTTTACGCTAATGCATTCTAACACATTAAGCAGTTCTTCCAAAACAAAAACAACATAACGCTGTGAGTACTGATGTCTGAGTAGCTCAAGTGCTTCCATTCCATATGAAAACGCTTTTTCTTCATTGCCTGCATACAATTCGAATTTCATTCCAAGAAGTGCCACCTGTGGATAAATCAATATCTGAACCTTTGGTTCAAACTTTGCCTGTTTTACATAGTCGGCTACCTTCTTGTGCATCTGCATAGCTTCATCTGTCTTACCGATAAGAAGCAGACAATTTGCCAGAAGCAAAATACTTTCCAACTCACAGGGAGCCAGTAAAAACTTTGACAGCTTCTTTTTTTCCCATCCATCGGGTAATGTACATAGTACCGTCTGCTGTGCGCTTTCCACCAGATTTTCTCCCTCTGATTTTTCACGTTCAACGTCAACGCTCTTGCTCTCAAAACTTTTTTTGTACGCCTGCATCAGAAGAATGGTCTGCATTTTCCTTAAAAACTGCTCTTCAAATGGCGTTTTTTTTCGATACTTTTTCTGATACGTTTCTAGTAATTGCTGTGCTTTCTGCGGCTGCTCAAAAATGATCAGACAGATATCCTCGCGGTCTCTCCATCCGTTCAATTCTCTTGCATCTGCCATTACCTCAAAATATTCAGTCGGCACACCTAGTCTTTGCAGCAGATAGTCACCTATCATTTTCTTCCATGGTATGTCGCCATTTTCCATTTTCCTAAGCTCAGTTCTGGTGCAGACACCTCTTGATATTTTTTGTTCAGAGATGCCGCTGCGGCATCGTTCCTTATACATGAATTTTCCGCAATATTGGTTGTACCGCCGCAGCCATAGTAATTCCTCTTTGTTCATATATTATTATTCAATCCACACTCTTTTATCTAATGCCGGGCAGCTGATGCATACCTTTACATCTTCTTTTGGCTTTACATAGACAATCAATCTGCCATTGTGTGTCTTTCTGTGTGACTCGCAGTATGGCGTTAGGTCTGCTAAATCACCGTTTTCTAGTCCGAGAAGTGTTCCTCCTATTACCTCTGCCGTGATTTCTAGATCTTCTGCCGCAAGAACACCATTTTCATCGGTAAGTGAAACCTCGATCTGCATCACTTCTTCCTTATTTATAGTTTCTTCTGCATGCCATACATTTGCAGACAGCTCGACTGCTTTTCCTGCTGTCTGAATGCTGCACTCGGCTTCGCCGCACACTGCCTTAAGTACACCTGGCTCATAAGCAAAACGCCATTCGGTGCAGCCTTCTTTTTCAAGATATGTTCCATCGTGCAATGACTTTTCACCATCAATACCAACTATACTAAGAGAAATAGTTTCTTTTTGCACATTTGTGAAGACGCGTACAACGACATTTTCTCCGTCTGTATAATTCCAATGTGCATTCCACGGTCTCCACTCATGCTCATCACCATCATCTGGGCGTGTCAGGATACAAGCAAATGGTTCTGTGCTCCAGAATGCCTTTCTTCTATAGAAGCCCGGCTTTTCAAATCCTGCAAGATCCATTAAACCAGCTGATGAACCATGAATCGGCCATCCATGTGCCTCTCCAAGATAATCAATTCCTGTCCACAAAAACTGTCCGCTGATATATGCATTGTCGCGCACCGCACACCACTGCTCGTAGCCGCCGCCGTTTTCGCTGCCTAAAAATGGCTTGTCTGGAAAACGTTTGTGGCTTTCCTCATACAGATGCTCTTTATAATTGTAGCCCACAACATCAAGTGCATCAAAAAATCCAATATGAGATGACAGCTCTGGGAAGGCTGCTGCCAATGTAACTGGTCTTGTGGTATCCTGTGTGCGCACAATCGCTGCCAATTCCTTTGCAATTACGCTAAGTCGCTCAGCATTAGGCTTATTCGGGTCATACTGACGCTCCTTTGCCGGCTTGTTGGCATCGTTGTTTCCTGTCATGGTTTCAAATAGTGGATGGCAATATGGGTCATTCGGGTAGTCGATCTCATTTCCAATGCTCCACATAACGATGCTTGGATGGTTGCGGTCACGGCGTACCATATCGGCGAGATCACGCTCATGCCACTCTGGGAAATCTTCTGCGTAGCCCTCATGCTTTGGCGGATATACATTATGACCGGTAGACCACTTATTCTTCGGATTTTCCCACTCATCGAATGCCTCATCCATCATTAAAAGTCCAATCTCATCACAAAGATCATACAGCTCTGGCATATGAGGATTATGACTGCAGCGGATTGC
>OGUO01002742.1_pt1 | contig 10401 bp, 13 predicted proteins | sample 1553641 | NCBI WGS metagenome assembly OGUO01 (sample SAMEA2579980, study PRJEB22360) | human gut metagenome | biome: human gut; feature: human-associated habitat; material: faeces | place: Denmark | collected 2008/2010 | reverse complement strand
GAACTCAACAGTTTGCAGCGCGGCGCGGGGACCCTTTTAAACGCGCAGTTGTATCCCGTCATCCGCGATTTTATCCGCGCCGTCGAAAAGGTGATGAAGGCGCGCGGGCTTGCCGCGCCCGTGGTCATCATGCGCAGCGACGGCAGCCTGATGAGCGAACGGTTCGCCCGCCTGCATCCCGTGGAAACGCTGCTTTGCGGTCCCGCGGCGAGCGTGATGGGCGGGTTCGGGCTGACCGACGAGAAGAACGCAGTCATCGTGGACATGGGCGGCACCACTACGGATATTGCCGTCGTCGTGGACGGGATCCCCGTGCGCGCGGGCGACGGCGTTTCCATCGGCAAATGGCGCACCTACGTCAACGGGCTTATGATCCGTACGTTCGGTCTGGGCGGCGACAGCGCCGTGCGCTACCGCGACCGCAAACTCGTTTTGGAAGAGTTCCGCGCGATCCCGCTGTGCGTGGCGGCGGCGTGCTGGCCGCAGATCCACGCGACCACGGCGATCGCCAAACACAGGAGGATGCCCTTGCCCTTCTTGGCAAGCCACAGTCCGAGGATGTCCAGCCCGCCGGTCGAGCAGCCGCAGGTGAGCACGATGCCGAGCGAGAAGCCGACGAGGATGCCGCCGAGCACGCAGTTCGTCAGCATCTCCTCCACCAGCGGCGCCGCCGGCGGCGGCACAAGGCTCAGAAACAGCGACGAGGTGACGGTACACACCGCGGTGCGCACAAGGAAGCCCCTTCCCAGCGCCTGCCACGCCAGCAGCAGGATGGGCACGTTCGCCGCCAGATACAGGATGCCCGAAAAGTCCACGTTCGGCGACAGCCCCAGCGCCTCCACGATCAGCGTGCGGGCGACCTGGCAGAAGCCCAGCAGGCCGCCGGTGTAAAGTCCCATCGGGACAATGAACCAGTTCACACCGATGGCGTAGAGCAGCGTCGCGGCCACGGCCAGAGCCAGACGGCACCACCGGTTCTGTATCGCTTTGTGCAGCATAGACATTCCCTCCGCTCCTGTTTTCCCTGTGCTTTTTTATTGTATGCGCACCGCGTGCCGAAGTCAAGCGCGGACTACAGCGCGTAGCGCAGGCATTGATAGAGCCGCCGTTTGGCGCGCAGCAGCGTGCGGGACACCGTGGACTTGTTGACGCCCAGCTCCTGCGCGATCTCGGTCACGGTCTTATTCTGCTCAAAATTCATCCGGAGCAGCTGCCGCTGCCGCGCGGTCAGCGCCTCCTGCCGCGCCAGGCGCAGGTTGCGCTTGAGCCGAAGCAGCTCACCGTCGTTGTCCTGCGCGTTGGCGCGCAGCCACGCCGCCATGTCGCCGTAGAACTCATTGTTGCGGATGCTATAGGGTGTACCTTTCATCGCGGTGATAGTTCCTTTCGTAATAGCGTTTCGTCAGCTCGGCCAGCTCGCTCGACTGACGGCGCAGCACCTGAAGCTCGGCAATGCGCCGCTTGAGCCGCTCGGCCTCCTCGCGGTCCTGCGCGGCCCGGGCCGCGGCGCGCAGCTCCGAAATGCGCGTGCGCAGCACCGCCGCGTCCGCGCGGTATGTAAAGGATATCTGGTATAGTGTCACGCTTCCCCCTCCATTCCGAACACAGTCTCACAGGGCGCAAGCTCCGCGCGAGCGAAGGCCGGAAAGCAATCCGCGCAGACGCTCTGCCCGTTGAGATACCAGCCGCGCTCCCCGCGCAGCAGCTCGCACCCACACAGCGAGCATCGGCCGCAGGGACGGCCGTAGGGCCTGCGTTTTTCCGCAGGCGAACAGATTTTAAAGTGCAAAAGCCCTTCCTCCCGAAAAATGAAAAATTCAGGCTTGACAAACGGCGCGGCATCTGCTAAAATCCATTCTGTTGCTGAAATGCTGGTATAGCTCAGTTGGTAGAGCAGCTGATTTGTAATCAGCAGGTCGGGGGTTCGAGTCCGTCTACCAGCTCCAAGCTTCCGCTTCAGCGCACAGGTGAATATGGGGGAATTCCCGAGTGGCCAAAGGGGGCAGACTGTAAATCTGTTGTCAGTGACTTCGGTGGTTCGAATCCACCTTCCCCCACCAAGAAAATCGTTACGCCTTATGGCGTGACGATTTTTCTTTTTGAAAGGCGGGCGGATCCGCCTTCCCCGCCGAAGCCCCCGGCGGTTTTCCGCATCCATCCTTTCCCGCCGAACAGCATACCGAAAAGCATCTCGATCACAAGTTAATGGAAATTGCCGCTTTGTTTTGCCAAGTTTCTTGTGAGCATCCTTACCATATCACAGGAATCTTGTTATGTCAAGAATAAATTTACAAGTTTCTTGTTAAAATGTTTGACAGAACCAAGCTTTTGCGTTATGATGGTGTCGAAATTGCTCGAACCCTTTATAGGAGGTGCTTTCCATGAGCTTCCGCGATCAACTCAAGGCGCGCCGCGAGGCCTGCGGCCTGACGCGCGCGGCGCTGGCCGAGCAGCTCGGCGTTTCCGCCAGCGCCGTCGGCAACTATGAGACCGGCGTCAGCTTCCCCAAGGAGGACGTGCTGCTGCGGTTGTTCGACGCGCTGCGCACTGACCCCAACCAGCTCTTCTGCGGCAGCTACCGCAGCGGCGGCTTCGATCTCTCCGGGGCTGAGCGCACGCTGCTGGAAAAATACCGCTCGCTCTCTCCCATCGGGCGCAGCACCGTGCGCAGCGTGACCGACGCACTTTGCGACTACCGCGACGAGCTGACAGAGGAGCGCGGCAGCAAGCGCGAGCCGCGCCTGATCCCGCTCTACAATTCTCCCGCCGCCGCGGGCTATGCCGCGCCGGTGCTCGACGAGGACTTTACCTATATCCCCGCGGACGAGAGCGTGCCGCGCGGCGCGGACTTCGCCGTGCGCATTCAGGGCGACTCCATGGAGCCGTACATTCACGACGAGAGTGTGGTCTACGTCAACCGCGACCCGCTCGCAGACGGCGACGTAGGCATCTTCTGCGTGGACGGCGCAATGCTCTGCAAGCAGTACCACCGCGATGCGCTGGGCATGACCTACCTTTTCTCCCTCAACCGCGCCCGCGCCGACGCGGACGTCGTGCTCACCTCCACCGGCACGCGCAGCCTTGCCTGCTTCGGCCGCGTGATGCTGCCGCACCGCCTCGCGGTCCCGCAGCTGTAGCATCGCTCATTTTTTGCGCAAAAAATGAGCTTTTTGCCCGTGAGGGACTTGAATCGTTCACAACTCGGGCATATAATAGCAATTCAGTAAAATCAAGAAAAAGGAAGCGTATCCCACCATGACAAAAATTGACATTTTCTCCGGTTTTCTCGGCGCCGGCAAAACGACGCTCATCAAAAAGCTCATTGCCGAAGCCTACGCGGGCGAAAAGCTCGTGCTGATCGAAAACGAATTCGGTGAGATCAACATCGACGGCGGCTTCCTCAAGGAGTCCGGCATCGAGATCTCCGAGATGTCCGCCGGCTGCATCTGCTGCTCGCTCGTGGGCGATTTCAACAAGGCCCTGCGCGAGGTCGTGGAGCAGTTCCACCCCGACCGCATCCTCATCGAGCCGAGCGGCGTGGGCAAGCTCTCCGACGTCATCGTGGCGGTCGAGCGCACCGTGGACGAGTGCCCGGAGCTGAAGCTCAACAGCTACGTCACCGTCGCCGACGCCAGCAAGGTCAAGGTCTATATGAAGAACTTCGGCGAGTTCTACAACAACCAGATCGAGGCCGCCGGCACCATCATTCTCTCCCGCACGCAGAAGCTCTCGCAGGAGAAGTTAGAGGCCGCCGCCGCGATGCTGCGCGAGAAGAACCCCGACGCCGCCATCCTTACGACTCCGTGGGACGAACTGGACGGCAAGACCATCCTCTCCGCCATCGAGAAGGTGTCGCTCAGCGACGAGCTGCTCGAGAAGATGCGCCGCGAGCACGAGCTTGAGGAGGCCGAGCACGAGCATGAGCACCACCATCATGACCACGAGCACGATGAGCACGATGAGCATGACGAGCACGACCATGAGCACGAGCATCATCACGACCACGACGAGGATGATGACCACGACGAGCATGCGCATCATCACGAGCATGACCACGACGACCACGAGCACCATCACCACGACGGCGAGGAGTGCGACGATCCCGCGTGCGAGTGCCATCACCATCATCACCACGCCGACGACGTGTTCTCCTCCTGGGGCAAGGAAACGCCCAAGCTCTACTCCAAGGCAGCGCTCGACGACATCCTCACGAAGCTCGACAGCGGCGACTACGGTCACATCCTGCGTGCCAAGGGCATCGTGAACGGCGAGGGCGGCTGGCTCGAATTTGACTACGTTCCCGAGGAGCACGAGGTCCGCGCGGGCCATCCCGACTACACGGGCCGCCTGTGCGTCATCGGCGCGGAGCTCAAGGAAGACAAGCTCGCCGAGCTTTTCGGTCTGTAAGGAAGGACATTCATGGATATTCCTGTCTATCTGGTCGCCGGCTTTCTCGACGCCGGCAAGACCAATTTTATCAACGGCATCTTGGAGGACGGCTTCGCCCGCGAGGATAAGACCCTCCTGCTCTGCTGCGAGGAGGGCGAGGAGGAGTACGAGAAAAAGGCGCTTGACAACGTCACCGTCGTCACCGTGGACGACGAGGACGAGCTGACCGCCGACTTCTGCCGCGAGCTGGAGAAGAAGTACCGTCCCAAACAGGTGCTCATCGAGTACAACGGCATGTGGCGGATGGAAAAGCTCTACCGCGACGTGCTGCCCACCAACTGGGTGCTCTACCAGATCATGACCTTCGTGCAGGCGCCGACGTTCGAGCTGTTCGTGAAGAACATGGGCCAGCTCATGATGGAGAAGATCACCAACGCGGATATGCTGGTCTTCAACCGCTGCACGCCCGAGCTGAAGGAGGCGCTCCGCGCCCGCAATCTCCGCATGGTCAACCGCCGCGCGGACATCTATCTGGAGGACAACGACGGCAACAGCGAGGATTACCTCACCGGCAACGAGTGCCCGTTCGATATGACGCCCGACCTCATCGACATTCCCGACGACGATTACGGCGTGTGGTATGTAGACGTGATGGACCACCTCGACCGCTGGGACGGCAAGCGTGTTCACATGAAGCTCCTCATGTGCCACTCCAAAAAGTTTCCCGGCGTCCACTGCCCGGGCCGCTTCGTGATGACCTGCTGCGAAAACGACATCCAGTTCGTCGGCGTAGTCGCCAAGGGCAAGGACCTCAAGGCGTACAAGAACCGCGACTGGGTGGACGTCACCGCCACCGTCCGCAAGGAGTATATCGAAGCGTATCAGGGCGAAGGCCCCGTGCTGTATGTGGACAAGATCACCACCTGCGCCAAGCCCGCGCAGGAGGTCGTTTCGTTCTGAGAGAAAAAGGAAGCCATGCGGTGCATGGCTTCCTCGGCAAACGAAAAGCTCCCGCCTTCTGCAAGGCGGGGGCTTTTCCCGTTTTATTCTTCCTCCGGAAAGGGAACAATGAGCCTGCGGCACGGGCGGCAGCAGTATGCCTCCGGCCATTCCCGCCGCGTCAGAGCCGGGTTCCACGCCAGCCCGACCGCCCCGACCTTTTCCATGCTCTCGCGCGTGAACCACGCCGGGAGCTTTGCGCCGTCCGGCAGAAAATACTCGCCCCCTCGGCTGTGAAGCGTCCCCTTTTCCAGCGCGCCGCCGCAGTACGGACAGTTCATCTTTTCTCCTCCTTCCTTTTTATTTCTCTTTTTCGATCACTTCCTGCAATTTTTTCCAGCAGGATTCCTCATCGTATTCAAAATTCTTCTGAAATTCGAGCCAGTCCGCCCCCTCGCCGGTCTGCGTAAAGCCCCATTCCCGCGCGCGGCGCAGGCCGAGCGTGTTGCCCTTGGCGATGCGTCCGGTCGAAAGCCGCTCGCACCCGTGCGCGCGGGCGTAGGAAAGCGCCTGCCCGACGAGCTGCTGCCCGAAGCCAAGCCCCTGCACATCGTTCTCCAGCCAGAATTCACCAATGGTCGCAAGGCCGTTCTCGCACTTGTCCACGCTCACCGCACCGACGGTCTCACCCGCGCGGCAGACGTCAAAATGTCCCTCTGCGCCGGAGGGCACATAGTAGATGCCGCCCTCAAAGCCGCGCGCGTTCTTCAGCCACGCCTGCCGCTTGAGCGTCTGCAGCCCGTTCTCCAGATGGCTCGCGTCGTCGCGGTACGCCACGCGGAACGCGCCGTTCTCGTATTCGAGGCGGCTCACCGCGGTGTTCTCCGCATGGCCCGTACCGTCGATCTCGTGAAGCGAAAGTCCCTGCAGCGTGCCGACCGTCAGTCGGATGGCCATGCCGTGTGAAAAAACGGCGGCCGTTCCGTTCGGGTGCGCCTCGGCGATCTCGCGCAGCGCGCCGATCATGCGCTCGCGCACGTCGGGCAGATACTCGCCGCCCGCAACGTGCCAGTGCGCGGCGTCCGTATTGAAGCGCTCCAGCTGTTCACCGTCCGTGCGCTCCAGCTCCGCCCACGGATGATCCTCCCACACGCCGATGCCGATCTCACGCATGCGCGGCGTGGTCACGAGCGGCAGGCCATGTGTTTTGTAAACAGAAAGCGCCGTCGTCATCGTGCGGCGGCGGTCGCTCGAATAAACGGCGTCGAAGGGCACGTTTTCAAAGCGCTTTGCAAGCGCGGCGATCTGGCGGTAACCGCGGTCGGTGATCACGCTGTCGTACCAGCCGTGCGCGCGGCGGTAGAGATTGCCGTCCGCCTCGGCGTGCCGGATCAAATAGATGGTGGTCATGAGACTTCCTCGCTTTTTGTCTGATTTTAAGAATATTATAACGGCAATGGCGGATTTTAGCAATGCGCTTTCCGACTTTTTTGCCGCGCACGGGGCATACTGTCGCTGTGCGAAAAGGAGTGTGAGTGAAATGGAAAATACCGCGTTCTGGTGCGGTATCGGCGCCGGCATGGTGCTCGGCGCAGCGGTGGGCATGGCTGTCTCACCCCGGCAAAGGTCCATGAAGACCTGCGTGGGCCGCACCATGCAGCACATGGGTAACGCCGTGGACAACGCCTGGGAGGACTTCCTGCACGCCATCGAGTAAAATCGTTCCCGCGCGCCGCGCGGGCGATGCCCAAAAATAAGGCCATCTGCCAAAGGCAGATGGCCTTATTTTTGTCAGGCGGCTTCAATTCGGATATTTTTGCTTTTTCCCTTCGCCTTTTTTAATCTGCAAGCAAGATAGAAAAACCGGAATTAACAATCTAATAGTCTCCGCTCTGCTTCCACATTTTCTATGTGCCATCCGGCAATACTTTGTTGCTCATACTCATATATATCTCGATTCACAACACGTGCATTGAGCGCAAGTATTCCTTTCTGTGGACGATCCGCATATACATATCTGTGTGCATGTCGTATAATCATTTCACGAAACAATTTACTGTATGCCAGAGAATAGTCCAAACCAGACATTTTCCTTTTTACACCGACTTCGGAAAATAGAAGTAGTTTTGGAGAAATGGGCATTAATATATTACTATGTTTCTTTCCCCAGCCTCCACCAAAATCATAGTCTCTTTCGCTATTGTAATTCAAACAAATAACAGGATCATCTGATGTTGGGAACGAAATACCATCAGCGGCATGAACCACTTGCCAATGGAGCCGTTCGGACACTTTTACAGTTGATGTAAGCAAATGCTTTAAATCATGTAAGTAAAATCCTTTGCCAACAATCGTTTTCATTTCGACTATGCTTTTCTCTCGATCAAGTGATATCTTGAGTGGAAATAGGACATCTTCTATACTTTTGCTGTTGGCAGACTGATGGGATACGCTCCTTTGTAATTCATGCTCAGATACCTTGTTTAGCTTTCCGCAAACTTCGTTCATCGCGTCAGGAAATATTTTTAGGTTTTGCTTAGTTAATCGCAAGTATGCAGCCGGCGTGCGAAAACATTGGGCAAAAACAAAGTGTGAGAGTATTTTTATTTCCTCTTTTGATAGCTTCTCATCGTTAATCAGCTTATCGAATATTGGTTTTGCTGGTCGTTCAAATTCTTGATCAAACCAATGTTCAAAATCATCAAGTTCTTCATTGCCGACAACTCTTGTATAAAAGTCATTCCATACCGCGGTGTTTTTGATTGATTGCTGTGTCCAGTATGGAACATTTGCGTTGGATACCAGAATACTATAAGTTCGAATTGTCTTCCCATCAAGGCTCCAGTTTTTCAAATAGAATTGCGGAATGTAGTGATTTCTTCGAGTTATATTCTGACTCATGACGCCATCACTCTTTTGCGTTCTTGATCCGCTTCTGAATATCCTCCACAGACGGTAGCTGGCGCTCCAGTTCTTCCGGCAAGTTGCTGGTGATCTGATAGGCGCTGACGCCGATGGGCTTGCTCATGTCCTTGAGCGAATACTCCGCCACGAGGTCATTCTTGCTCTTGCAGAGCAGCAGGCCGATCGACGGATTGTCCTGCTCTTTTTTCAGGATGCCATCCACGGCAGAAAGGTAGAAGTTAAGCTGCCCTGCGTATTCCGGCTTGAACTCGCCGGTCTTCAACTCGATCACCACATAGCAGCGGAGGTTGAGGTTATAGAACAGCAGGTCGATGTAGAAGTCATCGCCGCCTACGTTGAGGTGGTACTGGTTGCCGAGGAACGCAAAGCCGGTCCCCAGCTCCAGCAGGAGCTTTGTCACATCCTTGACCAGCGCCTGTTCGATGTCACGCTCTATCATATCCTCTTTGAAAGGAATAAAATCGAAGATATACGGGTCTTTCATCGTCTGGGCCGCGAGTTCACTCTGCGGAGACGGAAGGCGGCTTTCGAAGTTGGACACCTTCTCTGCCAGCACCTGCCGCTGATACAGCCCACTTTCGATTTGGTGGACCAGCACGTTGCGGGACCAGCCGTTCTCTGCAATTTTCTCTGCGTACCAGAGGCGTTCTTCGTTATCAGAGAGCTTGTCCAGCAGAGTGGTATTGTGCCCCCACGGAATTTGTGCAACAGGCTGTTGCACAAATTCATCGCCCGGATAGGCCGCCGCAAACTTCGCCATATATTTCAGGTTTCTCACCGAGTAGCCGGTGGCGTCTGGAAAAGACATTTTAATGTCGGCGGCAAGATTTTCAACAAATTTGTTGCCCCATGTCTTGTGCTCGTTGATGACCTCGCCGATGGAGTGATAGAGAACCAGCAGCTCACGATTGACGCTGACCGTTGCACGGTACTGTGCTGTGCGGATCTCCTGCTTGATCGACTCGACGATATTGAGGTATTCGTTGGAATTCATCAGCATTTTTCGTTTCCCTCCATGAGTTCATGCAGCAGTCCTTGACACCCTTCCAGCACATCCTGCCAAGTTGCCTCGAAATTGCCTGTGTACCACGGGTCGGCAACATCGCCGGGGCGGACGGTGTAGTCCATCAGGAGGCGGAGCTTGCCGGAAAAATCGCCGCCGCAGATACGGTACATATCCCAGAGGTTGGCTCTGTCCATGCCAATCAGCAGGTCGTATTTCTCGTAATCGGCATTGGTAAGCTGCCTCGCTACGTGACCGTCGCAGGAGATCCCATGTTCTGCCAACTTGCGACGCGCTGGAGGATAAACTGGGTTGCCGATCTCCTCCCGGCTGGTTGCCGCTGATTCGATATGGAACTGTGATGCCAGCCCAGCCTTCTTGACCAAGTCCTTCATCACGAACTCCGCCATCGGGCTGCGGCAGATATTGCCGTGGCAGATGAATAAGATTTTCTTCATATCACGGTGTCTCCCAATTATTATCTTCGCTTTCAGTATAGCAAATGAATCCCCTGCCCGTCGAGAGAAAATATGTAAGAAGGACTCCGTTTCTCGACAGAATATCCGGGAAACGGAGCCCTTTCAAAAGATCATCTCTCTTCCAAGCTTTGAAAGGCGGAGTTCATTCAAAAAAGTAGGATACCTTCGAATAGATGGCGGCAGTTTTAATATGCTTACACCTTTTCCTTCCGGTTGCTGCCGAAAAAGTGAACAGTCCCTACAAACAGACTTGCATTTCTCAAATTCTTCGTACTCGGTATCAATTCATGATATCGATAAAACCACGCGCAGCATGGTCGTCACTGCGGAATAAAGCAGAGAAAGGGCAGCACGATGTACGAAAAATATGAATCGCCCCTGTCATCCCGGTATGCATCAGAGGAGATGCTGTATCTATTCTCCCAGAAAAAGCGTATTCAGGTCTGGCGAAGGCTCTGGACCGCGCTGGCCCGGGCGGAGCATGATCTCGGTCTGCCCATTACGGCAGAGCAGGTCGCAGAGCTGGAAGCACACATAGATGACATTGATTTTGCATGCGCCGCACAACGGGAGCGAGAGGTACGGCATGATGTGATGGCGCACGTCTATGCCTACGGAAAAGCGGCCCCCGGCGCCGCAGGCGTGATCCATTTAGGGGCCACAAGC
>OGUO01002739.1_pt1 | contig 10405 bp, 7 predicted proteins | sample 1553641 | NCBI WGS metagenome assembly OGUO01 (sample SAMEA2579980, study PRJEB22360) | human gut metagenome | biome: human gut; feature: human-associated habitat; material: faeces | place: Denmark | collected 2008/2010 | reverse complement strand
CTTCCTACTTTTTATGCAGGTCCGGGTCGTCGTGCCTTTCTGAATTAAATCCCAAGCGATTGAGTAAAAAGCTGCGACTTCTCCAGCCTCTCATAAAATTCCTCATAAAAATTCCCATCTTCCCCATAAGGCGTCAGATAAAACTGTGTCAGCACATGCATACTGATTGTTCTGGCAGTTGAATCAGAATTTGAAGAAGAATCAGAAGTAAGATTCATAACGTATTCCTGAAGCCCTTTCAGAAAGAAATGCCAGTCAGCAATATATTTCTCGTAGGTTTTCAGATTCGGTGTATCCAGCCATTTTTTGATCTTTACTTTAGAACGATCCGTTTTCGGACATTCATGTACCTGTAAGAAATATTGGAAAGAATGGTTTTCATAAAAACGTCCCAGAGGGAACATGCGGCAGATTCCGGGACGGAATGCATGAACCGTACACCGTCCGTCCGCATCAAGGAAAGAACAGGCCTCTTTGGTTCCGGTCATCTTCAGATTCGGAAGAATGATCCCGTCTGCCACATTCAGTTCCAGCGGACCGGCCAGGAGTTCATTCACTGGTTTTGACAGATTGATGGAAAGCCGGTACACATCCAGTGGATCAAGGACGATGGAACTTCCCATACCGTGACAGCAGGCGGAGCAACCGTCACAGCCTTTGCAGTCAGTCCTGGCCATATCGTTGCTGCTGTATAATTTCCCATCGGATATTTCATCCAGATTAATCTCTCTTAACATACTCATTACCTCATATCTGTGATTATAGTTTTTTGTATAGTCTTGTTAGATAAGTTGATTATAGTGTAATATAGAGAAAGATGCAAATAAAATAGAAGGGATGTGGACAGGTATGAAATTTTTCCATTTATCGGATCTGCATATCGGAAAGCAGCTTCATCGTTATAATTTAAAAGAAGATCAGCAGGTGATCTTAAAAGAGGTCATTGATTATGCAAAAGAATTGCGTCCGGACGCAATTGTGATTGCCGGGGATATTTATGATAAGTCAGTTCCATCAGCGGAAGCAGTGACTATATTTGATGAGTTCCTGACGGAACTTTCAGAGATCACACCGGCAATTCCGATTCTGATCATCAGCGGAAATCATGATTCACCTGATCGTCTGAATTATGCTTCAGAGATTTTGAGACGACATCATATTTATCTTGTGGGGAATGTTCCGGAGCAGCCGGAAGAGCATATTGAAAAAGTAACATTGCAGGATACATATGGAGAGGTAGATTTTTATCTGTTGCCATTTATGAAACCTGGATATGTAAGAAATGTTTTTGTTAACAATGTTCCAGAGACATATGCAGATGCTGTGAGAGAAATCATTAAACGAGAAAAGATAGATTATAATAATAAAAGAAATGTATTGGTTTCTCATCAGTTTTATGTAGGAGAAAAGGAAGGAAGTCCGGAAACTTGTGATTCGGAAGTATTTTCCGTAGGAGGGATTGATAATGTAGATATCGGGGCAGTGAAAGAATTTGATTATGTGGCGCTTGGACATCTTCATGGGGCACAGTACGTCAGCAGGCCAAAGATCAGGTATTGCGGTACGCTTTTGAAGTATTCTGTCAGTGAGAGCACGCAGACCAAAAGTCTTACTGTGGTGACTTTAAAAGAAAAAGGGGAGAATCCGGAAATTGCATGCTATCCGCTGCATCCGCTCAGAGATGTCAGGAAGAAAAAAGGAACGCTGGAAGAAATTATAAAAGAAGCCGGTGAAGAAGAAAAAGAGGATTACATCAGTATTACGCTGACGGATGAGATCGATCCATATAAACCGAAAGAGCAGCTGGAACGGGTATTTTCCCATATATTAGAGATCCGGGTAGATAATCAGAGAACAAGAACCAAATTAAAAGAAATGGATGAAGAACTTGTTATGAAGGATCCGTTTACCTCTTTTTGTGAATTCTATAAGGAGATGCAGGGAAGAGAGATGAATACGCAGGAGGAGACAATCATGAAAGAAATCTTCGACAATGTGAAGGGAGTGGAGTAGATGAGACCGGTTAAGCTTATTATGTCAGCGTTCGGATCATATGCCGGCAGAACAGAGATTGATTTTACAGAGATTCCCAATGGACTGTTTCTGATCACAGGAGATACAGGTGCAGGTAAGACTACGATCTTTGATGCAATCACATATGCGTTGTATGACAGGACCAGCGGCGGCATCAGAGATGGAAATATGATGCGGAGCCAGTATGCGGATGAAGGAACGGATACTTATGTTGAGTACATGTTTATATATCAAAAGAAACAATATAAGATACTAAGAAATCCGGAATATATGCGCCTGGGAAAAAGAAAATATGCAGACGGGTCACTGAGATATGTGAAGGAGACCCCAAAGGTAGAACTGACACTGCCGGATGGAAGTGTATTCAAAGGAAAGAAGAGAGAGACGGATCAGAAGATTGTAGAAATTACAGGGCTGGATGCAGATCAGTTTACCCAGATTTCCATGATTGCACAGGGAGAATTTCTGAAGCTTCTGCTGGCTGAATCAAAAGAACGGAAAAAGATATTTTCCAGAATATTTCAGACACGCTTTTATTACAGAATACAGGAAGAATTGAAGAAACAGGCAGTACAGTTATATATCAAACTGGAACAGAATCTGCAGGAAATGAAGCTTGAGATGGCCAGGACAGAGTATCCGGTGTGTGAGAACGGAAAAGAAACGGAGCTTAGCAGAAAATGGAAAGAAGTATCCGGACAGGATATTCCGGACAGAGACAGAATATCGGAGATACTAAAAGAAATCATCGGACAGGGAAGCCGGTTGGAAAAGGCCTGCAAAAAAGAAGCAGACGGGGCACAGGTGGTTCTGGAAGATAAGAACCGTCTGCTGAAGGAAGCAGAACTTCTGGATCAGCTCTTTGATTCGTATGGACAGGTACTGAGCCATCTGAAAGAAAAAACAGCGGAAAAGGCAAAATATGAGCTTATGAAGGAGCAGATACAGTCCGGTAAGAGTGCAGAACGTGTCAGGACAGAGGAAAAGAGATATCTGGAAGAAGAAAAAAGGCTGATAGAGTTAAAAACACAGGATCACAGTCTTCAAAAGAAATTACAGGAATGCAGACAATTGTTGCAGGAACTTACAGAAGATCAGAAAGAGGCTGTGAAAGAAAAGACAGAAAAAGAGATTGTACTGACCGAGAAAAAAGTGCGGATACAGGATGCAATTTTGCAATATGAGAGTATTAATAAAAAGCAGGAAACTTTGAATAAACTTGCAGAAGAAATAAAAAAATATCTAAATCATGCAAGAATAATAAAAGAAAAGAATGAAATCCTGCAGAATAAGAATGAAGAAATAATTAAATTTCTAAAGCAATATGAAGATGTTGAGATATGCATAAATGAATGCAGAAATAAAAAACAACAGACAGAAGAAAAAATGCGGCAATATAAGGAACTGGACAGACAGGAAAACAGAAAAGAACAATTAAAGGAAGACTGCGAAAGAGCAAAGAAAGAAGCTGAATGTGAACAGAAGAATTATGAATATGCATGGGCGGAATATGAAATGAAGTATCAGAAGTTTCTGAAAGAACAGGCGGGAATACTGGCTTTGACACTGGAAGCAGGACAGCCTTGTCCGGTCTGTGGTTCCAGAGAACATCCTCAGATTACATTATTGAGTGACGAAGCACCGACACAGGCAGAAGTAGAATCTGCAAAGGAGGAAAGAGACAGGAAAGAAAAAACAAGAGATATAAAAGTCGCTGCATTCAGGGAATGTCTTGCAGGATACCAGGCAGCACAGGAAATCTGCCAGACGCTTCAAATGAACATAAAAGATGCGCCGGAAGACGGATTTAAGACTAATTGGAAAAAGATTATGCAAAATCTGGGACAGACGTTTGCAGAAACAGAAGAACAATTAAAACAACTGGAACAGATTTCCGAAAAATGCAAAGCATTAAAGAAGAATCAGAAACAGATTGCGGAGCAGTCGGTGGAACTGGAAAGAAAAGAACGGGAAACGGACCAATGCCTGACGGAATCAAAGCTGGTATATACAAAAGTACAGGCTGAATATCAGACTGCGAAGGAGAAACTGCCATATGAGACCATAGAAGAAGCAGAAAAACATCTGGCACAGACAGTAGGAGCATTGGAGCAGTTGAGAAAGAATTATGAGACAGTGACCAGACGTCTGACAGAAATGCAAAATAAAGAAAAGGAACTGGAAGGACGTAGTAAGACCGTGAAGGCATCTGCTTTACAATCTCAGAAAGAAGCAGAGAAAAAGAAACTCCGTTATGAACAGGTAATGAAGGCACAGGGATTTGCGGATGAGGAGAGTTATCATAGGAAATGCATGAAGGAGACGGAACTGGAAGAAGCAGAACGGTGGACAGAAGCATATCAGAGAGAAGTTCAGGAACTGGAAGCAAACAGAAAATTACTGGAACAGCAACTGAAGGGGAAAGAAAAGAAAGATATAGCGCAGATCAAACAGGAAATAAAAGAAGCATCTGAAGTGCTGGAGCAGATTCGCAGGGAATATATGAGGCTTCATAATATCAATGAAAAGAATAGAGAAACCAGGGATAATCTGAGACGCAATTTTGAGAAGAACAGTGGACTGCAGAACCAGTATGAAATCATTGGTAATCTGAGTAAGACGGCGAATGGAAATCTGAGTGGAAGTGCAAAACTGGACTTCGAGACTTATATCCAGAGACAATATTTCCGGCAGATCATACGTGCCGCAAATAAGAGGCTGATCCGTATGACATCCGGCGAATTCATTCTGCAATGCAGAGATGTTGAAAAGCTGGGAAGCCAGGGACAGGCCGGACTGGAACTGGATGTGTATCATATGGCAACAGATACGATCAGAGATGTCAAAACCTTATCCGGCGGAGAATCTTTTATGGCAGCGCTGTCTATGGCATTGGGACTTTCTGATATAGTGCAGAATACAGCAGGTGCAATCCATCTGGATACGATGTTTATAGATGAAGGGTTCGGATCTCTGGATGATGCATCGAGAGATCAGGCAATTCGTGTACTGAATGATCTTGCGGATAAAGACAGACTGGTGGGAATTATTTCACATGTAAATGAACTGAAAGAACAGATCGATCATAAGCTTGTAGTGAAAAAGACGGACAAGGGAAGTTCTGTAAGCTGGTCGGTATAAGGACGGAAAATCTGTTATCGGATCCGTTATATACAGAGATAAAAACAGGGAAGCTGTTACATGATACGCAAGCGTTAGCAACAGCTTCCCTGTTTTTATTCGTTTAATAGTTATTTATGTTCTTCCTGATATTTCAGAGAAGCTTCGATAAATCCTCTGAACAATGGATGCGGTCTGTTCGGTCTTGATTTTAATTCCGGATGTGCCTGTGTGGCGATGAACCAAGGATGTTCAGGAATTTCAATCATTTCAACAATCCTTCCATCCGGTGAGAGACCGGAGAGCTTCATGCCGTGAGAAGTAAGAGCCTCGCGGTAGTCATTATTGACTTCGTAACGATGACGGTGGCGCTCACTGATCTGATCTGTTCCGTACATTTCGTAAGCTTTGGATGTCTTATCAAGTACACAAGGATAAGCCCCAAGTCTTAAAGTTCCGCCGATATCTTCAATGCCAATCTGCTCTGGCATGATATGGATGACCGGATGAGTGGTGTTTGGATCAAGTTCTGCACTGTGAGCATCATTGTAACCGATGACATCTCTTGCAAATTCTACGATAGAAAGCTGCATTCCGAGGCAGAGACCTAAGAATGGTATATTGTGTGTACGTGCATATTTGATCGCCTCGATTTTTCCTTCGATACCACGGTTACCGAATCCGCCGGGAACCAGGATACCACTTACGTCACTAAATAATTCCTCGGCATTATCGGCAGTAACGGTTTCTGAATCGATCCATTTGATATTTACAGTAGCACGGCTGAAGATTCCACCGTGTTTTAATGCTTCTACAACACTGATGTAAGCATCATGAAGCTGAATATATTTACCAACCAAAGCAACTGTGACTTCGGTGTTTGGATTCTTAAGGTAGTCGACCATTTCTGTCCAGTCTTTTAAATCCGGTTCCGGGCAGTCGAGGTGGAGACATTCACATACAACACCTGCAAGATTCTCTTCTTCCATTGCAAGAGGAGCTTCATACAGATATTCTACATCCAGATTCTGCAGTACATGATTAGACGGTACATTACAGAATAATGCGATTTTGTCTTTCAGTCCGACACCGAGTGGATATTCGGAACGGCATACCAAAATATCCGGCTGGATTCCCATTCCCTGAAGATCTTTAACGCTTGCCTGGGTAGGTTTTGTCTTCATTTCCTGAGAAGCCTTCAGATATGGAATCAGTGTGACATGAATCAGGATAACATTTTCACGTCCTTTTTCATGCTGGAACTGACGAATGGCTTCCAGGAAAGGCTGACTTTCGATGTCACCAACGGTTCCGCCGACTTCAATAATGGCAATTTCCGTATTCTCAGCGGCTGGATTGCGATAAAAACGGGATTTGATTTCATTTGTAATATGTGGGATAACCTGAACCGTTCCTCCGCCAAAATCTCCACGGCGTTCCTTCTGAAGAACAGACCAGTAAATTTTACCGGTTGTTACGTTGGAATTCTTGCTCAGACTTTCATCGATGAATCTTTCATAATGTCCAAGGTCAAGGTCGGTCTCAGCACCATCATCAGTTACAAATACTTCACCATGCTGTACAGGGTTCATAGTACCAGGGTCAATGTTGATGTATGGATCGAATTTCTGCATTGTAACTGTGTAACCACGAGCTTTCAGCAGACGTCCGAGAGATGCGGCTGTAATTCCCTTACCTAATCCAGATACTACACCGCCTGTAACGAATACGTATTTTACTGCCATAACTTCCTCCTTAAGTCAAAATTAGTTTCTCTGTTATATAAAGTGTTCAAAAAAATACTTTAAGATTATACACCTTTGTTATTAAAAAATACAGAGTTTTTTTCATATTTTGCTTCAAAAGTTGCCTGAATAGACAGCAGTTTGAATTGTTTGATGTCTACAGACCCCGGCATAACAGATACATGAGCCTGACAGCCTTTTAATTTAGGAAGTTGTTCCATCGCAAGTTTTGCATCTTCACTGGTAGCAGCACTTACAGAAAGGGCAATCAGAACTTCATCGGTATGAAGGCGTGGATTGTGGCTTCCCAGATATTTTGTTTTCAGACTCTGGATTGGTTCGATCGCCTGTGGAGAGATGATCTTGATCTCATGTCCGATACCTGCAAGTTCTTTTAATGCATTCAAAAGAAGAGCAGAGCATGCGCCAAGAAGATCCGATGTCTTGCCTGTCACGATCGAGCCGTCTGGGAGTTCCAGTGCAGCTGCAGGCCCGCCTGTACGCTCGGCTTCTGTCAATGCTGCATCGACGACCGGTCTGTCATGAACCGTAATATTTGCCTGATTCATTAACATTTCTAATTTATAAGTTTCTTCTTCAGAGCATGCGCCGAGAAGAAGTCTTCTCCTAGATGCATAGTATCTGCGGATGATTTCCTGACAGGAAGCGTTTCTACATGCGTCATCATTGCAGATACAGTTGCCAGCCATATTTACCCCCATATCTGTTGGGGATTTGTAAGGACTTTCTCCGTAGATGCGCTGGAACATGGCATTTAATACAGGGAAAATCTCTACATCACGGTTATAGTTGATCGTTGTCTCACCATAGGCTTCCAGGTGGAACGGATCTATCATATTAATATCATTCAGGTCGGCCGTAGCTGCCTCGTAAGCCAGGTTGACCGGATGTTTTAACGGAATATTCCAGATTGGAAATGTCTCAAATTTGGCGTAACCTGCTTTGATTCCGTGCTTGTGTTCATGATATAATTGTGACAGGCAGACAGCCATCTTTCCACTTCCAGGTCCCGGAGCAGTCACAACGACCAGAGGACGGCTTGTTTTTATATAATCATTTTTTCCGTAACCATCGTCACTTACGATAAAAGGTACATTTGTCGGATATCCGGGAATCAGGTAGTGACGGTACACTTTGATGCCAAGCTTTTCCAGACGGTTTTTGAATAATTCGGCACTTTCCTGTGCGTTATATTTGGTAATAACGACACTTCCGACATAGAGCCCAAGTTCCTGATAGATATGCATCAGGCGGAGTACATCGGAATCATACGTGATACCAAGGTCACCACGGATCTTATTCTTTTCAATATCTTCAGCGCTGATGACGATGACGATTTCGGCCTGATCGGACAGCTCGCATAACATACGGAGTTTGCTGTCAGGCTGGAATCCAGGAAGAACTCTGGAGGCATGGAAATCATCAAAAAGTTTGCCTCCGAATTCCAGATACAGTTTGTTGTCAAATTGTCCGATACGTTCACGGATATGTTCAGACTGCATCTTCAGGTATTTTTCATTATCGAATCCAATTTTCATAAGTACATTCCCTCATCTAAAATATATTTGATCTTTTATAGTGGAAAATCTGCCGGAACCGGCATAAGCATTTTCATTTCAAGTATACTACAACACATAGGAAGTTTACAATCTTTTCATAATGTTTTTATAGAAAGAAAAGGAGCGTTGGCCTTGTAAAATAAGGATTTCGCTCCTTTTGTGATACTAAAATGATACTATAATTTTAATTTTTCCAATTTCTGTATGATCTCCTCCTGATGTGATTGGAACAGATGGGCATAGATATTCATTGTCACCTTTATGTCTTTGTGCCCCAGACGTTCCGCAATCATCAAAGGATTTGCACCCAGGTCGATCAGCACGGACGCATGAGAGTGCCGGAGATCGTGCACCCTGATAATTTTCAAATCTATTGCCGGACAGATCCGGGTGATAGCCTGGCCAAGCCAGACACGGGACCGGGGAAAGATTCTCTGATCAGGATCTAGATGATAGAGCTTGTCTGTATAGTTCCTGATCTCTGCCAGGAGAAACTCCGGGACATCAATCACCCGGTTGCTTTGCTCCGTCTTTGGTGGCTGCATAATATATTCCCCGTGGACATAAGCGAGCGTTTTATTGATCCGGATCTTCTTTGCCTGAAAGTCTATATCATTCATTGTCAGAGCCAACAGCTCACCTTTTCGCATTCCGGTATAAAACAGGATCTCGAAAGCTGTGTACAGCTCAAAGTTGTCTTTGATATGCTCAGAAAACTTTCGGTATTCTTCTGGCGTCCAGAAATCAATATTCCCCTTCTGTGGCTTGCAGATTTGAGCAATGACAGGACTTCTGGGCAATCGTAGATAATCCACGGCATATTTGAATAACATCCGCAAATAGGCATTTATTTGCCTTGTGTGGGATGCTGAAAATTTCTTTTCAAGTAGTTGTGTCTGCCATTCTGCCACATCCTCCGGGGTAATGTCAGAGACAATCCGGTCTTTGAAGTATGGCAGGATGTGCAGATCTATGGCATTGCATTGTGTTTCAAGAGTAGATGCCTTTACTCGGTTTTCTTTGAATCGTTTGTATTTATCATACAGTGATTGAAATGTGATATCCGGACTTGTGGCGAACTGCTCCAGAAAGTTCCGTTCCCATTCTTTCGCATCACGCTGCAGCTTAAACCCCCGCTTGAGCTTCTGTTTCTTCTCACCTTGCCAGTTGGTATAATAAGTTTTCACGAAGTAAGTTCCTCTTACGTTGTCCTTATAGCATGGCATGTTGTTATATCTCCCTTCACTCCGTGGGGCGGTGTGAATATCTGGAAGATTATAATTTTGCTCATTTTTGAGCGGGTTCCCCAATTTTGGGGAGCCTCCTCAGAATTCAGGAGACCTTCCTATCAGTGCTGAAAAGCCAGCACTGGAATACTGAGCCGGATACTTGGCTGAGTGAACTCAAAATTGCGTTTAGTTATTCCCGGATTTATCGAGGTTAATCCGTTTTTCTCCTGCTTTTTATATATTCTGCAAAGCGTTTGATCTCTTCAAGTTCCTCGTCTGTATATTCGTCTCCGTCAAAGTGTGCTGCAAAAGTCTGCAGATTGCTATGTCCTATTTCAGTAGGCATCGGGGAAACAGAGCCCTCTTTAGAAACATAATAAGTTCCATGAGATAAATTCTCCTCTAAGGATTTAGAAACATCATAATCGACAATTTCATCTGGTGTCATATTCAAGGCATCAGCAATTTTTTTTAAATTTTCATATTTCATTGTATCATTATCTCTTTTGGTGATAGCGTATAAGGTATTTTTAGATATGCCTGTTATCTGAGATAATTCTAATATTGTAATTCCTTTTTCTTCCAAAATGCTTTTTAATCTTTTTCCTAAAGCCATGCAAGCACCTCCTTTTTTATTTTAGTAATAGCCATGAGCAAAACTCCACACATTCAGTATTTATGCGGGTTTGCGAGGCAT
>OGUO01002735.1_pt1 | contig 10412 bp, 6 predicted proteins | sample 1553641 | NCBI WGS metagenome assembly OGUO01 (sample SAMEA2579980, study PRJEB22360) | human gut metagenome | biome: human gut; feature: human-associated habitat; material: faeces | place: Denmark | collected 2008/2010 | reverse complement strand
TGGTGCAGGCGGGTATATTATTTACCGGACGCAAATAGTTAGCAACCGTCAAGTAATTTCAGCGGGAGGTTTTTATGTCCAAACAGGATTTGAATTTCCACGGGTTGTGTCGTTTCATCAGCCGTCTGCATTCTGCTGCAAAGCACGGAATGCGAGCGGCACTGGCCGATTGTCCGAAATGCCACTTTCCCATGTTGGAAGGTCTGCTGGCAACCATCCAAGCGCACGGACAGGATGGTGCGATCCATGTCACCCAGCTGGCACGGGATTTCAAAAAACCGATGCCCGTCATTTCCCGGGGATTGCATCAGCTGGAGGACGACGGCCTGATCGAGCGGGAGACCGACCCGACGGACCGCCGGAAAACACTGCTGCGGGTCACCCGGAAAGGCTACGAGGACAGCCGCCTCTGCGAGGAAGCTCTCTCGAATTACTTCGACTGTGTGATGGCGCGTCTGACCCCCGAACAGCTCGAGCAGATGATCGCGCTGAAAGACGTTCTGATGGACGCCATTGAAGCCGAAAACGCCGAGCGTGAAAACCGATTGAAGGGAGAATCCAACGATGGGAAAAATCTTTAAGCAGCTGGCACGCCACTGGGCAGCCTGTCTGCTGGTCATCGCACTGCTGGTCGTGCAGGCCTATTGCGATCTGTCGCTGCCGGACTACACCAGCAAGATCGTGGACACCGGCATCCAGCAGGGCGGCATTGAAAGTCCCCTGCCCCAGACGGTGCGCCAGAGTACGCTGGACACGCTGAGCCTGCTGATGAGCGAAGAGGATGCACAAAAGCTGCAAAACGCCTACCAGTACTACCTGCAGGACGATGGCGTGTTGCAGCTGCGCTCTGACCTGACCGAGGACGAGCGCACCGCGCTGGAGGACGCCGTGACCACCCCGGACATCGTGCTGTATATGGCTGCCGCACAGGCCGCCAACACCCCCGCTGGGCAGAACAGCATGGGCATGACCGGCCTTGCCGAGATGCCCTCTGCCGCTGCGGACACCGACACCGAGACCGTTACCCCCACGGCAGCAGATCTGGATACGGTATGCAGCCAGTTTGCCGCCATGAGCCAGATGCCCGGTTTTGACCGCAGTATGCTGCAAAAGCAGCTGGACAGTGCCATGAGTCAGCTGGACAGCACCCTGCTGGAAAACCTGAAAAGCCAGTCTTTGCTGCTGGTGCAGCTGGAATACGAGGCACAGGGCGTTGCACGGAATGTGCAGATGGGTTACCTGTTCCGAGTGGGCGGCCAGATGCTTGCCCTTACTCTGCTGATGGTGGTCGTGGCTGTGGCCGTGGGCTTCCTTGCCTCCCGGGTGTCCGCTGCCATCGGTCGTGACCTGCGCCGGGAGACCTTCTCCAGCGTCATCGGCTTTTCCAACGCAGAGATTGAGAACTTCTCCACCGCCTCCCTCATCACCCGCACCACCAACGATATCCAGCAGGTGCAGTTCGTCTGCGTCATCCTGCTGCGCATGGTGGCCTATGCGCCCATTCTGGGCATTGGCGGTGTGCTGCACGTTGTGGGCAGCAGCTCCGGCCTTTCCTGGATCGTGGTGCTGGACGTGGCCATCCTGCTGTTGCTCATCATTTTCCTGATGAGCGTTGCCATGCCCAAATTCAAGGTGATGCAGCAGCTGGTGGACCGGCTGAATCTGGTCAGCCGCGAAATTTTGACCGGCATCATGCCGGTGCGCGCCTTCAGCCGCGAAAAGTTTGAGGAGCAGCGCTTTGACAAGGCCAACCGGGAGCTGATGGGCACCCAGCTGTTCACCAACCGCGCCATGGTGGCCATGATGCCCTTTATGACCCTGATCATGAACGGAACCAGCCTGCTCATCGTCTGGTTCGGCGGCAAAGCCATGGATGCCGGCACCATGCAGGTGGGCGAGATGATCGCCTTTATCACCTACACCATGCAGATCGTCATGTCCTTTTTGATGCTGGCGATGGTGGCCGTCATGCTGCCCCGCGCCGGTGTGGCTGCGGATCGTATCGACGAGGTCATCCGCACCAAAGCCACTATCCACGACCCGGATGAAGCCGCCGCAAAGGCCGCACAGGCACACACCGACTGGCAGGGCGTGGTGCAGTTCGAGGATGTGAGCTTCCGTTACCCCGGTGCAGACAGCGATGCACTGGAGCACATCAGTTTTACCGCAAAGCCCGGCGAGACCACCGCCATCATCGGCTCCACCGGCTGCGGCAAGTCCACCCTGCTCAACCTCATCCCCCGCTTTTACGATGTGACCGGCGGCAAGGTGACTGTGGACGACATTGACGTGCGCAAGATGCCGCAGGCACAGCTGCACGACCTGCTGGGCTATGTGCCCCAGAAGGGTGTGCTGTTCAGCGGCACCATTGACAGCAACCTGAAATTCGGCGGCGAAGATATCACCGATGCGCAGGTACAAAAAGCTGCTGCCATTGCGCAGGCCACTGATTTTATTGAAGCAAAGCCGGAGGGCTACCAAAGCCCCATCGCACAGGGCGGCTCCAACGTATCGGGCGGCCAGAAGCAGCGGCTTTCCATTGCCCGGGCAATTGCCAAAAATCCCAAGGTCTACCTGTTTGACGACAGCTTCTCGGCGCTGGACTACAAGACCGATGTAACGCTGCGCCGCGCCCTGAAGGCACAGACCGACAACGCCACCGTGATCATTGTGGCACAGCGCATCTCCACCGTGCTGCACGCAAACCAGATTCTTGTACTGGACGAGGGCAAGCTGGTGGGCAAGGGCACCCATGCCCAGCTGATGGTCAGCTGCCCGGAATATCAGGAAATCGCCCGCAGCCAGCTGAGCCAGAAAGAGCTGGCGCTGGATACCCTGAATACAGAAAAGGAGGGTGAGTGATATGCCCAGACCCGGACGTCCCACCACCGAGCGCGCCAATGACTTTAAAGGCACGCTGCGGCAGCTCATCCGCACCATGAGCCACTACAAGCTGCCCCTTGCGGCAGCCATGCTGTTTGCTGTTCTGTCCACCATCTTCAACATTGCAGGCCCCAAGGTGCTGGCAAAGGCCACCACCGCCCTTGCCACCGGCTGGATCGCCCGGCTGCGCGGCACCGGCAGCATCGATTTTGTGTATATCGGCCGCATCCTGCTGTTTTTGCTGGGGATGTACCTGCTGAGCAGCGCTTTCAGCTTTATTCAGGGCTGGCTGATGACCGGCCTTTCCCAGAAGGTCTGCTACGACTTCCGCCGCCAGATCAGCGAAAAGATCAACCGCCTGCCGCTGGCGTACTTTGAAAAGCGCACCGTGGGCGAGGTGCTCTCCCGCATCACCAACGATGTGGACACGCTGGGACAGAGCCTGAACCAGAGCATCACCCAGCTGATCACCAGCGTGACTACCATGATCGGTGTGCTGGTGATGATGCTCTCCATCAGCCCCCGCATGACTCTGATTGCTCTGCTGATCTTACCGGCATCGCTGGCGCTGGTGCTGGTGGTGGTCAAGTTCAGCCAGAAGTACTTCAAGGCACAGCAGGCCACGCTGGGCGTGGTCAACGGTCAGGTAGAGGAGGTCTACGCCGGCCACAACGTGGTCAAGGCCTTCAACCGTGAAGCCGTGGTGCTGGCAGACTTCAACGCCGCCAACGATAAGCTGTACGAATCCGCATGGAAGAGCCAGTTTCTCTCCGGCCTGATGATGCCCATCATGAACTTTGTGGGCAACCTGGGCTATGTGGCGGTGGCTATCGTGGGCAGCATTTTTGCCGCAAACGGCGTTATCACCATCGGTGATATTCAGGCCTTTATCCAGTACGTCAAAAACTTCACCCAGCCCATCCAGCAGCTTTCGCAGGTGTCCAATATGCTGCAAAGCATGGCCGCTGCCGCCGAGCGGGTGTTCGAATTCCTGAACGAGCCGGAAGAAGAGCAGCTGGCAGACCCCGCCCACCGCGCCGACCCCGCCGATATTGACGGACAGGTCACCTTTGACCATGTGCGTTTCGGCTACACCCCCGACAAGACTGTTATCCACGACTTCAGCTGTACGGTGCAGCCCGGCCAGAAGGTAGCCATCGTAGGCCCCACCGGCGCGGGCAAGACCACTATGGTCAAGCTGCTGATGCGCTTTTACGATGTGGACGCCGGTTCCATCACCCTGAACGGCCACGATGTGCGGGACTTTGACCGCAGCGCCCTGCGCGAGGGCTTTGGCATGGTGCTGCAGGACACATGGCTGTTCAAGGGCACCATCATGGAGAACATCCGTTACGGTCGGCTGGACGCCACCGATGAAGAGGTGATCGCCGCCGCAAAGGCTGCCAACGCCGACCACTTTATCCGCACCCTGCCCGGCGGCTACCAGATGGAGCTGAACGAGGACGCCTCCAACGTCAGTCAGGGACAGAAGCAGCTGCTCACCATCGCCCGCACCATTCTGGCAGACAACCGCATCCTGATTTTGGACGAGGCTACCAGCAGCGTGGATACCCGCACCGAGCAGCGCATCCAGACCGCCATGGACCGCCTGATGGAGGGCCGCACCAGCTTTGTTATTGCCCACCGCCTTTCCACCATCCGGGACGCCGACCTCATTCTTGTGATGCGGGACGGCGACATTGTGGAGCAGGGCACCCACGACCAGCTGATTGAAGCCGGCGGCTTCTACGCTGATCTGTATAACAGCCAGTTCGAGGATGTTGTGGATTAAAGCACCTGTTATCGCAATATAACCGCAAAAAGAGCACCTGTTGCCTTTTAGGGCAATAGGTGCTCTTGCTTTTTTATTCCTCCACCGGTTCCAGCTTCAGACCGAACAGCTTTTCCGAGAGGGACGGCAGCTGTTGCTGCAACGCGCGGACATAAGCCATTACTACCGGGTCCTCGCGCTTTTGCCCCAGCACGATGCCAAACCGGTGTCCCCTGCCCCAGTCCAGCACCCGTACAAAGCTAAGGTCGGGTCTGCGGTAATAGACCGCCGGGACCATCTTGAGCGCCGGGTCTCCGTAGGCTGCACTGCGGATGCCGCCCACCGGCGTAAAGCTCACCCCGCGTTCCAGCCCCTCCTGCACCAGACTTGTCTCGTAAACGGTCTGGTACATTTCCTTGATAAGCAGCCAGCGGTACTGCAATGCCTGCTCTAAAGTCAGCCTGCCCACTGGCATATCGGCGGGCGGGTGGATGGGGATGCAAAGCTCCGGCACATAAAGCAGCGGCACAAAGGTAAGCCCCTGTGCGTAAAATTCTGCGCTTTCCAGCTGGAAGGAAAGATCCATCTCCCCTTTTTTCAGGCTGCGCCAAACCTCGCTGCGGTTGGCACACCACCCCAGAATGGGGGTATACCGCAGGCACAAGTCACTTGTCAGGGAAAACAGGTCGTATGCGAACATCCGCATTGCCTCATGACACCCTGCGATGATCAGATGCCGTTCCGGCGGGTTTTCCTGCTGCTGCACCGCGCGGGCATGGCGCACCGCCTGCTGATACAGGGCCACCAGCTGCTTTGCCTTGGGGTAAAAATCCTGCCCCGCCGGGGTCAGCACTACCCGGCGCGGCACATGTTGGAACAGCTCGAACCGCAATTGCCCTTCCAGCGTGCGGATCTGCTGCGAAAGTGCCGACTGGGAGAGATACAGCGCCTCTGCCGCCGCAGAAAAGCTGTTCAGTTCCACGATCTTTACAAAGCCTTCCAGTGCGCTCTCGTTCATGCGTTTCTCCCTCCCGCGATACATTAGGTTAGCCTAAATTATAATATAAAAAATATGAATTGTAAACAGCACCCTTCTACGCTACAATTGTTAAGGATTCAGCAAAGTACCTTTCACCTTGCTGCAGGATAAGAAGGAATACAAAGAAGAATAAAAAGAAAGAGAGCGTACCTATGAACAAGATCTCCCGTAAGGGCTTTATCAAGATTGCCGCTGCCGCCGCCATGAGCGGTGTGACCGCCGGTGCCCTGGCTGCCTGCAATGCCGCTTCCGGCTCTGCTTCCGCTTCCACTTCCGGTGCTGCCGGTCAGTACATCCCCGGCACCTACGAGGGCACTGCCGAGGGCATCTCCTCCACCGTCAAGGTCACCATGACCTTCTCCGACAGCGCTGTCACCGATGTGGTGGTGGACACCTCCGGCGAGACCGCTTCCTTCGGCGCTGCCGCTGCCGATGAGCTGCGCGAGCAGCTGCTGGCTGCTGGTTCTGCCGAGATCGACGGTGTTTCCGGTTCTACCATCACCTCCGATGCCGTGATGAAGGCTGCCAAGAGCTGCTACGCACAGGCCAAGGGCGAGGCCGTGGTCTCCAGCGTGCAGCTGCCCACCGGCGATGCAAACGACTGGCTGGGCAAAGAGCCTGATATCGACGAGGCTGCCATCACCGAGACCGTGGACACCGACATCCTGATCGTGGGTGCAGGCAACGGCGGTATGTTCGCTGCCGCCTATGCTGCTGCCAACGGCCTGAACTTCCGTGTTATCGAGCAGAACGCCAACGTGCAGGACACCCGTCACTGGTACGGCGCTGTTGATTCTGCTGCCGCTAAGGAGGCTGGCGAACCCGCCACCGATAAGGCAAAGCTGCTGAGCGAGATCTCCCGCTATGCCTCCGGCAAGTGCGACCAGCGCGTGGTCAAGACCTGGATCAATGAGTCTGCCGCCATGCACGACTTCATGCGCAGCATTCTGGAGGATAAGTACGGCTGGGTGTGCGATTTCACCTCCGGCAGCGAGGCTGCATGGCCTGCAGAGAATGCCGAGCACAACACCGACTACCTCTACCCTGTGCAGGAGCACAACTACATGGCCAGCGAGAGTGCTTCCGGCACACCCCGCAACGAGCTGCTGCTGCAGTACATTCAGGAGCTGGGCTACGATGTAGACTTCAAGACCAGCCTTGCCAAGCTGGAAAAGAACAGCGATGGCCGCATTACCGGCGTCATCGCCCAGAGCACCGAGGATGACCACTTCATCCGTTACAACGCCAATCAGGGCGTGCTGCTGGCCTGCGGCGGCTTCCCCGGCAACCCCTACATGATGGAGCAGCTGGACCCGCTGGGCACCAGCGTGACCACCGCCTGCTCCTACTCCCCCGCCGACAAGGGCTACGGCATCCGCGCTGCTGTGTGGGCAGGCGCCAATCTGGACAAGGAAGCCGCTCCCATGCTGTTTGACCGCGGCATTGTTGCCCCCGGTGTGGATGCCGGTTATGTGGACAGCGACTCCGCCTTTGGCGGCAAGGCTTTCCCCGGTAAAATCCGCCAGTATAATCCCGGCACCCAGCCCTTCCTGAAGGTGAACCGCAACGGCGAGCGTTTTGCCAACGAGAGCTGCCCCTACAACGATATCGTCTACGCTGCCGCCCACCAGCCGGGCCGCGTCTACGCACAGATCTGCGATGCCAACATTTTGGAGGACGCAAAGCGTTTCCACACCATCGGCTGCTCTGCCCAGACCCGCAACGGCGGTGAGAAGTACATTCAGGGCAAGATGGACGAGGCTATCGAGGCCGGTGCACTGTTCAAGTGCGATACTCTGGACGAGCTGGCCGACAAGATGGGCTTTACCGGCGCTGCCAAGGATACCTTCCTTGCTACCGTGGAGCGCTACAATGAGCTGTACGATAAGCAGAACGATGAGGACTTCGGCAAGCCCGCTTACCGCCTGAGCGCCATTCGCACCGCGCCCTTCTACGGCTGCTGGCTGGGTGCTTCCCTGCTGACCACTGAGCAGGGCATCGCCATCAACGAAAAGGGTCAGGCTCTGGACACCAACAACCAGCCCATGGAGGGTCTGTACATTACCGGCGATATGTCCGGCAGCTTCTTTGCCAACAACTACCCCTGCCTGATGGCCGGTGTGGCTATGGGCCGCACCCTGACCTTCGCCATGAAGGCTGTCAAGCAGATGGCCGGTCTGGAAAACGCCTGATAAAGCGCGTTTTTCCTGCATACTCTAAGCGTTTCTTCTTTTCTTCTTTTTCATGTGAAGAGGGGCAGTCCCATTTGGGTCTGCCCCTCTTTGCGTTTTTTGCCCTGCACGCCCCCTACACAAATGGCCGCGATTGTGCTATGATAAGGCTGAAAACCGGGCAGTTCATCCCACCCGGTCAGAGATCGAGGTGTTTGTACAAATGTCGGATATTCTGGATACCTTACGGCAGGAAGGGGTGGACCCCGCCCTGCTTACGGCGGTGCAGGAATACCGCGCCGCCCATCCGCTCAGCGAGACGCTGCGCCCGCGTATCCCCGCCCCTGCCTTTACCTACTACGGCAAGGAGGTGTGGGAGCAGGCGCTGGCGGCTATCCTCTGCGGCGAAAACCTGCTGCTGGCCGGCGGAAAGGCCACCGGCAAAAACGTGCTGGCAGAAAACCTTGCCGCCGCCTTTGGCCGTCCCGCGTGGGACATCTCCTTTCATGTAAACATGGACGCCGCCTCCCTCATCGGCATGGATACCTTTGCAGGCGGGCAGGTGGTGTTCCGTCCCGGGCCGGTGTACCGCTGCGCACAGTGCGGCGGTTTTGGCGTGCTGGACGAGATCAACATGGCCAAAAACGAGGCGCTGGCGGTGCTGCACGCGGTACTGGATTTCCGCCGCGCCATCGACGTGCCCGGGTACGACCGCATCCCGCTGGCTGAAGAGACCCGCTTTATCGCCACCATGAACTACGGCTACGCGGGCACCCGGGAGCTGAACGAAGCGCTCACCTCCCGCTTTGCGGTGGTGCAGATGCCCACCATCACGCAGGATAATCTGGAAAAGCTGCTGCGGGCGCAGTTCCCGGATCTTGCCGCAAAGTATGTGCACCAGTTCGCACTGCTGTTTCTGGACCTGCAGAAAAAGTGCGACAGTGCCGAGATCTCCACCAAGGCGCTGGATCTGCGCGGTATGCTGGACGCGCTGCGGCTGATCCGCAGGGGCATCCCCGCCGGGGCAGCGCTGGATATGGGCATCACCAACAAGGCCTTTGACTCCTACGAGCAGGGACTGATCCGGGACGTGATCGCCGCGCGCATCCCGGCCAAGCTGGATGCCGGAAAGCTGTTTGCCTGATGGACGCCCAGAGCTACACCGCGCAGGAGCGGCGTGCGGCCAATCAGGTCTGGGCTGCTGCAGGAGCCTATGGCTTTGAGCCGTTGTTTCTGGCCCGCTATACCGACGGCACCACCGATTTTTACATGAACACGGTCGTGGGTCTCATCCACAAATATTACGGTGATGCGCTGATCCGCAGCATCTTTGATGCATGGGACAGTGATCTGCGGCAGACGATGCTGGACGACATGACATGGCTGTATCTGGAAAATGCAGCCTATCAGCTGGAGCTGCCCCGCCGCCCGGTGCTGGAAGCACTGCGCCATGCCCATGCAGATTATTTCTTTGCCATCCAGTACAAGCTTTCACGGCAGGAGTGGATGGCAAAAAATCAGCTGGTCTACACCATGCAGGCCGCACGCTGGCGGCGTGTACTGGGCCGCACCGACCCGGTGATGACCCCTTACGAGTCCAGCCTTGCCGCCGCGCTGGCCCCGGAGCATGTGCCGGAGCCGGAACAGCTGAAAGCCGAAATTTTATCGATCTACGCAAAATTCAATCTGTTCGACGGTACTGTGCACCAGAAAGCAGCTTTGCATCTGCATCTGGACGGCCTGCTGGCAAAACTTGCCACCAAAGCCATGCCCACCCAGATGATCAAAACGGACCGCGTGACCGTGGAGCACTCAAACTCCGTGGATGCTGTGGGCGGCGGACTGTCGGTGGACAAGCGCAGGGCCCACATCACCCTGAAGCAGGATGCCGCGCAGGACAGAGCCTACATCGAAAGCTGCTTCGGACGCTCTCTCTACCCGCCGGAACGGCTGCGCAAGGCTGAGCAGGAGCTTTGCGTGGGCGACCACCTGGGATGCCATTTGTGGTTCAGCGCCGGTGTGCCAAGCCCGGAGCAGGCCCCCACCCCGGAGGCAAAACATCTGGCTGAGCAGGCCGAACTTCAGGCTGACCGCAATCGCGCCTACTACGCTAAGAACCGGGAACTGCACCGCAGCGTCGTGCTACGGCTCACCGAACAGATCCGCAACTGCATTCTGGTACATCAGCAGCCCAACGCCCGTGTGGCCCGCAGCGGAAACCTGAATGCCGGACGCATCTGGCGGGCCCCGCTTTTGAACGATGACCGGGTATTTTTATGCGCCGAGGAGGAAAACCAGCCTTCCTTCACGGTGGATCTTCTGCTGGACGCATCTGCGTCCCGCCTGCACTGTCAGGAGGTCATTGCGGCGCAGGGCTCTATTCTGGCCCAAAGCCTTGCAGCCTGCGGGATCCCGGTGCGGGTGTCCAGCTTCAGCAGCCTGCGGGGCTACACTGTGCTACGGGTGCTCAAGGGCTTTGCGGACAAAAACCTGCAGAACATCAACCGTTATTTCGCTTCCGGTTGGAACCGTGACGGCCTTGCCCTGC
>OGUO01002730.1_pt1 | contig 10421 bp, 6 predicted proteins | sample 1553641 | NCBI WGS metagenome assembly OGUO01 (sample SAMEA2579980, study PRJEB22360) | human gut metagenome | biome: human gut; feature: human-associated habitat; material: faeces | place: Denmark | collected 2008/2010 | reverse complement strand
AACCGGAGAAAAAACATTATAATCACTTACAATATCATCCAGTAATTTTTCCCAAGCCGCTTTGGGCAATGGATTTAGAGCAGAAAGTGTTAGTTCAAATTCTAAAAGTCGTCTATCTTTCCAATACTCACTTTCTTTGTAACTTTCAGTTTTTATACTTGTCTGTTGTGATATATTATTTTTGATTTTTTCTTTAAAAAATTCACCACATTCATTCATCACGATAATCTTCAAATATGTTACCAATGTGTTATAATCCCTTTCAGCGAAACATTTAAGTGCTTTCCGTCCCGCGATAGCCATCCTAGCATTTGCTTGCCACGCTTTGACAGCTGAACATCCCACTCAAAAGCTTCTCCAAATGTACGCGAAGGACCTTTCTCCCAAACATTTCCGAATTTGTCAATATATCCACCTTTAGCGGTTCTTGGAAGATTCCCCCCAGCACCTTTTGGAGGAACATATCTAACCTTTCCTTCTGTAGGCAATTGAGCTTTTTTGGCTACCCTACACAGATTATGCACCAGCACAGATTCTTTGCCGACATAATAAGTATGGAAATCCTGAACCTCAAAGTTATACGTAGCAACAGGAGATTCAAGCAATTCATGCTGTACCTGCTCAACAACCACATACTCGCCGTTGACAAGTACCAGAATATCGCCCGCTCTTAACCGGCAAGCCGCTGTCCATCCCTTGACAGGCGAATAGAACGGATGCTCTTTGGTACAGATAATTTCTTCACCGTTAACCGTTACATGAACCAATTCTGTTGTTTCATTTCTGAAAGTCTGAACAACTGGTTTCAGTTCTGTTTCTCCGGTTTCCGGATCAGATGCCCATACCATATCGCCCGCTCGAATATTCTCTATTGCCACATACCCTGACGAAGTTAGTATTGCCGTTCCGGCTACAAAGCATTGGTTACTGGTCATTCCTCCGGATATAAATCCGGTAATAGATCCCATCATGTAACCGTCCGCCGCACTGTTCAATGCCGCTTCACCGGCTCCTTCCCAACTTCCGGTTTTTATTCGGTGTCCTACCGCTCCGGTTACTGCACCCGTCGCTGATCCGATCGCTGCGCCTACCACAGCCCCCTTCAAAGCACCGAGTGCAAATTCATCGGGAGTACGGACATCAACCAACGTAACTTTACTCAAATCGGCAGCCTGCAACTCGCGCCAATAAAGAGGCTTCATCTTTCCGCTCAGTATATTTCCGGCTACATATCCGGCTACTGCTACAGGATCTTTAGCCGAAGAGAAAGGAGGAGCGTATGCCTGCTCCAAAGCCATCAAGTCATATACAGTTCCGTTATGCTTAATCACTTGCGAGAATTCGTCAATACGTTTGTCCACTCCGTTATACCCCACAATCTGCGCTCCAAGTAATTTCCCGTTCACAGGAGAGAAGGTTATTTTAATGGACATCTGTAAAGCATCGGGATAATATCCCGCATGGGAACCGGAATGGATGGTTGCCGACAAATAATCAATGCCTGCCTGTTTCAACCGCTTTGCCGGAAGGCCTGAAGCAGCGACAGTCATATCAAAAATTTTGGCAATGGAAGTACCGACAGCCCCTTCGTATGTAACCTTATTTCCAAAAACCATGTTATCTGCCACAATACGCGCCTGACGGTTGGCCGGACCAGCCAGATAATTCAACCACGGTCTATCAGTCAGCGGATGACGGAACTCGATAGCGTCGCCCACCGCATAAATATGCTCGTCGGAAGTCTGCAAGTAATCGTTCACCTTAATGCCGCGCATCTCCCCTATCTCCAGTCCGGCCTCTGTCGCCAATGAGGTATTTGGACGTACCCCGATGGATAACAACACCATATCGGCAGGCAGCCTTTCGCCCGATTTAAAAATAACCTCCAGTCCGTTGACCGTGCGCTCGAAAGAAGCCACCGCCTTTTCCAGGTAGAGATGCACTCCTTTCTGCAACAAATGCTCGTGCACCAAAGAAGCCATAGAGAAATCAATAGGAGCCATGACTTGATTTGCCATCTCTACAACCGCCACTTCCGCACCGGCTTCCTGCAAATTCTCCGCCATCTCCAACCCGATGAATCCGGCCCCGATGATTACCGCCCGTTTCACCTGATGCTGCTGCAAGTAACTCTTGATGGCATCGGTATCATTCACATTACGTAGTGTAAAAATTCCTTCATTGTCAATGCCCGGCAAGGGAGGACGAACAGGTGACGCACCCGGAGAAAGCAATAATTTGTCATAACTCTCCGTATAAGTTTCCCCGTCCGAAGTGCGAATGTCCACTGTCTTCTCGGCAGGATGGATGGCCATTACCTCAGACCGGATACGCACATCAAGGTTGAAGCGTTTCCCGAAAGCCTCCGGAGTCTGTACAAACAATTTCTCCCGCTCTGCAATCACACCTCCTATATAATAAGGTAGACCACAATTGGCATACGAGATGTATTCTCCTTTCTCGAACAGAATGATTTCCGCCTGTTCCGTGTTTCTTCTGATACGTGCGGCAGCAGTTGCACCTCCTGCTACGCCTCCTATTACTATATACTTCATAATCGAACTATTTTATTTGATTTAATATTTTCCAATGGAAACTTTATGCAAACATACATGATATTTCTTATAATAAAAAGTTTCCTATGGAAAATATTATCAAGTTAACTCTTTTTAAGGAGAAAGAACATTCCGGGTATTAAATAGACAATCTCTATTGTTGTTTGATATTTTATTCCCTACCTTCGCAATAAATTTCAAAATAAATAAGAAATTGAATCGAACAGACGCACATCATGTTATCTAAAATAGACTTGACGCAGGGAGGCATCACCGGCACTCTGCTACGTTTTACCTTACCTATGATTATAGGCTCACTGCTACAACAGTGTTACAACATAGCCGACACGCTGATTGTAGGACAATGTATAGGTTCCTGTGCGTTGGCCGCTGTCGGTTCCGCCTACACGCTGATGGTTTTCCTTACTTCCATCCTGCTGGGATTGTCCATGGGAAGCGGAACCGTTTTTTCCTTGCAATATGGAGCCGGACGAACGGATTCCCTACGCCGTAGCATCTATGTATCCGTCCTGCTGATCGGCACAGTAACATTGATTCTAAATATAGCGGTTTTCGTCTGGATTCATCCCATCCTCAGGATATTGCAGATTCCCAAAGATATTTATGGCATGATGTATGATTACTTGTGGATTATCTTTTGGGGAATCGGCTTTACCTTTATCTATAATTTCTATGCGGCATTGCTGCGTGCCATAGGAGATGCCGTCACTCCTCTTTGGTTTCTGGCGGTTTCCGTTGTACTGAACATCGGGCTGGATTTGTTCTTTATCTTGCAGTTGGATTGGGGAATCAAGGGAGCAGCCATCGCCACGGTAGCCGCACAGGGAGTATCCGCTTTGGGAATTATGGGATATGCCTACGTGAAATACCCCGAACTGAGATTACACCGCAACGACCTGCATTTCGACCGTCACTGCCTGAAAGAGATCACTTCGTTCTCCGCACTGACCTGTGTACAACAATCGGTAATGAATCTGGGCATTCTCATGGTACAAGGATTGGTCAACAGTTTTGGCACTGTAGTCATGGCCGCCTTTGCGGCAGCAATAAAAATAGACTCGTTTGCCTATATGCCGGTACAGGAATTCGGAAATGCCTTTTCCACCTTTATTGCCCAGAACTTCGGAGCGAGAAAAGAGGAACGGATCCGCAAAGGAGTGAAAAGTGCCTTGATTACCACCGTTCTCTTCTCTCTGGTCATTTCCATTCTGGTCTTTTTATTCGCCAAACCATTGATGCTGATTTTTGTCCGCCCCCACGAAACGGAAATTCTGAACATCGGTATCAGTTATTTACGCATCGAGGGAGCGTTTTATTGCGGAATCGGGATTTTGTTCCTGTTGTACGGATATTATCGTGCCATCCGTATGCCGGGAATGTCCGTAGTGCTCACAGTGGTATCGTTGGGAACCCGTGTAGCCCTTTCCTATTGGCTTGCCGGCATTCCTGCCATCGGGGTCATCGGAATCTGGTGGTCTATTCCTATCGGATGGTTTATAGCGGACGTCATCGGAATCATATATTATAAACAACTTAAAAAGGAAACAGCAAAGGAAGTACCAGCACCATCACAATGCCCATAATAATCTGCAACGGCAGACCTACCTTTACATAATCCATAAAGGCATATTGTCCGGCAGGCATCACCAGCGCATTGGGCGGAGTGGAGAATGGCGAAGCGAAACACATACTTGCCCCCAGTGTCACCGCAAAGAGAAAAGGTACGGGACTTACCCCTATCTGCGTTGCACTTTGCATCGCGATAGGAGCCAGAAGCACTGCGGTAGCCGTGTTGCTGATAAACATCGTCATCAGGGAAGTAGTGAAATAAATACCCGCCATCAACGCCAACGGTCCGTATGTCCCAAGTTCACTGACCAAACTGTTCGAAATATATTCGGAAGCCCCTGTCTTTTCCAAAGCCAGCGACATAGGCAGCATGGCCGCAATGAGTACGATGCTTTCCCAGTTAATGGTTTTGTAAGCCGCCTCCACATTGCGGAAACATCCCGTCAGTACCATCAAGATACCCGCAATCATCACCGCCGTCACCGGAGCTACCGGAATGAAGTCGAACACCATCATTGCCACCATCAGCACCATGATAACCGCAGCCACCGGTGCTTTGTAATCCAGCGTGACCTTCGCAGCCTCGGCCAGCGGTTGTCCCAGTACCACCCAGTCGGCATCTTCCTTGCTCAGCCGGGCGATATTGTTCCATGTACCCTGCACCAGCAACACATCCCCGCTATGAATCCGCTCATTGCCCAAGTCCTGCAACAAATATTCCTTCTTCCGGCGGATACCCAGTACATTCACATTAAACTTATCACGAAAGCCCGCCCCCTTTATCGTCAGGTTTATCAGATTGGAGGAAGGCATCAAAACGATTTCAGCAATACCTATGTCATAAAAATCCAATGAATTGGCAGAGTTTTTCGCTTCTTCGGTAGTATGCTCGTCCAGCATCTCCAGCAGATAATCTTCGGCAAACAACTTTATTTTCTCAAAATCCCCTGTCACATACAGAATATCCTCTTTCTGAAGAACTGTACCGGGGTCGGCCAACTTCTGAGTAATTGTTTTCAGGAAGCGATGTTGTGACATATCCCCACGACGCACCTCCAGTATATTCAATCCATACTTGCGCCGGATATCCAACTCTATAATCGTCTTTCCATGCAGCCGGGAGTCACCTACGACCCTCAACCGGAACAAATTACTGGACAGCCCGTATTCCTTCACCAACTGCTTCAGGGATTTGCCCGAATGAACATTGTCTTCCCCGTTTTTCCCCCGTTTCGAAAGAAACCATTTACTGAGCGGAAGCAACACCAAAGTACCCACTGCCACACAAATAATCCCTACCGGAAAAAAAGAGAAGAACGAAAGCGGAGGGAAACCGGCCGAAGTCAACGCATTTTGAATAACAAGGTTGGGCGGCGTACCAATCAGTGTCATCATACCTCCCATACTGCTGGCAAACGCCAACGGCATAAGCAGACGACTGGGATTCATGTTGGCACTGACTGCCAGACTGACCACGATAGGCAACATCAGAGCCACCGTACCTGTGTTGCTCACAAAAGCCCCGATAGCCGAAGTCACCAACATGACAAGCAAGAATAATTTCAATTCACTCTTACCCGCTAATTTCAGAATGTGTGAACTGATCATTTTGGCAAGTCCCGTCTGAAAAATCGCTCCGCCGACTACAAACAGCCCCACCATCATAATGACAACCGAATTGGAGAATCCGGACAAAGCTTCGTCAGGCGTCAATATCTGAAAAATCAACAAAGCCACTAAAGCACAAAGAGCCACAAGATCCGACCGTATCTTACCATTTACAAAAAATACTGCGGACAGTACAAGGATAATAATCGTAATGAGCATAAGTATTAAATTATTGTTTTATTTATTCGTTGTTGCATTTGTACAAGTTCTTTTTGCAAAATAAGAAATATATTCCGAAACTAGAAACAAACCCCGAATGTTTTTGTTCTTAAAAGAACAACATTAACGACATTTTCATCTAAAATTTTCCTATTTTTGTAGCCTTATAGAAAAGAACAGACATACAAATGATGGAAGAAACAACCTGCAAACCTGATTATTCGAATTCGATGGCGGAACATCTGGGTATCCGGTTTCTACCCTCCACCGAGGATGCGGTACATGCCGAAATGCCTGTAGACCATCGTACTTCACAACCCTTTGGTATGTTGAACGGCGGCGCGTCACTGGCTCTGGCCGAGATTGTGGCAGGGCATGGCTCTACGTCGCTATGCCGGGAAGACGAATATGCCTGCGGAGTACAAGTAAGTGGAAATCATCTGTCGGCCGTGCCCGTCGGAGGCAAAGTATTCGCCACCGGCAAACTGATTCACCGCGGCAGATCCTCGCATATATGGAATATAGATATCACCACTCCACAAGGACAACTGGTTTCTACTGTTCGTGTCGTTAATTTCATACTGAAAAAGAAATGAATCTACCAGATATACATACGCAAAAATTATTGGATTGCCTTACACACAGCCGCCTCGGTTTCGCCCTCTACCGGTTACCTTGGACAGACGAATGCTACCTGGTATTGCAAACCTCAGGCGATGTGGAACAATTAGCGGATATTCAGAAACTGAATGAAAAAAAGGGATTTGTCATGGCTCCTTTCCGGATATCGGAGGAACATCCCTTGGTACTTATCCGTCCGGATGTCACCGCATACGACTGGAGCGAAATCAGCGAAGCACTGTCTTCACTGGAATGTGCAGATGCCCTGCTTACCTGCAAAAGCCGGCAGAGTGAACTCTCGCCTTTTGTTTCCGAAGAAACGGATAAAGAACAATATACCCGTGCATTCGGGCGTTTCATCACTCCCTTACAAGAGAAGCAGTTCCAGAAACTGGTTCTGTCACGTTCTTCTGCCAGACATATCGGAGATGATTTTTCACCACTCGGCGCTTTTGTCCGGGCCTGCAACAACTATCCGCGCATGATGATTTACCTATGCCACACCCCTGCTTCCGGAACCTGGCTGGGCAGCACACCGGAAATCTTATTAAGCGGACACGGCAAAGAATGGCACACCGTGGCCCTGGCCGGTACCATGCCGATGCAGGACGAAGTAATGCCGACAGACTGGGACAAGAAGAACCGGGAAGAGCAGGGCTATGTGGCTGATTACATCCGCCGGATCGCCAAAAGATTCGGCAACAAGATGACGGAAAAAGGTCCTTATACCGCCCGTGCCGGACAATTGGTACACCTCAAGACCGATTTTTATTTCTTGTTGAAAAATACAGACCATATAGGCGATTTATTGCAAGAACTCCATCCCACTCCCGCCGTCTGCGGCCTGCCCAAAGAGGAGGCTTTCCGGTTTATTCCGGACAATGAAGGGTACGACCGCAGTTATTATTCCGGATTCACCGGCTGGCTGGACACAGAGGGGCATACCGATATCTACGTCAATCTGCGCTGCATGGAAATAAAGCCGGGTGAAGCCATCCTGTATGCAGGAGGAGGAATACTGGCTTCCTCGGAAGTAGAATCGGAATGGGTGGAAACGGGAGACAAGATGAATACGATGCGGAGCATCCTTCATCCTGACTTTATAAATAAATAAATGGAAACAATTAAAGTAGAAGAATAATGTATTCAGACAAAAAGAACATACTTCAGTTGGTGGCACTTCTCAAAGCGCACGGTGTGCGGAAAATAGTGCTTTGTCCCGGCAGCCGTAATGCTGCCATCGTACATACTCTGGCCAATATAGAGGACTTCACTTGTTATTCTGTAACCGATGAACGCAGTGCCGGTTTTTTTGCCATCGGCCTATCTTTACAAGGGGGAGGCCCTGCCGCAGTATGCTGCACTTCCGGTTCGGCCCTGCTGAACCTGCACCCTGCCGTAGCCGAAGCCTTTTACCAACAAGTACCTCTGATTGTCATTTCCGCCGACCGCCCCGCCGCCTGGATAGGACAAATGGACGGACAAACCCTGCCCCAGCCCCATGTGTTCGGAACGTTAGTCAAGATGTCTGTCAACCTGCCCGAAGTACATACTGAGGAAGACGAATGGTTTTGCAACCGCCTTATCAACGAAGCCATACTGGAAACCACCCACCACGGCAAAGGACCTGTACATATCAATGTACCTATTTCCGAACCCATCTACCGCTTCACCGCCAAAACACTTCCCGAAGTACGTGTCATCACCCGTTATCAGGGACTGAGCGTGTACGACCGTGACTATAAGGAACTGATCGAACGGCTGAACAAGTACAACAAGCGCATGGTCGTGGTAGGCCAGATGAGTCTGATTTACCTGTTCGAGAAAAAATATGTGAAACCGCTTTATAAACATTTCGCCTGGCTGACGGAACATCTGGGCAACCAGACCATCCCCGGCATTCCTATCAAGAATTTCGACGCCGCCGTTTATTCCATGACACCGGAACGCCAGGAAGACATGGCCCCCGAAATACTGATTACCTACGGCGGACACATCGTATCTAAACAACTAAAGAAATACCTGCGCAACCATCCCCCGCGCGAACACTGGCATGTTGCCGCTGACGGAAAGATAGCCGATTTATACGGTTGCCTGACCACTGTCATCGAGATGGATCCGTTTGAGTTCTTGGAAAAAATAGCTTTCCTGCTGGACAACAAACCTACCCATTACCCGCTGATGTGGGAAAACTATTGCAAAACCATTCCGATGCCGGACCTTGCTTATTCCGAAATCTCCGTTATCGGAAAACTCATCCGGGCATTGCCCGAACCCTGTGCCCTGCATCTGGCAAACAGCTCCACCGTGCGCTATGCACAGTTATTTACAGTTCCTCCCCAGGTGGAAATCTGTTGCAACCGGGGAGTGAACGGCATAGAAGGCTCCCTGTCCACCGCCATCGGTTATGCCGCCGCTTCCAGCAAACTGAATTTCATCATCATAGGCGACTTGAGCTTCTTCTATGACATGAACGCTCTGTGGAATCAAAATTACGGTGCCAACATCCGCATCCTGTTACTGAATAACGAAGGAGGAGAAATATTCCACACCCTGCCTGGAATGGACAAATCAAGTCGTTCCAGGGAATTTATCACAGCCGAGCATTACACCACCGCCAAAGGCTGGGCGGAAGAACGCGGCTTTATTTACATGAAAGTGACCGGAGAAGAAGAGCTGGAAGAAGCGATGCAGCCATTCACCTCACCCGAGACACGAATGCAACCCATGCTGCTGGAAGTGTTTACCGACAAGGAAAAAGACACCACCCTGTTAAGAGAATATTATCACGGACTTAAAAATAAAAATGAATAATGGAAACAAGAGAATGGAAAACCATCAAAGAATATCAGGATATTCTGTTTGACTTTTACAACGGAATAGCGAAAATCACCATCAACCGTCCGCGTTACCGCAACGCGTTCACCCCCACCACCACTTCGGAAATCAGCGACGCCCTGTATTACTGCCGCGAGTGCCAGGATATCAATGTAGTGGTTCTGACCGGAGCAGGCGACAAAGCCTTCTGCAGCGGGGGCGATATGCATGTAAAAGGTCATGGCGGCTATATCGGCACGGATGGAGTTCCCCGTCTGAATGTGCTGGACGTACAAAAGCAAATCCGGTCACTGCCTAAACCGGTCATCGCCATGGTAAACGGTTACGCCATCGGCGGCGGTCATGTGCTGCATGTGGTATGCGATCTGACCATTGCCTCAGAGAATGCCATTTTCGGACAGACAGGTCCCAAGGTAGGCAGCTTCGACGCCGGATTCGGCTCTTCCTATCTGGCACGCATCGTAGGGCAGAAGAAAGCCCGTGAAATATGGTTCCTTTGCCGTCAATACTCCGCACAGGAAGCACTGGAAATGGGATTGGTCAATACAGTCGTTCCTTTCGACCGCCTGGAAGACGAAACCGTGGCATGGGCAGAAAAGATGATGGAGCACAGCCCGCTCGCTCTTCGTATGATCAAAGCCGGACTGAATGCCGAACTGGACGGACAAGCCGGCATACAAGAACTTGCCGGAGATGCCACCATGCTGTATTACATGACAGAGGAAGCGCAGGAAGGAGGAAAGGCATTTTTGGAAAAGCGCAAGCCACGGTTCCAGGATTATCCGAAGTTCCCATAATCAGTGGTTCATTTTTCCGGTGGAGGACAACCCAATAGTCCTCCTTGCTTCCCATTAACCACTAATCACTAATAAGAATGTTCCAAACCCGAATTATAAAAAAACAATTACACTTCAAGCAACCGGCAGGTACTTCCAGAGGAGTATATACCACCCGGGATGTATGGTACATCCTCCTCACCGACACCGGCAG
>OGUO01002728.1_pt1 | contig 10427 bp, 11 predicted proteins | sample 1553641 | NCBI WGS metagenome assembly OGUO01 (sample SAMEA2579980, study PRJEB22360) | human gut metagenome | biome: human gut; feature: human-associated habitat; material: faeces | place: Denmark | collected 2008/2010 | reverse complement strand
GAACGGGTTAATACTTGACGTATAAGCCGCGAGCGTAACGACGTATTAGTCAAAAATTCGCCGTCAAACCACGGTTCGTTTTATTCTTGTCTGGCATTCGTTTAAAAAATGCCGCGAAAACGCGGCATAATTTTATTTTTTTGTCCATGTTAGCCGAATTTTACTGTTGGCTTCCGGTGAGAACCGCAACCGTTACGGCATTGAGTTTCGCGTGTTCGTGAATAACGAAATCCACGTCGTCCTTGCAGCCGTAAAACGGCGCTTCTTTTCCGATTCCGCCTGCCTTCAGAGTTTCGGGAATGTAAACGTAAGTAAGCGAAACGCAATCTTTAAACGCGTAATCTCCGAGAGTTTCGACTGCGGAAAATTCCACGCGAAGAATTCTCGTATTCTTGAACGCATAAGCCCCGACGTTTTTAACCGCTTTTCCGAAAGAAACCTCGGTGAGCGCAACGCAATCGGCAAACGCTCTGTAGCCAACGGTAAGAGAACCCTCGTCTTTTATGTCGGAAATGCTGACGTTGTGAAGATTCTTAAGTCCCTCGAACGCTCCGTCGCCGATCAGTTTATAGCCGGCGGGGATAACGACCTTTTCGAGATTTTGGCAATTTTTAAATCCTTCGCTTTTAACCGCGATGACTTTTTTGCCGTTATGCTCGGCGGGAAGTTTAATATTCTTCGGATATTCGGCAAGCGTGGCGGCGGCAATCGCATAGCCGTCCTCGTATTCGGTGAATGTGAAATACTTGTCGTCCGTAACGGGCATACCGCTCGATAAACACGAGCAAAGCCCCGTGAGAATTATCGCGACGCAAAACAAAATCGAAAATATTTTTTTCATATCATACCCCGATATTATTAATTTATTTCATTATATCATAAAAAATAATAAATTACAAGCCCCGGCGGCGCATTTTTTCTTACTAATTATTTTCAATACCGACGGAGTACTTATAAACTTCCGATTTCGATATTTTTCTGTCCTTTGCGACGGCTTTCATCGCCTCTTTTTTATCCATTCCGCTCTTCATATAATGTTTTATATGATCTTCGACGGAAAGCGCGAGAAGTTCGCTCTCCTCCGTTTCGCCTCCCTCGACAACGATAACGTATTCGCCTTTCGGCTCCTGCGCGGCGAGCGTGTCGCCCAGAGTTATCCTTTCCACACCCTCGTAAAGTTTGGTTATTTCCTTGCAAACGGCGGCTTTCCTTGCGCCGAACGCATCGAAAAGCGAGGCGAGATCATCGAAAAGGTCGTGCGGGGCAGAATAAAAAATCAAGGTCATATCGAGATTTTTATATCGGGCGAGAAGTTCTTCTCTGTCCTTTTTTTTGCCCGGTAAAAAACCTATGAACGCGAACCTTTGCGCGTCGAGTCCGGAAAGAATAAGCGCGGGAACAAATGCCGTCGCGCCGGGAATAACGGTGTTCTCAACGCCCTCTTCACGCAATAATTTAGTGAGCACGTTGCCCGGGTCTGAAACGACGGGCGTCCCCGCGTCGGTTATGAGCGCAACGTTTTTCCCGTCTTTAAGGTCGCGGATAATCTTTTCCGCCGCAACCGTTTCGTTGAACTTATGATAAGCGACGAGCGGCTTTTTTATCTCGTAATGATTGAGCAGTTTCAGCGACGTGCGCGTATCTTCGCAAGCGATAACGTCGACGGATTTTAAAACTTCAAGCGCCCTGAGCGAAATATCTTTGAGATTCCCCACGGGCGTTGAAACGAAATACAACATACCATTCCTCAGTTTTTTATATTTTCTTCTACTTTAAGTTGCGGCTTCACGCCTTTTTTCCCTTCCGCAAGGAATAAATAGGGCTTTTCGGACTGTCCGCTCGTGACGAATTGCAGTCTTACGGGTTCGATTCCGTTTGCGCGCATCGCGCAGATGACGTCGGCAAGGCGTTCTATTCCCTGACAAATGCAGAATCTGCCGCGTTCCTGAGTTTTTTCGCGGCGATTTCAACGATTTCGTCGAGCGTGATCGCGATTTCGTGCCGACACACGGCTATATGATCGCTCGGGTTATGTTCGCCGCCGTTTATTTTTTTATAGGGCGGATTGCATAAAATAAGCGAAAAAAACGAGTTGTATTCCTTGGGAATATCCTGAAGCGACGTATTTACGCACTCTATCTTTTCGCCTATGCCGTTATATTCTACGGTTTTTTCGGCGAGTTCGTGCAGACATTTCTGCAGTTCAAACTCATATACTTTTTTCACGTTCCTGTGCAACGCGTAAAAATGTATGCCGACTATCCCCGAGCCGGAACAGAAATCCGCGACCGTATCGCCGTTTTTAAAAGAAGCGAACTTCGAGAGCAACACCGAATCGCTCGAAAATCTGTAAAGCGTTTTATTTTGTATTATTTTAAGCCCGTCGATCAGAAGATCCTCGAGCGTTTCGTTTTCGTTAAGCATTGCGCTCCTCGTCGGCTATGCCTTTTTACGAAAACGGCTGTCGCAAAATAAAAATGCGACAGCCGCTTCTCCGTGTTTGTTTTGTTTTTACGCTTCTACGGGCGCGCCGACGGGACAAGTATCCGCGCAAGCGCCGCAGCCTATGCAAGTGTCTGCGTCGATAACGTACTGAGAATCACCCGCCGAAATAGCGGCGACGGGACAATTTTCAGCGCATGCTCCGCACATAATGCAAGCATCGGTAATTTTGTAAGCCATAGTTTTTTACCTCCGTTTTTTTTAATTATAATGCGTTTGAAAAATTTCCAACGCCTTTATTATATCACGATTTAAGAATTTTGTATATGAATTTTCAATAAAAATTCGGATTAATCGAGCAAATCCTTAATTTCTTTGAGTTCTTCCTGCGAGGGTTGGTCGTCATCGGGCTTATTTACCTTTTTGAACTTTATGTCCGCAAGCGGAAAATCCTTATAGGCGAAACTCCCGTCCGAATTCGAGGTTTTAACCTTGACGATCATTTTGAGCATATTGTTGGATACGACGGTCGCCTTCCCTTCGGGCGTTGTAACTTCGCTCCCGACCTTAGGCATCTTTTTGAACGCTTCGCTGTAATGCTCGTTTTCATATTCGAGACAACACATAAGCCTGCCGCAAAGCCCGCTGATTTTTGCGGGATTGAGCGATAAGCCCTGCGTTTTCGCCATTTTTATCGTTACTTTTCTGAAATCGGGCATGCAACTCGCGCAGCAACAAACTCTTCCGCAAGGCGCGATTCCTCCGAGAATTCTCGTTTCGTCCCTTATGCCGACCTGACGAAGTTCTATCCTTATATGAAACGCGGAAGCGAGGTCTTTGACGAGTTCTCTGAAATCGATTCGCCCGGCAGCCGTGAAATAAAACACGACTTTTCCGCCCTCGAACGCAAATTCCGCGCCGATTAGTTTCATTTTCAAGCCTCTCTGGGCTATTTTTTCGTTGGCGAGCTTCATCGCGTCCGCGACTTTGGCTTCGTTTTTCTTCACCCTGGCTTCGTCGTCCGCGGTAGCGCGGCGGACAATCGGTTTAAGCGGCTGAACGATTTTATCTTCCGGTACCTCCCTCGGCTCGCTGACGACTTTGCCGTACTCGACGCCCCTCGCCGTTTCGACAATCACTCCGTCGCCCTTGGATAATTTCATCTTGCAAGGGTCGAAAAAGTAAACCTTGCCGGAATGTTTGAATTTTATGCCTACAACTTCTGCCATTTATACTTTTCTCCTAATATCGCCAGTAAAACGCTGTCCGCAACCATCACGGCGTTGGCGTTATAATACAACGCGCGCTCTTTTTCGGAAAGCATATCCGAAATGGCGATCAGCGCGCCCGTTACGTATCCGTAATCTTCGGCTTTTCGATTATCTTTCACGAGAAGATTTGCCACTTCGCTTTTTAAAATCGAAATAAAATCCTTGATATTGTCTTTGTTTATTTTTGAAGAATACTTCGCGACGTCCTTTGAAGAACGCATCGAAAACAACACTTCCCTGCAAAACGCCTGCATCTTTTCGGCGTTTCCGTCCGTATACGCTTTTATGACCGAACCGATTTTCCCGCCGCCGAGCGCGATCGCCGATTCGAGTTTCGCCTTGTCGGGATATTCATCTCCGAGCGCGCGTCTGATTTCTCCGTCCGAAAAAGGCGGAACGTCCAGCCTTTTCACTCTCGATTTAACCGTGGGAAGAAGAGCGTTGTCCGTCGTTGCGCCTATCAGAATACAGACGTTGCGCGGCGGCTCTTCGAGCGTTTTTAATATTTTGTTCTGGGCTTCGGCGGTCATATTCTCCGCGCCCACAAGCACGAACATTCTGATATCGCTCTCGATGGGGCGAATTATCGTTTTGGAAACGAGATCGTCAATATCCGCCGTTTTGATTTTATCGCCGTCTTTCGGGTAAAAATCGCAATCGGCGTAGGCTTCCTTGTCGATCAGCCTGCACGGGCGACATTCGCCGCACGCGCCGTCGTTTTCGCACATTATGAGAGAAGCGAAAAGTTTCATATACGTTTTCAACATAACGCCGTCCGGACAAACGATAAGATAAGCGTGGCTTAGTTCGCCGCGTTTTTTCTCGCCGTAAATTATCTTATAAGCGTTAGTATTTCTTATAACCTTTTCCGCTATGCTCTTCACTTTGCACGTTTTCTCACTTGATGATATTTCTTTCTTTCAGAACTTTCAGAACGTCGGCGAAAACTTCTTCCACGCTCTGTTCGGCGTTTATCTCCGCAATTCTTTCGGGGAAAACGCTCGCCTGTTTTTTATAGCCCTCGTAAACCTTTTCGTGAAATTCCGCGCCGCTTTGCTCTATTCTGTCGTTTTTATCCGCGCCACCCTTTCTCGCGAAAGCGCGTTCCGGCTTTATATCGAAAAACAGAGTAACGTCCGGCATGCAGTGTTTGAGCGGAAAGGAATTGATTTCGTCGATGAAATTCTTTCCCAAACCTCTCGCGTAGCCCTGATAGGCAACCGAGGAATCTATATACCTGTCGCAAACGACGATTTTCCCTTGTTCTATCGACGGAATTATCAACTCTTTTACGAGTTGGGCGCGCGCCGCGGCGTAAAGCAAAGCCTCGGTTTCGTCCGCTTCTTCGGCGTTGTTTCCGTCGAGGATTATTTCGCGGATTTTTTCCGATATCGCAGTGCCGCCCGGCTCTCTCGTGAATACGCAATCGTAACCGTTACTTTGAAGATACTCTGTTAAAAGTTTCAATTGCGTGGATTTACCGGAGCCGTCGCCGCCCTCGAGAGTTATAAACGCGCCGCGTATGTTGTTTGATTTTTGCATAGGCATTGCATTCCTTATCACTAATTACCGAAAAGGCGTCTTTTTCGCCATTTTCCGCAACCAGTCGGCGTAATCAATTTTCGCCGCGCTTAATTTTACTTCGCGTAATCATTACCCGCAACGTAATTTTCACGCCGCGTAATTGCTGAACGTTTTTATAGCGTCGGCAATAACGGCAAGGCTCTCGAACTGAAGGTCGAACTGATCCGCGCCGTAATTAAACACCGCCATCGTAAGACCATCGCTTTTTTTAACAAGGTCGGAACTTCCGCTTTCGCTTTCGTTCTTATTTTCGACGGTTTCCCAATAATACCAGTAATCGGAAAGTTTTTCGCCGCCGCTCGTCGCGCTCGCCGCGTTGAGTTTATATAAATCTATGCCGTAAGGCACGCTCTTTTTTTCATACGTTTCGCCCGGACAGAAATCCGCATACCATAATATATCCACGCCTGCGGCTTTCGCGTTTTCTATCGCGCCGCTAACCAACGTGTAATTATCGAGAAGCGTGTTTATTCTTTCTATCTCGAGTTTTACGCCCTTGTCCTTCTGCTCCTGCGTTCTGAACGTCTTTCTGTAATTGCCCGCGGACTTTATTCTGTAATCGAGAAAATAGTTCTTTACGGCGTTTTCGTCAACCGTTCCGTCCGTGACGAACTTGTCCAGATACTGCTTTGCGGCATCGAGATACTCGGTGAACGAAACGAGATAACTGCTGTTTACGATCGATTGCGCGTTGTCGTTCAACTTTAAAACGGGCGCGCCGCTCTCGTCGGTTTTAAGGTTACCCTTTTCGTCTTTCACCTGTTCGGTTTTACCGTTAAAGACGAATACGTCGCCTTCTTTTGTGGAGGCTTTGAGAGTTAACATATAAAGCGCAGAATAATTGCCCGCCGCCGTAACCTTTGAAACGTTCGCGGTGAGAACGTCGTAAGAAAGGCTCTTTTCCTTTTTTAATTTTAATATTACGTCCTCGGCGTAATTGTCCTTATAATATACGCCGTCGAAAACGATAAGACCGAACTGCTCGCCGACCGTGGCGCGCGTGGCGCACATCGTGAACAGTAACACCCAGACCATTATCGCCGCGATTATCGAAATGATTATCTTAACCAGATCGTATGCGATGAGGTTCGCAAATCTTCCTTTTGTTATTTTAACGTCCATCTCTTCGATTTTCAGCCGTCGATTCCCAGAATTTTAACCTGATAAGAACACTTGGGCGCTTTGACGGTAACCGTGTCGCCGAGTTTTGCGCCGATAAGAGCCTTGCCGAGCGGGGATTCGTTGGAAATTCTCCCCACGGAAATATCCGCCTCGGTCGTACCGACTATTTCGTATTCGGTTTCTTCGTTCAAATCGTCGAGAATTTTCACCTTGCTCCCGACGTTGACCACGCCGTGACCGCCGTCGGTCTTGATGATTTCGGCGATTTTGAGTTTCGCTTCGATCTCTACGATTTCACCCTCGATTCTTGCCTGCTCGTTCTTCGCCGCGTCGTATTCCGCGTTATCGGAAAGGTCGCCGAAATCTATCGCTACCTAGATTCTTTCGGTTATTTCGGGACGTTTGACGAATTTTAATTCCTCGAGCCTTTTTTCGAGTTGCTTATATCCTTCTTCGGTAAGAATTACCTTTTCGCTCATTGTTTATCTCCTTCGGCTTTTATCCGCGTTTGCATAAAAGCGCAATTATATTATATGAATATTTCCGTAATACTTCCGTCGGCGCAATCGTTTCGCATCACAGCGATATTTCGACCGATATTTAATTTATCCCGCCGGCAGTCTTTAGAATATTCTTGCCTTCTCCCGTCAAGGAGAAGGCAAGACCAATGCTTTCTACGATTTTACCTTTTACGCTATTACGCTTTAAGCGTGTAAGTGAAGCCCTTGTCGCTCGATTCTTCGGTTACACTGTTTGCCGAAGGATAACGAACAAGTCCGTTTTCGCGCATCATAAGCGAAATCGCGGCAATCGCCTTCTTGCAGTCTTCGGCGGTCTTAACAACCATGAACGAACCCAAGCCCTCGGCTTTGATCGCGTCGTCCGCGGCGTTAAAGCCGTCACCCGTAACGTTGAGGTACATATAAACCTTTCCGTTTGCGATGAACGCTTTCATAAGAAGTTTATCGGTCGCTTCTCCGTCGGTAAGAACGTAAGACTTAGCGTTTACTCTTATAAGTTTAAGGAATTCCTCGGGCGTCGTGGCGAGTTTGCCTTTTGCAAGGTCGAGTTCGTAGCCTTCGCTCTTCTCCGCTTCCGTGCTTTCGGCAACTTCGGCCTTTTCGGCTTTCATATATCCTTTTCCGTAAAGAACCTCTTCGATAAGTTCTTTCGCGTCGGCGAGATCCTCGTCTTTTTCGACAAGCATCTTCACGGGAAGTTTATCTCCGTCAGTAACCTTGAAACCTTTGGCTTCGCATTCGGCTTTGTCGATATCCGCTTCCAGAACAACCGCGTCACCCTCGACTTTAAGGGCGACCGCAACGTCTTTATCGGTAAGACCGAAATCGAGATCGTCGGCGGGTTTATAACCGAGCGCTTCTGCTTTGAGTTCGTCGAACGCTTTGCCGGCGTCGAACGCAGGCGCTTTCGGTTCTTCGGCAGCGACAACCGCGTGTTTTGCCTGTTCTGCCTGTTCGGCGGCAATCTTGGCGGCGAGTTCGGCGTTGATCCTTGCCTGTTCGTCGGCTATTTCCTTAGATCTTTGTTCGTCGTACTCTTTAAGTTTTTTGTCGACGATTTCGTTAACTTTCTCTTCGCTTACTCCGCCTTCGACGGTAACGCCGCCGGTGAGTTCTTCGAGAACTTTGTTTCTCTCTTCCGCCTTAGCGAGAGCGATGAGCGCTTCTCTTTCGGCAAGAGCCTGCTGAAGAGCGAGTTTAGCCTGTTCGGCTTCTTTCTCGGCGTTAACCTTTGCGGCGTCGTTGCCTTTCGCCGCTTCGATTTCTCTTATCGTCTGAAGTCTTACTTCCTCGGCTTTTCTCTCTTCCTCGGCTTTCTTCGCTTCGTAACTGAGTTTTTCGATTTCGAGTTTTGTTATTCTCGGATCTTCTTCATATCCGATCGCGGTACGGTGAATACCCGTTCCCGCTGTTCCGTGAGCCTTGCCGCGGTATTCTCCGCTGGCGTTAACTCTCTTGGTTATAGCGTCCTGAGCCTCGCTCAGTTTTTCAAATTTTTCCTGCGGCATCCATTTGGCGTAAGCCATAACGCACGCGCTCTTGTTTTTGCCCGCTTCGAACTTCTTGGTGCATTTTTTGTTGGCGTACCAGCCCATGAACTGGTAACCTTTTCTCATAGGATTATCGGGATAATTGTAATTCTTGCAATTTTTGATTCTCTGTCCGCCGGAGAATTTGCCGCCCATTGCGTTGTATCTGACTTTATATTTTTTGCGTTTGCCGTGAGCGACGATAGCGCAAATAATGATTACTACGGCGATAAGCGCAATGACGCCTATTGCCACGAATAACGCTATGTTCTTGAAAGAATCCTGACTTAAGATACCTACCGACATCGCGGTGGTTACGTTTTCTAAGAAGAATGTCATTTTTATATCCTCATCTCCGTCTTTTATTTCCTGTTTGTTGTCGCTGACGAATTTAAATTTCGAATGGCCGTATCCGACGGCTACGAACTCGCTCGCGTTTTGCACCTTTTCCTTGTCGAACGTCAATTCGACTCTGAACTTCATCCCCTCGTTGACGGACTTGATTTTTTCAAATTCCTTTTCGTCCATCGCGAGATAATTTCCGCCGTTATCGGTCTTGCCGACTTCCGCCGTTTCGGCGGGATTCATCACCGAAAACGAAATATAATATTTAAGGCTGTGAACGTTTTTCAGATAACCTTTTTGTTCTTCGGTAAGCCCTGCCGTCGCGGTTTCGAGTTTTTTCTCGTTGTTGAGGATTATGTTTATATTCCTCTCCGTCGACGCGGTTTCACCGAACACAACCCTGAGTTTCGCGTTCGCGTCGAAACACTTTATTTCGTTTCCGTCTTTATCGAGCGCGGTTATCTTTATCGTCGGAATTTTTTCCTGCGGGAATATCTTATTCAGGAATCCCGTAATCGCGTTATCCGGCGGGAAAATATTGTTTAACGCGTCGATCGCGAATATCTTTTCGTGTTCTGCCGGCTGATAAGTTATCGATGCGACGTTTAAGAACCAGGAAACGGATTTTGTGGCTCTCCCGGAAATATCGAGCGCGCCGTCCTTTCTGTAACTGTTTGCAAAACCGTTCGCTATCTCTACGCCGTTATATTTCGGCTTCTCCGTCGCCGAGTATCTGTTCGTCAACGCGTCCGCAAGGTCGTTCGCTATGTCGACGTTGTAACTTACCGTCGCGTCTGCGGAAACGCCGTATTTGCCCGCGTTGGAAACCCTTATGGTGTCGACGGTGGATTTGGTAAGGCTCGAATATTTGTTGAGAATACCTCTTACGACAATCCAGTCCGAACCCTTTTGTCCGCTCCCCTCTTCGCTCGCCTCGTCTATGAACGACACGGATTTGAGGTCTATCTTTTTCGCTCCGCCGGACAATTCGAGCGTGTATTCTCCGAGAGTTTCAAAGTGATTGAGATACCCTTCGATCGCCGCGAGTTCGGCTATCTTGGCGTCCGTCTTGGCGTTGCGTTCTTCTTCGGTATCCGCGCTTTCGATGCCCGCCGTTTTTCCGAAGCCGTTTACTTTTTCATTCGCGGCTTCCATATAGGTTTTAAGTCCCTTGGTGACGGTGGCGTTTTCTACGTACTTATTCGTTCTTTGAGAAAGCCTGCTGTCGAAGTCGCTCGCGCTCGTTGCTGAAATTTTGAAATCCGCCTGCATAAGCGCTTTCTGAAATATACGCTCGTCTTCCGCTGCCTCGGCACCGACTGGCCGTACTTTGAGAAGGCGATCCTTGCGCTCAACAAGCCTGCGGGCTACGAGTGCTCGATGAAGCCTTCCGCTCATCCCTCCGTCATGACGCTGCTGCCAAGTCCGCTTCGCCGCCGCAACATGCAGCCCGTTGGCCGTCTCGATGTCGATACGACGGGCGTGCTGATCTTTACGGACGACGGCGCGCTGCAGCATCGTCTCATCCATCCCAAGCGCCACGTCTCGAAGATCTACGACGTCGTCTGCAGGCATCCCGTGGATGAGAAGACTCGCGAAAAGCTCATGGCGGG
>OGUO01002723.1_pt1 | contig 10445 bp, 6 predicted proteins | sample 1553641 | NCBI WGS metagenome assembly OGUO01 (sample SAMEA2579980, study PRJEB22360) | human gut metagenome | biome: human gut; feature: human-associated habitat; material: faeces | place: Denmark | collected 2008/2010 | reverse complement strand
TAAGAATTGCCAGAGTATCTTCCACAAAACATTCCTTTTCAAGCTGCTCTGAGGATGCATTTACATTGATGAAAAAGCCCGGTTTTATCTTTGCAAATTCACTGGCTGCGCTTATTGCAGTTCTCATGATATAATTTCCGAGCTCATACATAGCAGGGGTATCCTCAAGCCAGTCGATAAACAGTCCGGGTGGCACCGTGCCAAAAGGCTCCTTTTTCCAACGCACCAGAGCCTCAGCACCCATTATTTCACCATTGCAAGCCTTTACAATTGGCTGAAACTCTACAAAAAAGCCATCACAGCTATTGATAACCGACTGATGAATGATTTTCATGATATCTATATGCGAGCTGCCATTGAACCTGACCATATCATTGAAAAATAACAAATCAGAGCTGTGAAGCTCCTTCGCGCGGTCTAGAGTGTACTCCACCTTGCTGATGACAGTTGAGGTATCACCATCATAATCCTTGAGAATCAGACACGCAGCATATATATCAAACTCAAATTTAAAGCATTTAAAGAAATACATGGACTTTATTGTATCGGCAATTTTCTGATAGAAGGCCTCGGCCAAGGCACGGTCTGCTTCCTTTACCACAAATACAAACTTGCAATTATTCATATAGTAGGTAGCGGTGCTGCCATCCATCATGTAGATGAACTTGAGCGCAAGCTCACGCTGGATTGCAGTGTTGAAATTGGAACCATACAGTATATTGAACTCATCTATATGACCTATCTCCACCTCGATTATGGTTACAGACCTGTTTTCCATGATATAGCCGTTGATGTCTCTTTCAAACTTTGACTGACCATAAAGATATGTATATGGGTCGATATCCGGAAGGGTATTTTCGTTTCTGAGCACGAGGACATGGTAGCGGTGTCCGTCATCACCGGTAAAAATATCAGAATAAAATCCCATCATATATTCTTTGGTATGCTTTCCCATGCGGACATAAAATATATCATCCGGTTTTTCACCATTTAAGCGATAGCGGATTTCCCGCTTATATTCCGGCAGGTCAACGTCGTTGACACAAGAGCTCAGCTGTTCAAAGAAGCATGTATGCTCGCCGGCTTCAAAGCCGAAAAAATCAGCTGTCTTGTCCGGTACGTAAGATAAGTCATTATCCAGGTCGGTGATGATAGGATATATCCCGTCTGATAATTCTGAAATTTTATCAATAAATTCCTTGTATATCGTGTTTTCTATCATAAATTAAAACTCCATATGTGTATAATGCACAAAATTCTTTTATTATTATAGCATATGTATGCATTATATACAATAAGTTAGTTGGACTCTGAAAATGATATTTAGGTATGAAGCATTAATATAAATTAATGATTTTAGTGTGTCATTTATATATTTGAAGGTATACTGATGACTGAAATATACCATCAGCTGCTTCAAATGCAACGTCACCATCATATTTGCCGGCAACAGAGCGGATGGATGACAGACCTATACCATAGTCGTCCCTCTTAGAAGAACGGTATTTTCCGTTTTGGATGGTAACATGTCCGTCAAAGCTGTTGTCCATAGTAATAATAAGTGTCTTATAGTGTACGTGGGCATGCAGTCGGATAAAGTGCGATGATTTCTCGTTCAAAGAATCAGAAGTATCCATGCGTCTGCAGGCTTCTATAGCGTTTTCTATCAGATTTCCAAATACCAGGCACAGGTCATTGTCCAAGGCCGCATCATCGGTTTCCGGAACAATAAGCTTTGTCTCAAGAGCGATATTTTCATTTCTGCATATGGCACTATAGTATGACAGAATGGAATTGACTACCCTGTTTTCGCAATAGCTTGCAGGCGCAGATGGTATGCTGTGGATCAGGGCATCCAGGTATTCATTCAGCTGTTTATTTTCAGTGTTTGCGAGGCCTTTTATTGCAACCAGCTGGTGACGCAGATCGTGGCGCTGCTTCTTAAAAAGCTGTTCGTTTGTTGTGATGAGCGAATTATATTTCTTCTGCTCCAACAGGGAATGCTCAAGGAGATTCATATCGAATATGAGTCTTTCATTCTCACGTTTTATACTGAGCATATCGCTTATATTAAGCCCCATTATAATTCCCATGATTATAATGAAAAGCAGAGTTCCAATCTGGTACAGTAATGACAATGAGGCCACAAATTTTAAATGATAATTGATTATCTCAGCACATGAAGCAAGTGCCAGTATGAATACCGGAACCATCAGCCGTTTTGCCCTGCTGTTTTGGCTACGAACAGCCTCAAGGATGATGTATGCAGTCAGGAAGCAAAGTATGAGAGGCAGAATGACATGGAACACGTACATGCTCTGGGATAGTGCAACCGTACCGCTAAGCTGTAAGACACAAGCAACAAGGTCAAGCACGGTGAGGAGCTTCGCGATAACTATAATTGGCTTGTCATTCTTAAAACCAACTGCAAGCCTGCAGAAATACAGCAGCGGAATCATCTGCGAGAAAAGCCCTATAAAAGCACACAGATATAGCAGTGTAGGGTTTTTGACTATGACACCTGTATAGTTGCACTCGCCGATAGACCACATGCCGGCCATGAGTGAGAAGAATCCAAAATGAAATATCATCTTGCAAACCTCTTTATCGTAGTATAAAAGCATCAGTGAGATAAATATAAACAAAACACCTGCGGCAAGCTCAAGCAGTGCTATAAAAAATGACCATTTATTCAGCTTTAACAGAGTGAAAAATAAGGATTTGTATGCTCCGTAGATAGGAGAATATACCGTAAGCGAGCTTCTGGTAACAGGAGACAGATACTCTATGCGAAGCTCTGTATCACCTGAATGACCGTCAGTGCCTATCAGGTACCCCTCGGTTGCGGGATCCTTCATATAGGATGGATAGTTTTCGGCCCTGCCAAACTCATATATGAGGTCATCGTCCAGATAGACCTTCGCAGGGGAATAGACAGTTTTTATGTAGATTGGATCATCCTTGTTCAGGTTGATATGTGTTGTGACGGTGACATGTGTGCGCGGCGAAAGGTGCTTAAAGGTATGTGGAAATGTGATTTCTTCTTTATCTGAATCCGAGCCCTCCACTACGGCATATGCAGAACTTACGATAGTGGCTTCAGGATAGCTCGCCTGGCTCATAATCATGTTTTTTGATGAAAGAAGCAGTATGCAAATCAGTGTAAGCAGTATAATTGTCAGATAGGGAATATTTCGTATAGCGCTAATTTTTTTCATAATCCGGGCTCCTTGCAGTGTATTACTTTTGACAGTCTAGCTCATATCAAATCAATAGGAAAGTGCCTTATTTAAGCCCTCTGGTGTGATCAAAGTAGTATCTCTCCAGAGCCTTTTTGGCTTTGCCGGAGAGCTCTCTCTTGATAGGGATATTTGTGTCATCGGCCATCACGAAGCATTTGAGTGAAGTATCAATGCGTGTGACATACGACAGGTTTACCGCGTAGCTTTTGTGCGGCAGAAAAAACAGCTCAGCGGGCAGCTGATCTGAAAGCTCTGAAAGCTTCTCATAGCAGCTGATTTCCTCATTTTCTTTTAAATGTATGAAAATCTGCCTGGCTCTCTGCTCTATGTACATGATATCAGAAAGGGCAAGCCTCTCCATACTCTTGTTTCTCTTCACATAAAGAGATGGGGCATCTGATTTCTTCAGCATGGCAAGGTGAAGAATGTTACTTAGCTCAGCTGCAGAAACCGGCTTTTCGATATATCCGATGGCAGACAGCCTGTAGCTTTCCAAGGCATGCTCCGTGCTTGTCGTGATGAAAGCAACCGGGATATCGGCATCTGTCTCGCGGATTATGGAGATTGCCTCGATGCCGGTCATGGAATCTTTCATGTATATATCCATGAGCAGCAGGTCATACTTTCCGTACTCATATGAGGCAAGAAAAGAATCTGCATCTGTAAAGACAGTGTATGTATTTTGGATATCGCTGTGGTTGAGAATATCACAAAGCAGCACGGTCTCTGCAACTTCGTCCTCGCATACAGCTATATTAAGTGTTTGTGGCATGTTTATTCCTCTGTAGAATGTGAATGATTATAAATAATCATAATATAATATGAAATAAATATCAAATAAATATTGCTATTAAATATCCGAAATGCTAATATAATTATCAGCAGTTTATTAATTATTTTAAGGAGGTTTCAGTTATGAAATACTGTACAAATTGTGGCAGGCAGTTAGCTGATGATGAGGTATGCACATGTCGTCAGCAGGCACAGCCACAGGCACCAAATCAGACACAGGACAACAATGCACAGGCAGATAATGCAGCGCAGCAGGGACAGTTTAACGGACAGCCGCAGGGCAGCGCACAGGGACAGTTCAACGGACAGCCACAGGGCAATGCACAGGGACAGTTCAATGGACAGCCACAGGGCAGCGCACAGTCGCAGGCGTTTGATAACTTCACACAGCAGGTGAGTGCAGCAGGACAGCAGCTGCAGAATGACAAGAATGTGGCATCTATCATCACATTCTACAAGGGTCTTGTTAAGAAGCCGGCACAGGCTGCAGCAGACTTTGTAAAGAATGCAAATATGGCATCAGGCTTTATATTTATTGGCTTATTTGCCATAGTAGAGGTAGTGCTGTCTGTAGTATATCTGTTATCAAGCGTAATTGGCAGCATAGGCGGCTTTGGATTCTCATTTTACCCGGCGAGCTTCTTTGAGGGAATCTTCTCAGGAATCGTAGGAGAGGCAGTGAGAGTACTCATCCTGGCAGCAGTCATTCTGGTTGTATTAAACGCAGTGCAGAAGGATAAAAAGGTGACATTTGCACAGACACTTTCAGCAGCATGTCTGTATGATGCAGTATACCTTCCGATTATCCTGGTGGCAGCAATCATTGACATAATCCCATTCCAGTTCTTTGGCAATGTGAGCAGCTGGCTGCATACATTTGCGGGTGTAGTAGGATATGTAAGCATATTCTTTGGAGTAAGGGCAATAGAAGAGGATGACAACAAGCTTGCACTCGTGTGTGGACTGGCATTCCTTGCAACAGCCATTGGTTCAACAATTGTAAATGCTATTTTCTAATTTAATATTTGATTTAACATATCTGATTTAATATATCAGAAATAACAGGATCCTGTGAGATTTTCTTGCAGGATCTTTTTTATTTCCTGCTTCGAATAGCTGATTTTTGCATAATAGAGGATAAATGAATCATATAGGATAAATATATCACAGAGGCATAAAGAAGACGATTGATAGCAGAAATGGCTATCATATATCTTGCGATTTGTCAAGTACGAGTTTTGACACTTTTTGTGTAAATTGTCGTTGTTATTGCCATGCGCGGAATTGATGTATAATGATAACTAGATTAATTTGTTTAGTTAAAAACTTGCTGAATATATGAGTCAATTATAATATAAATTCTATAATAAGCAGGTTTATAAAACTCGGGAAGAGAGGCACCTATGACGCATAAAATCAAGGTACAGATGTTTGGCAATTTCAGAATGGACTATAACGGAGCACCATTTGTGGCGGAAAAAATGCATAAGGAAAGCCAGTTCAATCGCATGATGCAGGCTTTGATACACTATTCTGACTGCGGAATAGCAAAGGATAAGCTCGAGGAAATAGTAATCGGTGAGCGTGATATAGATGCACCTCACACAGCACTAAGAGTTATTGTATACAAGACAAAGCAAAAGCTCGCACAGCTCGGACTGCCGGGAAAGAACCTTATATATTTGGAGGGAGGCATATATTACTGGACTCCGGATATAGAGATAGAAGAGGATGCAGCAGAGTTTGAGAAGCTCTATAATGAGGCCTGTGCACTGGAAAAGCAGATGCCACAGGAGCCGGAGAGTGCAGAGACAGTGTGTGATGAGCGGATAAAGGAAATAGAAGACAATATGCTTGAGCTGTACGTAAAAGCACTATATCTGTATAAGGGAGAGTTTTTGGCGGCATATACAGGCGAGACGTGGATAGCACAGGAGGCCAGACGCTATCACACCATGTTTGAGAAAATCATAAATGAAGCTGCGTACATACTGCGAAAGAGAAAACAATTCAAGGGACTGGAGAAGATCGGAGTATATGCGGCAAAGGTCGACCCGTTCAATGAGTGGGAGGAGCTCATCATGGAGGCGATGGTAGAGACCAGGCGCTATGATGAGGCGGAAGAGCTATACACGGATGTTGTGGACTATTATCTCAGGGAGTGCGGTATTTATCCATCTTCAAGACTCTTGGAAATCCTTGAGAAATACAGTAATCAGATGAATCATGCACATGAGATACTGGAAAACATCCAGGAGGGCATGAACGAGCAGGAGGAAACAGAAAGAGGTGGATATTTCTGCAGCTATCCGGTATTCAAAGGAATATACCAGGCGTCCATCCGTATTATGAAGCGCACAAGGGTACCTGTGTATCTCATGCTCTGTACTCTCGAGGACGAGGAAGACAGACAGGTACAGAGCGAGACAAAGATAAACAAGTATTCAAGGCAGCTCAAGAAGTGCGTCGGTGAATCAATCCGCTACAGTGACATATATACCTCGTATGGAAAGGTGCAGTTTCTTATCATGCTCATCGGAATCAAGCGTGAGGACTGCGAGATAGTCAAAAAGAGAATCAACCGCCAGTTCGCAAAGAAAAATCCGAGAGTCGCAGAGAAATATCATGTGAACAGTATAGTTTGTGAGTTGTAAAGGGAATAGTACAAATTGGTTGGAAAAGATGCAAGGTGCTGTTACACAATTAAGGTTAGAGTTAATTTGATTATTTTATATATTATGGAGAAAATGTTATGAATGGTAAAGACAAGATATCAGTAATTATTCCATGCTACAATGTCCAAAAATATATTATGAGATGCTTTGATTCAATTTACAGCCAGACATATGGCTTTGAAAATCTCGAAGTGATACTCATAGATGATTTATCAACAGACAATACATGGTCTATATTAGAATCCTTACAAAGACAATACCCGGAGAATGTTATATCTCTTAAAATACAGAAAAAAGGAAAGTGTGGCGGTGCACGTAATCTGGGAATGGATATCTGCACCGGCAAATATATCACATTTGTGGATGCGGACGATTATGTGCATCCGGATATGCTCAGGGTGCTGTATGACAGAATGACAGAGGACGATTATGATGTGGCACAGTGTGGTGTATCGTGCTTTAAAGCAGATAAGCCAAATGTATTAGAAGTAAATGATTTTGAAATTCAAAGGCTTGATTTGGATAATGTTGATAATAGGAAAAATCTCATTATAGGTCTGACCGGATTTACTAATGTAACAGCATGGGCAAAGCTATACTCAACCAAATTTATAATAGAACATAATCTAAGATTTATAGAAGATGTATATTATGAGGATACACATTTTTCTATGCTTTGTGTGTTACTTGCAAAGAAATATTGTAAGGTGCAATCGACATTATACTATTACTTTGAGAATACAGAGGGCATTATACGTTCTGAAATTAGCAATGCAAAGATCCGGGATGCTAAGATTATTATGGATCATATAAGGCAGGCTATTCAAAGTAGAAAAGCAGAACTGGGAAATGTAATTGAGCAGTGTTATTGTGAAATCCAGACATTTTTGTTATGGCACCAATATATTGAGCCATATAGTAGAATAGAAACCTTTATGAATAGGGAACTGGATATTTGCAAAGAAGAGTTTTTAAAGAGTGAACCGGATATATTTAATAATCCATATGTGAAGTTTTTTTCAGATGATGTGGTATTGAAAAGAATGTCAAGGCTGAGAGTAACTGCGAAAAAAATGGATAATGCATACTTTTTGGATAATGCAATGCATATCTGTCTTGGTATACATGATAAGGATGGAAATTACAGTGTCTGGGCTGGAACAACGATGCAATCCATTGTTGAAAACACAAAAGCGCCAATAGTTTTTCATATATTACATGATGACACATTGAACGAAATAAATAAAAATAAGCTGAGTCTTATTGCTGATAATAGTGGAAATGATATAGAATTTCATCATTTTAATTCGGACGTTTTTGGCACGTTTGCTGATTCAATGAATAGATTTGCAATTGGAACAATGTTCAGAATTATGTTGCCCGATATTATGCCGGATTTAAAAAAAATAATATATTTGGACTCTGATTTATTTGTAAATACAGATATTGAAGAATTATGGAACCTAAATATAGATAATTACTGTCTGGCGGCTGCTCAGGATTGTTCGACAATAAGAAATTGGGGAACTCCATACGCTGTAGCAGCAGGGCAGACAAGTCGTGACAGATATTTTAATGCGGGTGTTCTTTGCATGAATCTTGACAATATCAGGAAAAATGGAAGCCTGTTTCAACAGGTTATAGATTATCTGAACGATAATCCACGGACATGGCTTCCTGACCAGGATGCTTTAAATGCCATATTCAGCGGAAAAACCTTATTGATAGATGAAAAATGGAATTATTTTATTGATGAGGCAAGAAAAAATAATGAGAAAGCAGAGAAAAAAATATATCATTATGCTGCAACCCTGTTGATGCTGCATACAAATAATGAAATTGACAGAGCCTACTATTTCACAATACTGAGAACCCCATGGGGAGAGCAGATGGAGGATGGCTTATTGTGTAATTCTATGGGCAGAATTGTGGATAGAACAGCTATGCTGGAGAAGCTGCTAAAAAAAGCTACTCAAAACAATATACGACTCGTATTCTATGGTGGAGAGAATAGCTCTATAAGGAATGCAATGAGGCTATTAAATAGAAATTTCGATAGCTGTGAATGGCATGAGCATTTAAAGGAGAATGAGATTATCTGTGATGATAATACTGTCTATATAGTCTCAGCAGAAGCGGACGATGGCAATGGACTGGAAATACTGGCAAATGCCGGATTAGAAAATGGTGAGAATTATTTTATAACACAGAGGTTTTTACATTATACAGAGGGTGGGTTTGCCCTATGATTTTTATTACTGATGAATTAGGTAAGTTTGAGAAAAATATAATAGAGCTGGCAGAAAATGTGGGATTTAAAGAATGCAAAACAATAGAAGCCATAGATTTGTTTTGTGGCATATCTGAAAGAAACGATGTGCTTAAGGAAAAAGACAGGTATTATGCATTCATAGATATCCCTCAATATTGGAGTGTTCGTGCAGATGGTCTAAATGGTGCTATATATGATAATAAAACCAAAAAGGCAAACATCTATTTTAAGAATCCGATAGAGAAAAGAATGGTCAGCAGAGTCGAGTGGATTGACAGGAATAATACAGTATATAAAGTAGATTATTACAACAAATACGGATATATGTATTGTTCGGAGAATGTGAGTGGCGGAAATGTTACAGTCAGGGAATTCTATGATAGAAATGGTGACATTAAAGTATTAGAACAGACAGGTCCAAAGACATATACCACGTTTGGCACCCGCATTAGTCCGAAGAGCTATAGAGGCTTTGCTGATTATTTGGAAGCTTATCTTAAATATAATAAAATTTATGATGAAAATATATGGCTGACAAGTGATGAGATATTAAATAAATTTGCCTGGGATTATGGAAATTTTAAAATATCATACCTGCCACAAAATAGATTAAACTCAGATTTGACAGTAATAACTCAGACTAACACAGCGTTTCGAATACTGTGCAGTGAAGAGCAGCAGGTCAATTGGTATAAAGAAAATTCAAATTATAAATGCGACAGATTATATTCATATCTTGAGAATAATAAATCAAAATTTGGGAGAAAAGAAGCATTTATTATTACAGAATCGGATCAGCTTGAGTATATTGAACAGCTTATAAATGACTTTCCGGAAATAACTTTTCATATAGCTGCCAGTACCATTATGTCAGATAAATTAACGAGACTGGATATAAATAATAATGTTGAGTTATATCCATGTATTACGGAACAAAAGAGAAAAGAACTGTTTGAAAGATGCGATATTTATTTGGATATTAATCATTACAGAGAGCTATACAATGCAGTAAACGAGGCAATGGTTAATAATATGATAATACTAGCGTTTGACAATACAGCGCATTCAAAAGAATTATATCCAATGGGAAATATTTTTGAAAGCAGCAACTATGTGAAGATGAAAGAAACTCTAAAAAATATAATAACTAGTCAGACGATATTCAATGAATATATAGACAGGCAAAAGAAGCAATTAAAACAATTAGCTGCAAAAGTAGTTATGGGTGATACAGATGAGAGTATTTGATTTTACATTACTTAGTGGATATGAATTTTCCGGAGTCGATGTTGCTCAGGGATTTAGAGCAAGATTGTTTGCAAAAAACAATGTAAACGCTAAATTTATTTTTACAGAGCTGCCGACAATTAGGGATATGGAACTGTATGGTTCGCAAAAAATAAAACGTGGTCAGATTATGTCTGCACATCTTTTTATGACCGGAAGATTAGATATGAGGTTGTC
>OGUO01002713.1_pt1 | contig 10481 bp, 8 predicted proteins | sample 1553641 | NCBI WGS metagenome assembly OGUO01 (sample SAMEA2579980, study PRJEB22360) | human gut metagenome | biome: human gut; feature: human-associated habitat; material: faeces | place: Denmark | collected 2008/2010 | reverse complement strand
CTTCCAGCACCACCGTCACGCCCTTGCTCCGGCCAATGGTTTCCTCATGGTAAACCGTAAGACCCTCACAGGCCGCATCCACTTCCTCTGCCAGGCCGCTCACATGAAAGCTTCGCTCCAGCAGTTCCTGTGTATTCTCATTGCGCAGGATTTTTCCCTCATCAAGGATGATAACGTCCTCAAAAATATCTTCTGCTTCCTCAATAATGTGTGTCGAGATCACAAAGGTACGGTTTGTTTCCGTGTATTCCTCCATCAGAAGCTGATAAAACTTTTCCCGCGCAATGACATCCAGCCCGGAAGTCGGCTCATCAAGAAATGTGATATCCGCCTTGCTCGCAAGCCCCACGATGATCGTCAGCATGGAAACCATTCCTTTTGAAAGCTTACCGATCCGCTTCTTCACATCCAGATGGAACTGGCCCGTCAGCCGATCGGCCATCTCCTGATCCCAGTGCGGGCAGAACGTCCTCGCAATCTTCAGATAGTCTTTTGCCTTGACTGCCGCAATTCCGTTTCCCGCCATCTGGCTGATCTCACGTGCAAAGCACAGATGTGAAAGTACTTTCTTATTTTCCCAGACTGTCTGACCGTCAAGTGTGACACTGCCCGACGTCAATGGGCTCTGCGCCGTCAATACTGAAAGCAGTGTCGTCTTTCCTGCTCCATTTCTTCCGATCAGACCGTAAATTTTATGTTCTTCCAGTGTGAGATCGATGCCGCAAAGCACCTCTTTTTTTCCATAACTTTTCCTGATTTCTTTTCCTGTCAGCTCCATATTTTCCTCCGACTTCCTGCTTTAGAGCGTATCTGAAGAACGCTCCGGTGCATATACTCGCATATCCGTTATCTTCCACGAAACTTTTCTGTTTCTTATCTGTTGTAAAAATTATTCATTCTCCGGTGTCTTTTATTTTCCCCGGCCCCTCATTCTCCGTCGTCCTTCGACTCCCGGATCATCTCGATCAGTTCTTCCTTCGTGATCCCAAGGCTGACCGCCTCCGCCATCAGGCTCTTTACGTAATCATCATAAAAATGCTTCCGGCGTTTCGCCGTAATCTGGCTCTTTGCTCCCTGTACCACAAACATACCAATTCCTCTTTTCTTATATAAAATACCTTCATCTACCAGAAGATTGACCCCCTTCGCCGCCGTCGCCGGATTGATTGCGTAAAGCTTTGCCAGTTCATTCGTACTTGGCACGCGCTCCTCCTCCAGCAGAATGTCGCGCAAAATGTCATTCTCGATCATCTCTTTGATCTGAATATAAATGGATTTCTCCTGCGTTAAAATCTCATTCACGTAACTTCACTTCCTTTATTTACTGATTTTTTCAGTCATTTTCTTTTTGCAGACTACTTCCTCCAATGCTTCGTCTCCTCTGCCGTTTCACTTTCTTCTTCCAACCTTTTCATTCGGTTGACTTATCATTTGGTTATTTGGTTCATTACTTGTGTAATTAACAATAGCACCTCATATGTGATTTGTCAACTATATTTTGAGCAGAAAAAAACTGGCAGGGAGCTTTTGAGGGCTGACTGCCAGTTTTTTTAAGATTACATTATTTTTTTATTTTCTATGCCAACATCCGCAATATCCATTAACGACAATTGAATATATTCTTCATCAGAATTCTTCTTTTTACCAGAATATTTTATTAAATAAAATTCCAAAATATCTTTTAAGTCATCTGGCCAAGATTCTTTTTTCAGCTCAGATACATTAAGAGAAACCAGTGTCATCAAACGATCTTTCTGTTCATCGTTTAATTTTCCATAAAGATCTTTCCACTTTTTTGTTATTCCATTTTCCTCGAAATGAGAACGAAACATAATCATTTCACGAGGCATTGCCAATAATTCAAAGTACTCCTTTAAATCATTTCCAAATGCTTTATAAAAGAAATCAGACCCTGCTGCCACAACTCCTTTGGTTACCTGTAAAATTGCAGAAATTGCGCGAATATACTTTTTATACCAATTTTTTCCAATATAAGCTCTGTCCGTTTCAGTAATTGGAGAATACTTCATAGGAAATGAAAAAATCTTAATCCCTAATTCTTTATTTAATTCAATATTTATACGTAAACGTTCATACAAATCTTCAGGCTTATCTTTATAATTAAACAAAATATAATTAGAAATTTCTTTTATACCATGACGATGCGCTGTACGAACTGCTCGACAATACGCATCTTTTAATTTAATATCATCAAACGCAATGCGTAAAGGACGAATCGCAAGTCGAGCAAGTTGTTCCATATTTTCATCATTAATCTTTCGTCCATCAACCCCCTGATTAAAGTCTAAATAACGTGCTTTTTTTGATTTATTACGATACTTTTCAATAATCGGAGATAAATCCTTATCATGATCCAGCATATATTGTGCATAATCTTCTGCATCTTCCGCTCCAATAACAATTTGAAGAAAGACTTCCAACATTTCCGGAGATTTAATACGTTTTTTAAATTTCTCTAAATATATATTCATCTTCTTGTCAAGAAAATCTCCACGATCACCATTACGATAACGCATCATAACAATATTATAAGCACCAGGATCAACATATTTTGCTCCTTTGCCAAATCCAGCTGTACATAAATCATCAACAAGAGATTTCAGATCAGCTGTATTCAGAACATTATTGTCTAAAAGCAAAAGATGCTGCTTGGGTCCATATTTCTCATCAATTGTTCTAATCTGCTCAATAATATTATTTGTCACATGAAAATGTGGTTCCAAAATAGGAACGGCACAAAACGAACAATGGTTGGGACACCCTCTAGTTGTATAAGCAAAATAATTATCACCTGCCGGATATTTATAATTAATCTGTTCCAAAATATCATAATCTAAAGGTAACTCATCTACATTAATATCATTATCATCACCAACCACCGAAGTATCTGTAAATAAACCTGTCAAAATATGAGACCTCTCAATTCCAGCTACTTTTACAATATTCTCTGGCATAAGAGACGCCATAATTCCCCCAATATACAAATCATTGATATCATTTACCAAAAATTTGTAATGATTGATAGTTTCTATATCCAAATCAAAATCAAACGTAAACAATGTAGTAATATAAATTCTATCCCAAACTTCATCATCTACAGAATTATCAAAACCTTTTACAAACCTAACTTCATCTCCTAATATTTTATGATATGTACTTATTTTCATTAATCCCATTGGCGGATATTTATTTTTATAATTTGGTTCAACTAATAAAACTCTCATTTCTTTTTTACACTCAGTTCAGATTTTATAGCCTCACGTAATTCTTCTGCAATTTTAGGGTCTTCGCTAAAAAATGTATCTATAACAGCAATAATACGTTGATACAATTTCCGTGCATCGCGGCCATACGATGTAGGCAAATCGTTTTTTGTTGCATAATCAGCATTGATTATCTTTTTATTCAAAGAAGTAACTTTTGATGTTGCTGCTTCTGTTTGCGATAATATTTTGTTAACAGTTTCCTTACGATTGGTATCAAAAATCCCTCTATCTTGTGCTCTCCTAACAATTTTTTCTTCTTTATCACGTTTCTTAGCAATTTGACTAAGTTTATCAGCAATCTGTTCTCGTTTTTCATCAGAAGTGATCGCACCAGAATTAATCTTTTCTTCCAGTTCTTTTTGATCAGCATTTAGTTTCTCTAATCGTCTAAGCGCAGACGTTGCATCAGACATACCACGACGATATTTTTTGTTGATTTCTCCTGCCCATTTACTCAAAATCTGTTTCATTTCATTATAAATTGCATTAGGCTCAAAATCATCTCTCTGAGAATTTGGAATTACTTCATTATGTAAAACATGAATCTCTCCAGCAAACATACGATTCGCATTGTGCCCTTCAGAGGGGAAATATTTTACAAATGTACTGTTATTACCAACCAAAATGTTTCCCTTGCGAAAACGAATGCCCTGCACTGATTCATTAGAAATGATACCAGAAAAGTCCGTTAACGCAATCCATCCAATATATAAAGGTTGTCCATCAGATGCTTTTTCATATACAAATTCTATATCACGCACAAAGTCTTTATTTTTAGTTTTAGCTTGCTTACCAGTAGACAAATCTCTGGCATAAGGTTTATAGATTGGAAGTTTTCTTGTTCCACGAAATATTTTATAGCAGGATATCGGATATCCTTTTTCTTTAAAATAATCACGAATTTTTGATGCAGATGGACCAAATCTTTGGCCATCAAAATCAACTGGTGCAGTTTCCGAAAGATATCCCCATACAACATTTTCTTCAAGTAAAATGGAATCCTTTGCAACTCCCATCATTTGTACTTCAAAGTAATGTGTGTCTTCAGCTTCTGCTTGCGAATAAGAAAAACTACTGATTGCTTTAAAAGTTTCCATAACATCTGACGTTTCCGTATTAGATTTCTGAAGCAATGTTTGCATTTTAACACAATCACAAGTCATAACCGTTTTCACATTTTCACCGTATGCAGAAGTCACAAATTTAACTTGCTCCGCATAAGCCAAGCCTGCAAGCCTTCCAATTCCTCTAAATCCCCTCTCATCTATACCATTCTTCTTGGAATCACCAATGCTCAACAAAATCTCTTCTGTTTTTTTAGCAGAAATTCCACAACCATTATCCCGAATAAGAACTGTCTGTTTTTCTTTATCAATTCGGACATGAATTGCTGCTTCAGATTCACAAATTATTCCCTCTTCAATAGCCTTGTCAATAGAATCCGTACTATTTTGAATATATTCTCGATAGACATGCATCGGATTAGAATACATTCCTTTCGTAAGTATTTCAAGCAAAAATTTGCCAGCTACAGGTTCACTCATTATTCACTACCTCCTTGATTGTAAGACGGAAATGGAAATTGAATCTTTAATAAAGTTTTAAAAACAGGATGATGAAGAATCAAATCACCTTTCTTTAGTCGAGTCATCATATTTGCATATACGGTAGGCACGAATTTATAATCAGGACGAGATACCTCAATCGCATTAGTACGCCCATACACATTAGTTCCACAATTTCCTTTAATTCGTTCATGAATTGCACTTCTAAACTGTTCTGCCGAAAATAATATCACTCCCTCCGATCGTCCACGTTCTGTAATATCCAATAAATTAGATAACAATGGTGAATTTTTTCTTGAATTAGATGGTGCATATTTATTCAATTCATCTACAAAAATAATTATTTTTTTAGGTACTGGTTTTTTACTACTACGTTCTTTTTGCTCATAATCTCCATGTTTTAATGCATATACAGAACGTATTATATCTCCAAACACAAGGCACTGAAGCTGTTCTGTCAATCCCGCAATATCTACAACCCGCATTTCACCGCCATTCATATTTAGAATTTCATCAGATAAATATACTTGATGTAAATCATTAGACATAGATTTTGCATTAACAAAAACGTCATCATTAATTGAATTATTAATTAAACGTCTAAATCTCTGCCACGACTGGAATAATATGCCAGATGCACTACTTTTTCCATTTCCTTTTGTTCCAAATTCTTTTAACTGTTCCTTCAAATCGTCCCAACTTGAAACTCCCTTAAATTCTGGCCCATCATCAATACGATTTAAAATAGATTCAATAGTATAGTTTGGATCGTCTACATTAGAAAAAAGCATATCTATTTTATCAATGTCATGTTCAAATGTGTAAATAAAATTATCTGCCTGCTTCGCAGCATATTGTTCTCCTAACTCCTTTACTGAAAGTGCAGTATTCGCATAAAGCCTATCTTTTTGATTTCGATAAGGATATAAATATTTCACATTTTCAAAAGGTTCACATGGAACCCCCAACGTATCCCATTCTGAACGTTGTGTTTCTGTAATTTTTTCATTTTTCTGATGAATATGAAGCAAATCATCACCTTTAACATTCATAACAATAATTGCTACATCATCCTTATATTTATATTGAATTGCTTTCAATAAAAACATAATATAACTTGTCTTTGTCGCTAATCCTGAAATACCAGAAATATTCATATGAGCACCTTCTGGACCAATCAAAAAATCCCCATTATATTTAATAGGCACCGAAACATTATTACTGGCTTTCATCAAACCTGCTGGAATTGCCGTTTTCTCATCAATATTATCTAATCCAAGTGCAATTTCAATATCATTATTATCCGCTGTATAAACAGGAGAACCTTCAAATACCGGCATAAAATTTTCCTTTGTATTATGAATAACTGACACCTTTGCATAAGACAATGAAAGTCTCCTTGTCATTGGTGTCGTATCCACATTTCCAAAATCACAAGATACATAATTGCTTAAATGACCTGTTCCATCTGTAATATGTAAAATATCCTGCACTACTCCGTACGTTACAGAGTCATCAGATCTATTCTCAACTCGAACAATATCAAAAGGGCTCAAAATAGTATCATCTGAAAGCCAAAATTGAAAGTCATCACAAGTTGTCGGATTTTTCTCCGTTGCAGAAACTCTGCCAATTAATTTTCTACTACTCATACCTATATCTCCCAATTAACGAAAATTTCGTTTAAAATTACTAATAAATACCACGTCACTTTCGAACGATGCCTTTATCAACGTTTCAGTCAAATACACCGGATATAAATGACTTGCCCATCGTTCGTCTCGTCCATAGCAAGTAGGCGCTCCCTCATTCAATAACCAAAGAGAAATATTATCCACTACAGAAGAATCCAAGCCTTCCTCTTCATCTAATACTGCCATTTTTTCAATCTTAATAATGCCCTCAAGTGGACCAGTAACCCTATTTTTAGGACGAATTCTCAAATACCAACATCCAAATTTCCGATGTTTACTGTTCTCTTTCAAAAACACTGGTGTTCTTTGACCATATTCCAATTTTAAAAGTTCTGCACCAATCTGAGTTCCCCCACGTTTACTTTTGCTAGAAGTCGGAAGCATTGGATCAAAGCTTTTAGAAACACCCACTACATTATAAAACATATCTGCAAACTCTGGCTTTCCTGTATCTTGTCGAATAAACTGTAATGGACCATCCACAATCAACATACGATCAGGCTCAAGTATATTCGAATTAACCATTTGTCCTAAAATATCAATTTCCATATCATGCATCATAGAATTAGCTTTTGCAATAGCTGCATTGACCGGAACATTATCCTTTGTAGAATCAAAATGATACTTCACAATATCTAAATAAAGATCTTTTGCCATCTGAGTTTTAAGAATACGCTGACGAATTTCTTGAAAATCCACCTCATTCATTCTATCACTTAAAAGTAAAAGATTTTTCTTTTTAATTGATCCATGAGTATGCAATTTTTTCTGCTGATCACGTTCCGTACATCCCGCTCTAATTTGAGCTACAACAACAGGAAATATCTTCTTGCCTTCTAAAACCATATCACCTATTTTATATGTACGGCGAGAACCATCCATAAAATAACCAAATCCAGAATATGTTCTGTCTCTATCTAACAAATCAAAAGTTCTAATTTTTTTCGATTCATCCGTTTCAAATGGTTTACTCATTTCTTTGATTTCATCATTTTCATCCTGATATGGTTCTTGATAATAATGATCCAAATCGAGACTTTCATTTTGATAAAGGAATATTTTTCTCTTATCAAATATTTCATTTAAAGTAGGCATATTTTTGTCTCTTTCTTTATCTTACGTATTTTAGTTAAAATTAATTTTCTATTTATTATAAGTAAACTTTATAATGCCATTTATTTTTTCTCATAATATCGTAAATTTTTAGTTTTCCCCTCTCTAACAAGTAATCCATCATTAACCAACTCTCGTAACAACAAAATTGCTGTAGCCTGAGATATGCCCAGTGCATTTTCCACGTCTTTACGAACAATCCCATCCTTGCTACGGCATAATTTCAAAACACTATTAATTCGTTCTTGTTTTTTGTTTACACTAATATTTTTCATTGTTTTAGAAGTATCATTTTTTTTGTATTCTTTAGTATAAAAATTGATATTTGGCAACGTAACTTTAAAAGCATTATCCGTTGTTTCAATCAAAGGTTTTACGGAATAATCATCATAGCTTTCATTAATTTTAAGGATTCCAGTTCCATATGCTTCAATCAATTTTAACCGATAGAAAACATTAGCTAAATATTGATTGCGTAATACAGATACACCTAATTCTACATCACTTAATGTAATCCCCTTTACCAAACCTCCAATTGTTACAAACTCAATCCGATTTTCAAAAATACTAATAAGCGTAGCGCCACTAAAAGAATAATCTCTATGCACAATTGCATTTAGTAATGTCTCACGAATTGCCTCCGGCGGATAATCTCGCATATCTACTCGATCTAATCCGGAAAATTCTGCACGGGTTCGATTATAACGTTCAATATAATCAAACGCTTCTTCTAACTGATTCAAAAGAGAGCCTGTTAATTCCTGTCTATCTTTAAATACTGTTTTTTTACTTCCTTCAAAAACTGCCAATTTAATCGTATGCATACACTGTTCAGATAAAAGTAATGCCAGATTCGTATACATATCATCTTTATCAATCAAATGCAATGTTTTCATCTGAGATTTTCCAAATTCAACTTTACGTTTTTTGAAAAAATCTGATGTTTTTTCAAATGACAATTGTTGATTAAGAGAACGAGCCACTTCGTAACTGTCACCACTAGTTTCTTTAATCATATTCAAAATAGCAGTTTCCGTTGCCGGAACAGTAGAAGCTCCTTGCCGAACATAAACACCTTCTGGACGAATTCCCTTTCCCTGCAAATAATATGGTCTCGCTGTACCACGCTGGACAGTTATACATACAATAGGTTTTTCATTCATGATATCATTCTTACACTCTATAAACATAGTGATATCAGGACGTACTGCATCCCTGATAGCATTAGTTACTCGCAACATGGTATCATCAACATCATCAACACCACATGCTGTCCCATCATCATTCACACCAATATAAAGTGTTCCACCATCACAATTTGCAAATGCAACAATTGTATTCTTGATGTCATTGACATATTCTCTCTTGAATTCAGTTGTTTTGTTTTCTACTAACATTTAACACCTCCAACTAATTCAAATTGATTCTAATTATATTCTAATCTAATAATTATTATAATCATTTTTTTTAATTATACAACCATAATTAAAAATATAATTATGAATATTCGATTTTCCTTTCACTATTGTGTCGAGATATTGACAGCACTTTTTCTTTGTTTTTTGGAAAAATTATCAAATAGTATTATAAGATTGTAAGAAAGCATTGGCTTTTTTGCCAACGCTTTCCCCATTTTAGACTTTCAGAAAATGTTTTGTTTATTGAATTTTACATTCCATGTTCTTTATACATCTGTTTTCGTATTTCTGCATTTGTTACGACAGACTTGATTTCTGCACTTCTTCCATCCAAAATCAGACGATTAATTAAAATACTCAAACGTTCTTCGCCTTTAGCCTCACCTCTTATTTCACCTTTTATTTCGCCTATTTTTTCTCCCTCTGCCCGAAGTCGTTCAGATTCCAGTTCAAGAACTTTTCCACCCATAACATCACCAATTCCTTTCCTGACTACTTCCTCACTCTGGCATATGTAGTCTGCTATTTTTATAATAAGTTTGTTTAAATCCATATACAGAGCTGCCTTATCCGCTCCTGACAGTTCTTTTACCAGGTTTGTCCGGATTTCTTCATGAATATTCTTTTCATATCGCATGATATAAAACGGTAGAAGCATCAGCAGATTTTTTTCAAAAATACTGTCTTTTGTGTATGTTTCCAGTTTGATAGTCGAAATCTAGTAAAGCACTATATTCCCATCTGCAAGTGCCATTTCTACTCCCAGAAAATCCGGCGTGTTGTTTCCGCTTCTTAAATATAATACGCAGGATCTCGGAAAATCCATCCTGTATCTGCGTCCCTGTTTGTGCGCATTTTCGACGGCAATTGAAAAATCATATTCTATCATCCGGATTGCCATAGTTGTATCATCTGTGCTCTGGCACTCAATATGATACAATTTGTCTCCAATCTTTAAGCAGGAATCCGTGATTATCTCTCCATTTTCCTGCCGATGTTCATTACGTAACTGTATAATTGGTACATCCTGCGGATATGAAGTATGAAACACTTCATTAATTAATGGAACTGCCAGGTATGGCATTTTCTCAATCATTGTACGAAATACATCGTCAAATATCGTATTATTCATTTAATACCTCACTTTTATTATAGCACATATAGTAACAATGTTTGAATACACAACTTTCACATAAATTGCGCATAGGTTATGTATTTCTTATCTTTCGTACTTGATATATCATAATGGAGAACAATTAACCGAACGGTTTGGAAATTTCTCAGATCTATGAATTCAGTTTATCAAATGTATTATATTATGTCAATCATTTTTTTGTACCTTGCTTTCCTTGCTTTTTTAATTGTAAACTTACTAAGCAATATCATTTATTATATACTTTGTTA
>OGUO01002711.1_pt1 | contig 10485 bp, 9 predicted proteins | sample 1553641 | NCBI WGS metagenome assembly OGUO01 (sample SAMEA2579980, study PRJEB22360) | human gut metagenome | biome: human gut; feature: human-associated habitat; material: faeces | place: Denmark | collected 2008/2010 | reverse complement strand
TTTGAGATTTCGTACAAGCTTCAGGATATTAAATATCAGACAGATAAATTAACTGCGTACAGGACTGCACTTGTAAAGCACATGACTGAAAAAGTAAAAGAGCTCCCAAGAGATAGTTTTACAGTTCGCCAACATTTGAAATATGTAGAATTATATTCAGAAGAGTCGAACTATCAGATGCTTACTTATGAAGATACTTTACTTGTACGGGAAGAGGTTGCACCCTTGATTTTGCCTGAAAGTGATGAAGTAACAGCAGTACGTTTTGATGCACTTATGTATGGAATAGAACTTGCATCTCTGGTTGGAAAGAAATATACAAGTGCGCGAAAAGATCTTTTAAAAAAGGTTTCCGGAATTGCCGGAGTGGCAAATATACCGGAGATTCAGGCACAGACAGAGCTGATCGATCAGATTTTGCATACAGATTATGTGGAAAATGCAGGAATTGATGAATTTGAAAATATCAGGAAAAATCTGAGAGATCTTATGAAGTATATTCCGGATAAGAGCAGGAATAAATATATGACCAATTTTACAGACGAAATTCTTTCAACGGAATGGAAAGAAGCAGAATTGGAAAACAATGATCTGGAAAATTACAAGGTACGAGTAGAATATTATGTCCGACAGCATCAGGATAACCATGTAATAGCTAAGCTGAAAAAGAATCAGTCACTTACAGAAAAAGATGTAGCTGAACTGGAAAAAATTCTCTGGAGCGAGCTTGGTACAAAAGAGGATTATGAAGCAGAATTTGGCAGAAAGCCATTGGGAGAATTTGTCAGAGAAATGGTAGGTCTTGATATGAATGCAGCAAAGGAAGCTTTTTCAAAGTATCTTGAGGATGTAAATCTGGACAGCAGGCAGATTTATTTTGTAAATCAAATCATTGAGTATATTGTTCATAATGGAATGATGAAGGATCTTTCTGTTTTGCTGGAATCTCCGTTTACGGATCGTGGAAGCATTTCGGAAATCTTTACAGATATGGGTGTTTGGCTTGGAATAAAAAAAGTCATTGATACGATCAACGCAAATGCTGCTGCATAAACATCCTCCTCTGTGAAGCATAAAAATTTACCCGGATTTACAATAAATTTAACCATAAATCCGGTTGACAAAACCCGGCCGGGAACGTTATAATGGCCGGGTTGATAAAAAGAATTAAGAAAAAAAGGCAGGTGAACAGAATGGACAGTTGTGATTCTCATGGGCGAAGTTGTAGCTCTCAGAGTGAAAGATGGAAAGAACAGAGCGGGATGAGACTGTTCCATTCTGTTTTAAGTGTACAGAATGTCTGTGAGAATATTATGTCTGTATATCAGAAGGATATATATGACAGGATATATAGGTGACACCAGAATCTGTACGGTATTATTACATTATAATTGTAGCAGGATTATAATAGATATCTTTTTCATTCTTCTCATTCTGAGAATCTTACAGTAAGGCGATCATGTATAAATTCATTTCGCTTTATAATCAAATCCCAAGGAAACACAATCGAAAATCAAACAGCACATAGACATGCTTTAACATGTCTGTTTTTGGTGTGCGTGTTTTGTGCGAAACTATGTGAGGAGGATGAGAAAATGACAAAAAGAAATCAGGATTTTTCAAAAGATATTCTGAGTCTGATCCGAAGCAGTGTTTCTCCGGCAGTTTTAAGTGAAAGGCTGCAGGATTTCCACGAAAACGATCTGGCGGAAGTATTAAGAAAATTAAGCACTGCGGAGCGCAGCAGACTATACCGTATCCTGGAAAGCAGTATGCTGGCAGATGTTTTTGAATATCTGGAGGAAGAAGAAACTGTACAATATCTGGAAGAGATGGATGTAAAAAAAGCGGCAGCCATTCTTTCCAAAATGGAAACCGATGCCCTGGCAGATGTTTTAAAGCAGATCGATAAAGAAAAACGCAAGCTTCTGATCCAGCTTCTGGATGAACAGGTGCGGAAAGATATTGAAATGATCCGCTCCTTTGATGAGGATGAGATCGGAAGCAGAATGACAACGAACTGCATTGTGATCCGTGAAAACCTGACCGTAAAGCAGGCCATGAGTGAGCTGGTTTCCCAGGCGGCAGATAATGATAATATTTCTACGATCTTTGCAGTGACGGACAGAGGGGAGTTTTATGGAGCCCTGGATCTGAAGGATCTGATCACAGCAAGACAGGACCACCCTATGGAAGAGCTGATCGTAACTTCCTATCCATATGTGTATGGTACTGAGCAGATCGACGACTGTATGGAACGGCTGAAGGATTATTCTGAAGATTCCATTCCTGTACTGGACGATGACAATCGTTTCCTTGGAGTGATCACATCCGCAGGGATCATCGATCTGGTAGACGATGAGATGGGAGAGGATTATGCAAAGCTGGCCGGTCTGACTGCAGAGGAAGATCTGAAAGAACCTCTTTTTGAAAGCATGAAAAAAAGAATGCCCTGGCTGATCGTTCTTCTGGGCCTTGGTATGGTGGTATCTTCTGTTGTGGGAATGTTTGAAAAAGTAGTTACTTGTCTGCCGATCATCATGTGCTTCCAATCGCTGATCCTGGATATGGCAGGAAATGTTGGAACTCAGTCCCTGGCTGTAACCATCCGTGTACTGATGGATGAGACGCTGACGGGCAGACAGAAAGCAGAGCTTGTGCTGAAGGAAATGCGGATCGGTCTTTGCAACGGTGGTCTGCTCGGTATTCTGTCTTTTGTACTGATCGGATTGTATATTTTCTTATTCAAAGGAAAAACACTCGTATTTGCCTATGCGGTATCCGGCTGTATCGGATTATCCCTGCTGGTGGCCATGCTGGTATCCAGTGCAGTGGGAACCTGCATACCGCTGTTTTTCAAAAAGGTTGGTGTGGACCCGGCAGTAGCATCAGGTCCTCTAATCACTACGGTGAATGACCTTGTAGCCGTGATAACATACTATGGAATGAGCTGGATATTCCTGATCGAGATGTTCCACCTGGCTGGCTGAGAGTAAAATGCAGCTATGCTCATAAAAACAGACAGATACCAGAAATCTGTCGAATAACAGAAAAGTTACCAATACAAAAAAATTCCGGATCGAAAGATTCGGGATTTTTCTTTACATACAAACAGAAAGCTATTATAATGAAAGACACGCTTTGCCCGTTTAAAACGTTGCAGAAATAAATACAAACAACGGGCAGAAAAAGAGAACAAAACGATCACATGGGGTGATTGGGGAAAGGAAACAGTAACATGATAGTAACAATGATCGAAAAGGTCTATACATTTCTGTGGGGAGATCTGATAAGGATCCCGCTTCCGGGAGGAAGTACGCTGGGAATCTCACTTCTGATCCTGCTTCTGATTCCGACCGGTATCTATTTTACCATCAGGACAAAGCTTCTGCCGATCCGTCTTTTTCCGGATATGGTACGAGCCCTGTCAGAAAAGAAAAGTGACAAAAATAATCTTTCAGCATTTCAGACGCTGATCGTATCTACAGCTACCCGTGTGGGAATGGGAAACCTGGTCGGTGTGGTAGCTGCGATCTCGGCAGGAGGTGCAGGAGCGGTATTCTGGATGTGGATCACGGCGCTGATCGGTTCCTCCACTGCTTTTATCGAAGCAACCCTGGCACAGCTCTATAAAGAAAAGGATCCTCTTTATGGTGGCTACAGGGGCGGTCCTGCCTACTATATCCATCGCTACTGGGAAGAAAAACAGGGCAGAAAACGAAAAAAGGTTCTGCTTTCCGTTCTGTTTGCCATTTCCGGCCTGATCTGCTGGTGTGGGATCAGTCAGGTTATCAGCAATTCCGTCACGGCGTCTTTCAAAAATGCTTTTGATATTCCGCCGCTGTATACTACCATTGTGCTGGTAGTGATCGCAGCTGTGATCGTGCTTCGGAAGAATGCAACGGTTAAAGTTCTGGATCTTCTGGTGCCGGTGATGGCAGTGCTTTATTTTGTGATCACGCTGTTTATTATATTTACAAATCTCGGAAGTATGCCGGGAGTATTTAAACGGATTTTTGAAGAAGCTTTCGGATTTCGTCAGGCTGTTGCCGGCGGATTTGGCGTCGTGCTGATGAACGGAGTAAAAAGAGGTCTTTTTTCCAATGAGGCGGGAAGCGGCTCCGCTCCCTGTGCAGCAGCGGCAGCAGAATGTGACAGTCCGGTAAAAGCCGGATTTGTCCAGGCCCTGGGTGTATTTGTGGATACGATCGTGATCTGCAGCTGTACAGCTATGATCATGCTTCTGGCCCCGGAAGATCTGGTACAGGGGCTTTCCGGAATGGAACTTCTTCAGACTGCCATGCATTATCATATGGGGCAGTTTGGAGTGATCTTTATTGCTGCAACACTGTTTATGTTCAGCTTTTCCACATTCCTGGGAATCCTGTTTTATGCAAGAGGCAATGTGGCTTATCTTTTTGGTGATAACTGGGGTTCACAGACAGGATATAAGGTGCTGGCACTGGTGATGCTGTTTATCGGTGGGATCGCGGCTTACACATTTGTATGGGATCTGGGAGATGTAGGAATCGGCCTGATGACGATCTTTAATATTTTCATGCTGTATCCTCTTGGGGAAAAAGCACTGAAAGAGCTGAAAATCTATGAATCGGAAAAGAAGAAAAAATAAAACTGTTTACAGACCTTGAGAGCATATGGTAATATCAGGGTAAAGCGCTAAAAGATTAAAGAGTTCTGACAGCCGGAAGAAGTCAGACTCTGTGAAATATCAACGGTAAGTTGGATCAAGAGGAGGATATGAAAGATGTATATTACATGTCTGGACGTAGAAGGTGTACTGGTACCGGAGATCTGGATCGCATTTGCAGAGGCAAGCGGAATCCCGGAGCTCAAGAGAACAACCCGTGATGAGCCGGATTATGATAAGCTGATGAACTGGAGACTTGGAATTCTGAAAGAACATGGTCTGGGACTGAAAGAGATCCAGGAGACTATTGCAAAGATCGATCCCCTTCCGGGAGCAAAGGAATTTCTAGATGAGCTGAGATCCTTTTCCCAGGTGATACTGATCAGTGATACCTTTACACAGTTTGCAACTCCACTGATGGAGAAGCTTGGACGGCCGACACTTTTCTGTAATTCCCTGGAAGTAGCAGAGAACGGAGAGATCACAGGCTTTAAGATGCGCTGTGAGAAATCCAAGCTGACAACTGTGAAGGCGCTGCAGTCCATGGGATTTGAGACTATCGCAAGCGGAGATTCCTACAATGATCTCGGAATGATCCAGGCAAGCAAAGCAGGCTTCCTTTTCCGCAGTACAGAACAGATCCGTGCAGATCATCCGGAAGTTCCTGCTTACGAAGAGTACGATGAACTTCTTGCAGCGATCAGGGAAGCAATGAAATGAAGAAGGGAAAGTCGGAATGATCAACGAAAGAATTGTGATCGAAGAAAAAACAAAGGACTATAATGAGGCATGGATAGAGACCTATTTCTGGCAGGAGTCGGAAGAACTCTATCCGGGACAGAAGCGTCCGGTCATAGTGATCTGTCCGGGCGGAGCTTATTGCATGACTTCAGACAGAGAGGCAGAAGCCATTGCTGTCCGGTTTATGGGAATGGGCTATCACGCAGTGGTGCTTCGTTACAGTGTGGCACCTGCCAGATATCCGGTGGCTCTCCGTCAGCTGGCAAAAACAGTAGCTCTTCTCAGAGAGAACAGCGATAAGTGGCATATTGAAAAGAATAAGATCATTGTGTCCGGCTTTTCAGCAGGTGGCCATCTGGCAGCTTCTCTGGGAGTATTCTGGAATACGGAGGAGCTTGCCGGAATCACGGGAATGGAAAACGAGAGGATCCGTCCCAATGGCATGATCCTGAATTATCCGGTGATCACTTCAGGGGAAGCTGGTCATGAAGAAAGCTTTCGAAATCTTCTGGGAGATCGTTATGAGGAGCTGAAAGATCGGATGTCTCTGGAATTTCAGGTTACGGAAGATACACCCAGAACCTTTATCTGGCATACCTTTGAGGATCAGACGGTGCTGCTGGATAATACACTTCTCTTTGTTCAGGCACTCTATAAAAAGGGCATTCCAGTGGAGTATCATGTTTTTCCGCAGGGACCCCATGGGATCGGCCTGGCAAATGAGCTGACTGCCAACGAAAACGGCAGAGGGATCGCAAGAGCCTGTGAACCATGGAGTGAGCTTGCAGGAAAATGGCTGAACCGAGAATTCCCATGGTGGAACGGGGCAAAGATCGAAAGATAATACGAGACTGCTGTGTCGGATAAAATATCCTTTTTACCGGGAAACCGGTAGAGAGGGTATTTTTTATGATTGTGATGACTGCTGTATTTGTCGGCTGTTTTGTCTGGCTCATCTGATGATAAAAGCTTTGCAGGGTTTTGATGTGGATCTGGATCAACATTCACATTGCAGAAAGAAAGGAATTTTGATAATTATGGATAAAAATCAGATTTTTATTACCAGTGGTACGGAATATAAAAGAATGACAAAGGAGCTTCTGGAAAAAGCGGATCTTCAATCTCATATCGGGGACAGAAAGAAAAAGATCGGGATTAAGCCGAATCTGGTTTCTCCTTCAGAGGCTTCCTGGGGTGCAACGACTCATCCGGAAGTGGTTGCAGGAATTATCGAGTATCTGAAGGAGCATGGCTTCCGGGATATGGTGATGCTGGAGGGATCCTGGGTAGGAGATAAGACAAGGGAGGCTTTTGAGACCTGTGGCTTTGACAGGCTTGAGGAAGAGTATCAGGTGCCGTTCTGGGATATGCAGAAGGATAAGGGTATTTCTGTGGACTGCGGCGGAATGGAGCTGAATGTCTGTGAGCGGGTAAAGGAGCTTGATTTTCTAATCAATGTGCCGGTTCTGAAAGGCCATTGTCAGACAAAGATCACCTGTGCCCTTAAGAATATGAAGGGGTTGATCCCAAATAAGGAAAAGAGACGGTTTCATTCTCTGGGGCTTCATAAACCCATTGCTCATCTGAATATGGGGATACAGCAGGACTTTATTGTTGTGGATAATATCTGCGGGGATCTGGATTTTGAGGATGGCGGAAATCCTGTCGTGATGAACCGGGTGATGGCTGCCTGTGATCCGGTTCTTGTGGATGCATATGTGTGTCAGATGATGCATTATGAGGTAGCTGAGGTTCCTTATGTGAAGCTGGCAGGTGAGCTTGGCGTGGGCTGCTCAGATATTTCCAAAGCAGATGTCAGATTTCTGGAGGATGGTGCGGATCAGAGGATGCCGGTATCCAGAAAGGTTGTGGAGCTTGCGGATGCCGTGGAGGAAGTGGAATCCTGCAGTGCCTGCTACGGGTATCTGATCCCGGCATTGGAGATGCTGAAGGAAGAGGGGCTTTTTGAGAAGCTGGATGAAAAGATCTGCATCGGACAGGGGTATCGTGGTAAGACGGGAGTGCTTGGTGTGGGACACTGTACCTGTAAGTTTCAGAATTATGTGGAGGGGTGTCCGCCGTTGGAGGGGGATATATATGAGTTTTTGAAGGGGTATATTGGTGAACGGACGCCGGGGAAGTGACAGTCCTCCGGGCCGGACTCCGTCGGGGGATGCTGCTAAGGTTCCGTGAGCCGGCTAAAACCATTTTCCAAAGGGCTGAACTCGCTTCGCTCAGACAGCATCATTTTTTGATACAACATAATATTTTGTCTTTAAGTACTTCTACAAATTTCTTCAGGCGTCTATTTGCCCGAATACATAGCAGGAGTTTTATTTTACAACATTGTAATTTTTTCTCAGCTTCCGGAACAGGTGGTGAGCCTGGACCGGAAGAAGGTAGGTGTTAGTATTCAGAGTCGTCTGAATAGTCGGAGTCATCACTGTAATCAGACTCGTCGGAGTAGTCGGATTCATCAGAGTTGTCCGATGAGTCGCTGTAATCGTAGTCGTCAGACGAGTCGGAACTATCATCAGAACTGTCTGAGGAGTCATCAGAGCTGTCGGAGTTATCGGCAGCGGTATCATCCTGGGCGTTGGCTGCACTTACAGACCAGGTATCGTCTACGTATTCTCCATTAGAGTTGACCATATCTCCATCGGAATTGAAGGTAACATCGAGGAGATCGGTGTTGGAGGATGGTTTTACGGTCAGGGACATGATTTCTTTAAAACGGTTCTGAAGATTGGCGAGTGTAAAGGAGTCATCTCCAAGGACTGTTCGTAGTTCATGCTGTGAAGCAAGTTCTTCGGTGTAATCGGACAGCATGGACTGAATACGCTAGCGTCTTTGTTGTAATGCATTACCATTGGCTTGATCTGCGGATCAATGATCTCGATAGAAGTCTGTCCGTCTTTGACTGTTTTCTGGATAGTGAAGCAGCCCATTCCTTCGAGAAGTGCATCAAAGGACTCCTGAGTGGATACGAAGTTTCCGAGTGAATAGAAGATCAGCATACTGGGGCCTTCTTTATCAGACATAGTTCCGTATGGCTGAAGGGTATGCGGATGACCGCCGATCACAATATCAACGCCCTGCTGCATGAGGAAAGTCGCCCATTCTTTCTCATATTCGGTAGGCATAGCTTCTTCTTCCTTACCCCAGTGTGCAACAAAGATCAGCACATCACTGCTGGCCTTGGCTTTCTGGATCATGCTGGAAACTTTGGCCTTATCAAAGAGATCGATCATATATTCCTTGCCTTCACCGGCACCACCGTTGTTGGTTCCGTATGTATAATCCAGGAAGGAAATCTTGATTCCGTTTACTTCAAGTGTTTTGACGTTATTGGCATCTTCCTCTGTAGGATGAATGCCGAGAACCGGAATGTCCGGATAGTTAGTACTCCAGAAGTTAAAGGTTTCTTCCATGAAATCAGAGCCGTAATCATCGATGTGGTTGGTTGCGGATTCAATGACATCGAAGCCTGCTTTGATCAGAGCATCTCCGACTTCGGTAGGTGTGGCGAAAGACGGATAGGAGCTGACAGCATCGTGTTCTGTGGTAAAGACAGTTTCCTGATCTACCATTGCGACATCCGCTGCCTGGATCTCATCCGTGACCTTTTCGTAGATCTTGTCGTAGTTCCAGGTTCCGGAATCATTCTCGCCGGACTCGATGAGGCTTCCATGGTAGAGATTATCACCGACAGCGATAACGCTTGCTGTGGAAATCTCTGGTTTTTCAGCCGCCTTTTTGGCAGCCGCCTTCTTTTCTTCGGCGGCTTTCTGTGCTTCTATTTTGGGTTTCTCGATTAAGTTGTAATCAAGCTGCCGGAATGCAATGACAAGCAGTACCAGCAGGATAATGGAACAGGTAAGACCAATACGGGAATTCATCTGTTCTCTTAGATTTAATGGTATATTTTTATTTTTTTTCATAACTGGATTCCTTTCATTTTTTCATTATAGCAAATAAAAACCAGTAAAAAAAGAGATTGTTAAAAAAATTACTTTGTGTTTCAAAATGCTTTACGTTATAATAAAAAACAAAGAGGGAGAGGAGAAGGCTGATGAACTCATACGAAACTGTGAATGATGTTCTGGTAAAACTGTTTAATGAGATTATGGATGTGGAAGAACGTGCACTGATCACATCAGAATACAAAGATATTTCCGTGAATGATATGCATGTCATAGAGGCAATCGGAATTCGGGAACCCAAGAATATGTCCACGGTGGCACGTGCAGTTTCTGTGACAGTGGGAACTCTGACGATCGCGATCAACCATCTGGTCAAGAAAGGGTATGTAGAACGTAGCCGAAGTGAAGAGGATCGAAGGGTCGTGCTGGTATCTCTTTCTGAGAAGGGTGAAAAGGCATATTTTCATCACAGAATGTTCCATGAGAAGATGGTCATGGAGATTCTGGACGGTATGGATGAGAAAGAAACAGAAGTGCTTACAGGGGCGCTGACAAAGCTTCAGAAATTTTTCCGCACTTACGGAAATGAAAAATAAAACGAGAGCAGACATATCAGACAGAGGATATGCCTGCTCTTTTGTCATTCTATTGCATGTATTTTTCCAGAACCGGAAACTGCACCGGACCGATTGTCAGAACCTTGCGGTGAAATTCCCGGATATCGAAGGAGCTGCCGGATTTTTCCTGCTGTTTCTTTTTCAGATCAAGGAAGTTCAGATAACCGAGATAATATTTAAGATAGTTACAGGGAGTTTCAACAATATACTGATAGATCTCACCGGCGATCTTTGTATCCCGGATTCCGAAGACCTGCAGAAATCGCAAAGCGGCAGTCTGATTCCAACCCTGATAATGAATGCCCGTATCAAGCAGAGAATAGATACAGAGATTGATACAGCGGTTTTTCCACATCAGGGCGGTGAGGTCGGAAGCCGCTTTGTCTGTGAGAAGAGAAGCAGCATACTGATATCCGTAGGATTCGACATAAGTTGCCCAGCCTTCGACATAGCCGCCGGAAGTGATCAGGTAGCGGATATCAGCAGGCTGTGTCCTTCCGAAAAAAACAGTCTGATACAGGTGCCCCGGAAATCCCTCGTGAGAAAGAGTTGTAAA
>OGUO01002708.1_pt1 | contig 10491 bp, 6 predicted proteins | sample 1553641 | NCBI WGS metagenome assembly OGUO01 (sample SAMEA2579980, study PRJEB22360) | human gut metagenome | biome: human gut; feature: human-associated habitat; material: faeces | place: Denmark | collected 2008/2010 | reverse complement strand
GCAGCCGTAGCGGTCGCGGGCTTCTTCCGCCATTTCTTCCGTGAGGCCATTTTCCGGCACGTTCAGCGCCGTGCGGAGATTCATTTCGTCGGTTTGCGCCGCCCACGTCAGGCGGTCGGCGGTCGCGCGGTTGTTTTCCGCCAGCATCTGCGAGGCGGTCAGAGTAACTTTCTTCTTCAGGTTCAGCGTCATGGCGTTTTTCCTCCTGTTCATCGGTCAAAGGAGCGCCATGAAAACCGATACTTTACAGAATCTGGCTGATGCAGAGACGCATGGGTCGCCGCATTTCATGGCTGCTCCGGGAAAGGGCAAAGCATAATGGATAACCGCCCGCGTCCATGCGTCTCACATCCTTTCATCATCATCAAATCAAATTTTGCGCACGAAAAAACCACCGCCCTGCAAAAACACGCAAAACGGTGGAAAAAAGCGTACACAAACACACCTGCTGCACTGTCAGCCGAAATTCACCCCTTTATTCATACAAAAGGGCACAAAAACGGCGACCTGAAAACAGGCAATGTCAGTCCGCGAACGGCGAGTGTCCGCGGAGCATGGCGCAATCCAACGTTTTGCTGCGTCTACTGTGACTTATGTCCACGCACAATCGCCTTCCTTTCGCTGCAAATTCTTTCGGGGCGGCCGCATGGGCTTTTCCCGGTTCGCCGTCATTATAACAGACGTTTTTTGCGGTGTCAAGCCCTGAAAACAAAAGTGCCCGAAATTCCCCGTTTTCAGGGCATTTCGGGCACGGTGATATTTTGACCAAATCAGCGGATGCTGGACGTCGCCGTGTGCGTGCCGCTCGCCAGTATTTGGCTCGTGCCATCCGGCAGCGTCAGTTCGCAGCGCGTGCCGACCGGGACGCATACCGTCACGTTGAAGGTGTCCGCTGCCGTTTCCCACTGCACGCTTGCGTCGCCGTAAGGGGTGCGTACCTTCGCGGAGGCGCTCGTCAGCCCGCCGCCCAGAATCGGCTTGACCCGGAAAGTCTTGTAGCCGGCCTCCGTCGGCTCAATGCCCGCAATGCGGCGGTACAGGAAGTCGCCGACCGCGCCGGATGCGTAGTGGTTGTAGGAAATCATCTTGTCCGTGCCGTCGTCACCAATCGGGCAGACGCCGTTCTCGTCCAAGCCGTCCCAGCGTTCCCAAATCGTCGTCGCGCCTGCCTTGACTTCGTAGAGCCACGAGGGGCATTTCGTGTTCAGCAGCATATGGTATGCGGCATCCACCTGCCCGTTGTCGCACAGCGCGAAGAGGATGTACGGCGTGCCGGGGAAGCCCGTGCCGATGCACCAGTCGTTGCGTTTTGCCAGCGCGGCGAGATTCGCGGCGGCTTTTTCCCGAATCTGCTGCGTGGGGAACATATTCAGGTAGATGGGCAGGACGTAAGCGGTCTGGAACTCCTCCAGCAGCTTGCCGTTGCCGTCCGTGAGCAGCGAACAGTACGCATCCGCCGTCTTTTCGGAAAGCAGGCGATAGTGCTTCGCGTCCTGCGTTTCGCCCAGAATATCCGCGATTTTCGCCAGCAGCGCGCTTGTGTTGCACAGCGACGCCGTGCCTGTCCACTTAATGCGTCCCTGCCACTGGCTCATTTGCGGCACGTCCGGCGCAACCCAGTCGCCGAAGCCCAGCGTGCCGGGCATTTCCCAGAGATAACGGTGCTTGCCGAAGCCGAAGCCGCACCAGAAGCGGCAGGCGTTGACGTACTTCTTCATCGTCGGATACATCCGGCGCAGCACGCCCACATCGCCCCGCGCCATATACTGCGCCCACGGCACGAGGACGCACGCATCCCCCCACCAAGCGACCGCCATTTTCGGCATCGTCGCGGGGAAGCCGTAACCCTGCACGGGCACCGTGTTCGGCAGACCGCCCGTCGGCAGCTGCTCCGCCTGCACGTCCAGAAGCCACTTGTCCAAGAAGCGGTTCATGTCGAAATTGAACGCCGCCGTCGGCGCGAACACGGCAATATCGCCCGTCCAGCCCATGCGCTCGTCGCGCTGCGGGCAGTCGGTGGGAATATCCATGAAGTTTGACTTCGCACTGCGGACGATGTTCTCCTGCAGGCGGTTGAGCATCTCGTTCGAGCAGCGGAACGAACCCGTCTGCTGAATGTCAGAGTACAGCATGACGCCCGTCACCTGCACGTCTTCTTCCCGCACGCCCTCGACACTGATGTAGCGGAAGCCCATGTACGTCAGCCGCGGCGACCACCTCTGCTTGCCGTCCTTGCAGATGTACGTCGCCGTCGCTTTCGCCGTGCGCAGGAACGCCGTGTTCAGCGTACCGTCAGGGTTCAGCACTTCGCTGTGGCGGATGGTAATCTTCTGCCCGCGTTTGCCCGTAACCGTCAGGCGCACCACACCTGCGAAATTCTGCCCGAAATCGTAAATCAGCGCATTGCCTAACTTCTTGCAGGATACGGGAGCGAACGTCTCGTGTTCCTTCACGTCTGCGCCGTAATCCGCCATCAGCTTCGGCTTCACGCGCAGACGCTCCTGTACGGCGCTCCGCCAAGCCGCCTTGTCCAGTGATACGGTTGCGTCATACGTTTCGCCGTCGTAGAAATCCGCCATACGGACAGGACCGTCCTCTGTCACCTGCCAGCTTTCGTCTGTGCCGATGACCTCCGTCCTGCCGTCGCGGTAGGTAATCCGCAGTTCCGCCAGCAGCGCCTGACGGTCTGCCGTCACGCGGTTGACGCGCGTGAACACGAACGACCCGACCGCCCAGCCGCCCGCGACCGTCGCGGTAATGCAGCTGCCTGAATGCAGCATGTCCGTCACATCATACGTTTGGTACATCAGCTGATGCGCATAGGACGTGAAACCGGGCGCGAAATACCGTTCACCGACTTTCTGCCCGTCGATGTTCAGCTCGTAGATGCCCATTGCCGTGGCGTACAGCTTCGCCTGCGCGATTTCGCCCCGAAGCGGCAGCGCCTTGCGGAACACCATCGGCACGGGTGAAACCTTCTTTTCCTTGAACACATACGCGCCGTCGGTAATCCACTTGCCCTGCCACGGCGTATCCATGCGTCCCGTCTCGAAGGTCAGGCGGGCAGTATCTGTTTCGCCGCTGTCTGACGTGACGGTAAGCGTCGCGGTATACGTTGTGAAAGGCTTGAGCGGCTGCCCGGCATAGCGCGTTCCGCACTGGTCAGGATTGCGGATTTTTCCGCCCGTTACCCGCCGGTGCCGGTGTCGTTCACCGTCAGTTCAGCGGACTGAACGGATGCGCCCGCGCGGTCGGATGAGACGAAATAGGCAAACGTCGGGGCGGCGCAGTCGGTCACCAGATGCTCGCGCAAGCCCTCGCAAGTAAACGATTGAATCTGAAACATGTTTACCACCTGCCGAATGAGATTGAAAACGGCGGTCAAGAGAATCGTCGAGATTCCCCTGCCCGCCGCAAGTTCGATTACTTCTTCAGGGTGAAGAACGCGCTGACGACACCGGCGATGCTGGAAACGGCCAGCAGCACCAGATTCACAATCGCGCAGGTGGCGGAGGACATATTCGCCGCCGTCTGCACTTCAAGCAGCACATCCGCGTTGGAGAAGTAAATGAAGGCGAACCCTTCGACGCGGGCAGACACCAGATTGATGAAGGCAAGCGCCAGCAGCGCGGGAGCCGCAATCTGGCACAGGCCCGTCAGCAGGTCTACAACCTTCTTCGCGCCCTTGACCATGCTCAAGACGACCGCAGCCGCCTCCAGCACAGCCGCGCCCACGACCATCAGCACAAGGTTCGACACCGTGGCATTCTGGAAGTAGCCGGCAGCGGACGTGTTAATCAGATACGCAACCAGCGCGGCAAGGCTCAGAACACAAGTGACGATGGAGAGCCAAGCGCCGGCAGAGAGTTTTTTCGTGGCGTTCATGTTTATTCCTCCTTGTCCTCAACGCTTGTTCTCAACGCGCACAACGACAGGCTTCTTTTCCGGCAGGAGCGTCAGCACAACCCACGCGAGGAAGAACAGGACAGCCAGAATGCTGCTGGCGTAGGTGGTGACGGTCAGCGCGGTATCCCACCAGGTGTTCACGCGCTGGGTGGAGATGTTCAGAATCGCGCTGTTGGCGAAGATGTAGAGCTGGTACTTCAGGTTTTCACGCGCCTGCTCGACGAGGTTCGAGTCCTTCGACACCGTTTCGAGGGAGATGTGCGGCCAAACCGCGTCCACGCCGCCTTCGCCAAGGTTGATGTGGCTGTTGTCCGCCGCGAAGTCAGCAACCTGCGTGATGCCTGCCATAACCATGGATTCGGCGTTGAAGTACAGGTAGTTGTTCATCATGTCGGTGGAAATCAGACCCTTGAAGCCCCATTCACCGCGGACAATCTTCTGAATCATGCCCACATGGTGGGAAGCGTTCGTTGCGCCGATGCGGTTGAAGGCAATCATGACGCCCATGCCGAACGCATCGCTCAGCGCGCCCTCGAAGCCGCGCAGGTCGGTTTCACGGAACTTCTGCTCGGTCATGTACGCGGAGATGCCGGCGCGGTTGTGTTCCTGATCGTTGAAGCCCATGTGCTTCGGGCCGTTGATGATGCCCTTGTCGGAGCAGCCCTGAATCACTTCACGGCCGATGACGTTGGTCAGCATCGGGTCTTCGGAGATGTACTCGTAGTTGCGGCCGTTGTACGGCGTGCGGTTCAGCGTCAGACCGCTGCCCCACAGGTCGTAGCGTTCAACCCACAGGCAGGAGTTGCCCTCAACCAAGCCCCACTGATACGCCAGTTCCGGGTTGAAGGAGCAGCCCAGCAGCGTCTGGGAGTTGACATTGAACTTGTAGGTCTTGCCAGTCGCCTCGTCGGTGTAGCCAGCACTGATGCCGGTCGGGCCTTCGTTCTGGATGACGACGGGGTTGTCGATGTTGGTCAGGGTATCGGAGCGGCTGCCGCCGTGGATAACTGCGCCGACCGCTTCGTCGATGGTGATGGCATGAACCAGCTTGTCCCAGTAAGGGTCATTGATGTTGTTCAGCTGTTCCGCGCCGATTTCGGATGCCGTGAATTTCGGGCCGGGGACAGCTTCCGCCGCCGCGCCCGTGTCGGAGATGGTGTAGGTTTCGCCGCGCATTTCGGCAATCCACTGATCCTTCTTCGGGCTGTCAGCAATCTTGAGGTTCAGCTTGTTGTAGTTAATCGGGAAGGTGTTCCAGTCCTGACGGGTCAGGTAAGTGACCGTGCCGGGCAGCCAGTAGTTCAGATCAGCATCGTCCGCCACGTTGGTAACGGTCGTGTTGTTGGCAATGGCAAAGGTGGTGTTGTCCAGCTGATCGAGCTTCCAGCTCACGACAGCCTTGCTGCCCGCTGCGTCCATGCCGTCAGCAACGGTTTTGCCCTGCGCCGCCAGAATGTTGTTGACCGCCTCATGCGCGCCGGCTGCTGCCGTGAAGTAGTAGTCGCCCGCATCGAGGATGTAGGTCTTGGCGTTGTTCGCGTCGTAGCTTGCCAGATACTTGGTGGGAATCGTAATGGTAACTTCCTTGCTCTTGCCGGCGGCGACGTCCACCTTGGCAGAGTTCAGGAACATGACCGCGGACTTTTCAACCAGATTCGTGCGGTCATAGTCGGTGTAGGGCTGCTGCACATACAGCTGGGTGAGGAATTTGCCGTCCTGATTGGAGTTGTTCTTCACTTCGACGACGGCGGTGATGTTGCCGTTCACGCTGCGGTCAACCGTCACGCTCTTGATGGTCTGGGTGTAATCAAGGTAGCTCAGGCCATGACCAAAGGTGTAGAGCATTTCGTCGCCGTAATTCCACGCGCTGCCCTGCGTTGCGCCGGCCGCGCTGTTTGCGTTGCCCTGACCCATGACGGCGTCAAAGTAACGGGTTTCGTAGTACTTGTAGCCGACGTAGATACCTTCCGCCTCGACGATGTACATGCCGCCGTTGTAGGTATCCGCACCGCCGAAGGAGCCCGTGCCGATATTGCCGATTTCCTTGCCGGGATAACGCGGGTCGTCATTGCGGCAGACGATTTCGTAATCCGCGAAGTAGTCGCCGCCGACGTTCTGCACCGCCGGGATGGACTGGTGGTCGCGCACGAAAGCGCTTGCCAGCGCGCCCGTCGCGTTGACCTTGCCGGTCAGCACGTTCGCGATGCCGATGGTCTGGTAGTCGTTCGGGCAGCCGATGTAGCAGATGCCGTCCACCTCGTGCGAGCCGCCCTCGGCGATGTCGGCAATCATCATGTTGTTGCCGGTGTTCAGCAGCACGATGACCTTGGAGCAGGTTTCCTTCGCCGCCTCGACAACCGCCAGTTCATCGGCAGAAAGCTTCAGCGGGTCTTCGCCGGTTGCTTCACCCGCGTAGTTGAGCGCAGAACCCGGCTTGTAGGTATTGCCCTCGCCGGCGCCGCGCGCAAACACGCAGATGCCGATGCTGTCCTTGGCGATAGCTTCCTTCCAGTTTGCCGGCACGCCCAGCGCCTCGAACTCCGCCGGCGGCACTTCCGCAATCTGGTAGGTCGTCCAGTCACCCGGCGCGCTGACGTACATGTGGTCATACACCGTGGTGGGAACTTCCTTGCCCGTCCAGCGGTTGGCGCGCATCTCGGTGTGCATGTTGATGATGTTGGTCAGGTAGTAGTCCTTCAGCGTCTCGTTGACGTTGAGGCCCGCACCTGCCAGCGCATCCGCCAGCGATGCCGCGTCCGCGTTGCCGCCCTTCGGCCCATAGACATTATACGCCGCCAGACCGAACAAGGCAACGTTCGCGTTCGCTTTCAGCGGAAGAACGCCGTTGTCGTTCTTCATGACGACCGTACCTTCTTCGCCTTCACGGATGGCGATGTCGCGCGCCGCCGCCGCCATGTCTTCGATGGTCGCGTAGTCGGTCTTGAAGCGCGCCGCGCTGTCGTCATTGATGGTCACATAGCTTTCCGTACCCAAGGTATCGTCCAGTGCGCCGCGGTAGGTGTTCGCCACACCCGTGCCGACGATGGAGAGAACCATCAGGCAGGTCATGAGTGCCGCAAGGCCTCTCATTGCAGGGGTAAATTTCTTCGCCTTCATGTGTTTCCTTCCTTTCACCAAGGCTTGAGATTGATTTTAGTATAGCAGAAAATAATCACGCAGCACATTTTCGGCGCAAACTGTCTTTATTTTGGCGTGTGTGGATTTTATACAGTAATTCTCCCAGATTTCGCAGGCTGGTTTTGTGCATATCCACAATGTGCAAAACATTACAGGCATTTTGCCTGCTTTTCCCGTGCGAAAAGGCTTCCTTTTGCGCAAGAGATTTGCTATACTATTGGAAACCAAGCTGTTTGCAAAGGAGGTCGTCCCGATGATTCGCGTAGCACTGGTTGAAGACGAGGAAAGCAGTCAGCGCACACTGGTGGAGTATCTGGAACGGTTTTCGCAGGAGATTAACGAGAAGATTCACGTCTCCATCTTTCCGGACGGCGCGGAAATCGTCGAGGACTACCGCGGCAATTACGATATCATCCTCATGGACATCCTGATGCGCTACATGGACGGCATGGAAGCTGCCAGCGAGATTCGCAAGGTGGACAAGGAGGTCGTCATCCTCTTTATTACCAGCACGCCGCAGTACGTCATGAAGGGCTACACGGTGGATGCGCTGGATTATGTGCTCAAGCCCGTGAGTTACTTCGCTTTTTCGCAGCGGATGCAGCGCGCCTTGGAGCGCATGAAGCACCGCACGCGCAAATTCATCTCCGTTCCCTTCCAAGGCGGAATGCGCAAGCTGGATATCTCCCAGATTCGCTATATCGAGGTCGTCAATCACAGTTTGATTTACCATCTGGACGGCGAAACGCTGGAGGCAAAGGGCGTTCTGTCCGAACTGGAAGACGCACTGACGGAATACCACTTCTTCCGCTGCAACAAGTGTTATCTGGTCAATCTGGAGCACGTCAACGGTGTGAACGAAAACTGCGCGGACGTGGACGGCGATCAGATTCAGGTCAGCCGCCCGAAGAAAAAGGCGTTTCTGGACGCCCTGAACAACTACATCAACGAGGTAGGCAAATGATGCACGTCGATTTGTCGCATACGCCGGGTCTGCTCTATGCGCTGGCGTACTGGCTGAGCAGTACCTTCTATATTCAATTGTATGGCAGTCCATTCAGCAAGGGCAGGAAATTCGGCATCAGCGCTGGATTTCTTGCCCTGATTGCCGGTTTCATGACGCTGACGGACGGTGTTTCCGCGATTGGCTTTTTCCCCTGCATGGGCGTGACAGTCGCGCTGATTTTTTTCTATATCCGCATTGCAACGCACATGCCATGGGCGAACGCGGGCTACTATTGCGCCCGCGCATTCATCTTGGGCGAATTTTCCGCGTCGCTGGCGTGGTATCTGTTCTATTTCTTCGTGACGGTGCCGGGGCTGCCGCTCACGGTTTGGACAACGATACTCGTTTTTGCTGCTGTCCACGCCATCATCCTCTACACCATGTTTCTGCTGGAACGGAAATACCGCGACGGCTCAAAGCTCATCAAGATTACCGCGCGGGAACTGTTCACCGCTGCCGTCCTTGCCATTGCCGTCTTTTCCGTCAGCAACATCAGCTTTGCCTTCACCGGAACGCCCTTTTCCAGCCAGTTCACGGCGGAAGTCTTCATCATCCGCACCACCGTTGACCTCGGCGGCGTCGCGATGCTGTTCGCCTATCACGTCGTCATTCTGGAAATCAGCACAGAGCGTGAAATGGAGCATTTGCAAGCGCTGCTGCACATGCAGTACGAGAGCTACCGCATTTCAGAAGAATCCATTGCCTTGGTCAACCAAAAGTATCATGACTTGAAGCACCATATTCAGCTGCTGCGCGCTGCCTCCGCCGCCGAGCGCACGGAGTACCTCGACCAGATGGAGCAGCAGATTCGCACCTACGAGGCGCAGAACAAGACCGGCAATCGCGTGCTGGACACGATTCTGACCGCAAAGACCATCCAATGCCAGAGCGAAGGCATCAGCCTAACCTGCGTCGCCGACGGACAGGCGCTGGATTTCATGAACCCGATGGACATCAGCGCCCTGTTTGGCAATGCGCTGGACAACGCAATCGAAAGCGTGAAGAAACTCCCGAACCCGGAGCAGCGCCTGATTCACGTTTCCGCCATGCGCCAGAAGGACTTTCTGCGCATCCGCGTGGAGAACTGTTACAGCGGCGAGCTGCGCTTTGTGGACGGTATGCCGACGACAACCAAGCGAGACGCACGCTACCACGGCTATGGTCTGAAAAGCATCCAGAGCATTGCTAACAGCTACGGCGGGTCGGCGACAATTGATACGAAGGATGGATGGTTTGAATTGCGGCTGCTTCTCCCCGTGCCGAAGGAGAAAAAGGGGGAAGCGGCAGAAAAGCGTGATGAAAGAACAAAAGCATAAAAAGGAAGGAACCCTGCAGGACAAGCGCAGGAAAGCATTGCTCCGCCCCTCTGCAGGGCGAAATTTCGCCGGGAAAGCCATTGACAAAGGGGCTGAAGTTTGTTACAATAACCGATAACCTACGGCAAACTGAGGCTGGAAGATTCCAGTTTCGGCAAAAAAAGACGCATTACGAGGAGGATTTTCGCCCATGCTGCAAAAGGTTGTTCGGGAAGGTCTTACGTTCGATGATGTGCTGCTGGTTCCGGCCCGCAGTGAAGTGCTGCCCAAGGAAGTCGATCTTTCGATTCAGCTCACCCCTGTGATTAAGCTGAACATTCCGCTGATGTCTGCCGCAATGGACACGGTAACGGATTCCCGCATGGCCATTGCAATGGCGCGCGAAGGCGGTTTGGGCATCATCCACAAGAACATGTCCATTGCAGAACAGGCAGCGCAGGTTGATAAGGTGAAGCGCTCTGAGCACGGCGTTATCACCGACCCCTTCTTCCTCTCTCCCGATCACCTGATTCAGGACGCGGAAAACCTGATGGCGCGCTATCGCATCAGCGGCGTGCCGATTACCCGCGACGGCAAACTTGTCGGCATCCTGACCAACCGCGACCTTCGCTTTGAAACGGATTACAGCCGCAAAATCAGCGAAGTCATGACCAGCGAAAACCTCATCACCGCGCCCGTCGGCACGTCGCTTGAGCAGGCGAAGCAGATTCTGGCGAAGCACCGCATCGAGAAGCTGCCGATTGTGGATGAAAACGGTATGCTGCGCGGTCTGATTACCATCAAGGACATTGAGAAGTCCACGAAGTACCCGAATTCCGCCAAGGATGCCAAGGGGCGTCTGCTCTGCGGCGCGGCGGTCGGCGTGACGCACGATGTGTTCGATCGCATCGAAGCGTTGCTGGACGCAAAGGTGGACGTGATTTCCATCGATACGGCGCACGGCCATTCCGTCGGCGTGCTGCGTCAGGTGGAAGCCATCCGCAAGCGCTTCCCGGATATTCAGCTGTTTGCGGGCAATGTGGCGACGGCGGCGGCAACCCACGACCTGATCTCCGCGGGCGTTGACTGCGTGAAGGTCGGCATTGGGCCGGGTTCTATCTGCACGACCCGTGTTGTGGCAGGGCT
>OGUO01002703.1_pt1 | contig 10498 bp, 7 predicted proteins | sample 1553641 | NCBI WGS metagenome assembly OGUO01 (sample SAMEA2579980, study PRJEB22360) | human gut metagenome | biome: human gut; feature: human-associated habitat; material: faeces | place: Denmark | collected 2008/2010 | reverse complement strand
ATATCCGCATCTGTTACCAGAAAGTATGTTCTTATATAAAATTAAGTATACGTTAATTGGATCTCCGACGCAATCCATAACTTGGTTATTTGGGAAGAAAGAAGTATAATAGAAGCAACGCAATAGAAAAAGAGGAATAATCATGGACGGAATCAGTAAAAAAATATATCTGGAACTTCAGGCTCCGACCGAGGACGATAACCGGTCCGATCAGAGAAGGATCCAGGACGGATTAAAGGAACAGGGGATTGAGGCAAAAGTAAGCCTGCGGGTACTGCGAAAACTATATCCGCTGTGCGAAGAGGCAGAGTGGAAAGTGACCGTGTCGCTGGCGTGGGACGGTCAGACGTGGCATGGCGTGGATCTGGAAGCGGGAGATACCACTGGGTTACATTACGGTGTGGCGGTGGATCTGGGAAGCACCACCGTGGTTGCCCGTCTGGTGGACTGCGCGACAGGAAAGATCCTAGGCGAAACCAGCACGTTCAACGGGCAGATTCCCTATGGAACGGACATTCTGACCAGAATCTTTCACTGTCAGGAAGACCGTGGAACGCTGGAGATCCTTCGAAAAGCAGCGGTAACCAGCATTACCACCTGTGTGAGAGAACTGGAAGCACAGCAGCAGTTACCGGAAAACAGCTGTATCGCGATGGCAATCGGGGGCAATACAACGATGATTCATTTTCTGCTTGGGATGGATGCGTTCTGTGTCTTCCACACTCCGTATGCGGTGCACGCAGACCAGCCCGGATTTCTCCCGGCAAAAGATCTGGAACTGCCGGTGAAGGGATATGTTTACATTTATCCGGCAAAGTCCAATTACCTGGGCGGCGATATCATCAGCGGCATGGTGGCTACGGGAATCTATAAAAAAGAGAAGATCAACGCTTTTTTCGATATCGGAACGAACGGAGAACTCGTATTGGGGAACCGGGATTTTCTGTTATGCGGTGCGGGAGCTGCGGGACCTGCACTGGAAGGCGGTGTGGTAAAGACGGGCATGCGCGCGATGGAAGGCGCGGTGGATCGGGTAAAAATGGAAGATGGAGAACTGCACTGCCACGTGATCGAGGAGGCAACGGCGAAAGGAATCTGCGGATCCGGGATTGTGGATCTTCTGGCGGAATTGTTTTTGCATGGATGGATCGATATCCGGGGGATCTTACAGCCGGAGAAAAGCCGGTGGATCGTGGAGAAAGACGGGATGCTGGCGGTGAACTATGCACCGGAGCTGTATTTTTACCAGAGTGACATCGAAGAATTTATCCGGACAAAAGCGGCGGCATACACGATGGTGGCGATCATGCTGCGGGAGTCCGGGATCGAACTTTCGGAACTGGAAGGATTCTATGTGGCGGGCGCTTTTGGAAAACACGTGTCCAAAGAATCCGCGATCGCTATCGGCATGTACCCGGACATGGAACGGGACCGGATCATCCATGCGGGCAATTCTTCCCTGGAAGGTGCGGTATGTGCACTGCTGGATTGCGGTGTGGCAAAAAAAGTGGAGGAGATCCTGGAGAAAATGGTGTATATCCAGTTCGCAGCGGTAGAAGATTTTTTGAATACAATGGTGGCAGCACAGGCACTTCCCCATACCGATCTGGAGCGGTATCCTACGGTGAAGGAGAAACTGGAACGGCTCCGAGAAGAAGAGAGAGCAGCGGATGTTCAGAAACAGAAATAAGAAGATTTGAATAAAAAATAAAAAACTTCAGCAGACAGAAGAAAGCTATTATGTCTGCTGAAGTTTTTTTATGGAGTAAAGAAACCAAGATTATATTGCAGATGTTTGCGGTGGCGTATGAATCTTGCTGTGGATCTGCAATGATATCTGAAATTAAAATTATGTAAACTAGCAATCAGAATTTTCCTTTGCCATTCGTTTCAGCTCCGGCATTACCGTACACAGCATCACGATGAAGCAGGCGCTTCCGCCAAGCACATTGGATACCGGTTCTGCGAGGAAGACACCGTCACTTCCCATATGGAACAGATACGGAAGGATGTAGGTAAGCGGAACCACGATGATGACCTTGCGAAGCAGAGAGAAGAAAATCGCGAATTTTTTCTTGCCCAGTGACTTGAACATCGTCTGTCCCACATACTGGAGTGCCTGAAAAACAAAGGCTCCGAAGTACAGTTTCAGTGCCGGGATCGCATCGGTGATCAGCGCCTGGTCGGAACTGAAGATACCGATCAGGAAACGCGGTGCAAACAGGATCACGCCCCAGGCGAGCAGTGTATACAGAATCGCCATCACGCTCATGGTGAGCCAGGACTGGAACACTCTCTTAGGCCGGCGTGCGCCATAGTTATAACTGATGACCGGAGAGGAACCTTCGGTAATGGCATGGATCGGTGTATCGATGATCTGTCGGATACTCGATACGATCGTCATCACGGAGATATACAGATCGCCTCCGGTGACCGAAAGTACATTGTTGCAGCAGATCGTCACCAGACTGTTGGTAAGCTGCATGATAAAACCTGCGGTTCCGAGGCTGATAATATTTTTTGCCCGCCTTCCGCAGTCACGGATTTCTTCTCCGGACAGAAGACGGACTTTCAATTCGGTCTTTTTCCGCAGAAAATACAGGACAAACGCTGCAGAAAGAATCTGTGATAACACCGTAGCGATCGCCGCACCGCGGATACCGAGTCCGAACACAAAGATAAAAACCGGATCCAGGATCAGGTTGGCAATTGCACCGATCGCTACAGAGAACATCCCTGTGGTGGCGTATCCCTGCGCATTGATAAATGGATTCATACCGGTAGAAACCATAGAAGGAAAAGTTCCGAGCAGATAGATCATCAGATAAGGATACGCGTAGATCAGTCCGTTTTCCGAACTTCCGAACAGAAGCAGAATCGGTTTCGCAAAGATCATACCGACAGCCATCAGAAGCAGGGCACAGACACAGATCAGAAAGAATGAGGTATTCATGATCATCGAAGACTCTTTCGTATCTTTTCTTCCACGCTCGATCGAAAAAAGCGGCGCACCGCCGGAACCGAAGAGGTTACTGAAAGCAAGAATAATCGTAATGATCGGAAAACACAGCCCGACAGCTCCAAGCGCTGTGGTTCCCACATCCGGGATCCTTGCAATATAGATTCGGTCCACAATATTGTAGAGCAGGCTTAAAACCTCCGCCACAAGCATCGGAATGGAAGCCCGCAAGATATTATCGGTGATTTTCCCATGTTCAAAGTCAATCTGTTTCATGATAAAACTCCTTTGTGTATGAGGTAGATGATGCAGGTATATGCGTTGTGCTACCGTCATGCATCTGTGTAAAATTTAGGTAAATTGCTGTTGCGCTTTTAGTGTAGCACAGATTATAATATATGAAAAATATTGTTTTTATATAAATAAAAAATAATTTCTATATAGATATGAGAAAGGAAAACGGAGGAAACTATGGAGATCAAACAGCTGGAATATTTTCGTGCAATTGTAGATGAGGGAACTATCAGCGGTGCGGCCAGAGCCCTGCATATGACACAGCCGCCGCTTAGTTACCAGATGAAAATGCTGGAAGAAGAACTGCAGGTACGCCTGTTTGCGCGGGGAAGTAAACATATCCGATTGACAGAGGCTGGAAAAGCACTGTATGTGCGGGCAGAAAGTCTTCTGACCATGACGGATATTACGAAAAGAGAAGTGATCAAAGTCAGCCAGGCAACGACGATCCATCTTGGTGTGACGCCATCCACGGTGAATATGATGGCAAAATATCTGGTAAAGTACACCAGCCATCATCCGGATATTCGTTTTGTGATCCATGACGGATCTACCTTTACACTGAAAGATGAGCTGGAAAACGGAATCCTTGATGTGACTACACTTCGTACGCCGATCGCCTTAAACGGATTCTGTTCCAAACTACTGCGACAGGAACAATTAATGGCTATGGTTCCGCAGGGACAGGAAGAAGAAGGTCTTCGGGAACTGACACTGGAAGAACTGGCCGGACATCATCTGATCCTTTCCAAGCGTCACAGAAAGTATGTGTTGTCCATTTTTGAAAAACATGGTCTTTCCTGTGATGTTTATTATGAATGTGAGGATGCCAGAACAGCCATGAGTCTGGCAGCCAGCGGATTGGGAACAGCGATTCTTCCGGCTTCCATGAGAGGACAGTCGGAAAAGATCTGTCCGATTCCGATCGCAGAAAAGGAACTGATCACCGATGTGTTGCTGGTCTGGAGAAATGAAGAACATTCGGATGTAGTAGAATCCTTTATTCGTGAGTTTTAAGTTCCCTTACATGGAAAATTGTGGTATGATGAAAATAATGTGCCGGGGCACATTGTTGTTACAGTAACACATTGTTTGTTCTCGAATAACAAACAGGAATAAAAACTTGTATTAACCAGGATAATATGATAAAATGATAAGCTGCGATAAGGATGAGAGATATGAAGAATATAGTGTTAATTGGAATGCCCGGAGTTGGGAAAAGTACAATTGGTGTAATACTTGCAAAAGAGTTAGGTTATCAGTTTGTAGATGCAGACCTTCTGATTCAGAAGCAGGAAAAGAGATTATTAAAAGAAATTATCAGTGAAGAGGGTATCGAAGGCTTTATTGCAATTGAAAATCAAGTAAACGCTTCTATTGAAGCGAATCGCACAGTAATTGCCACAGGAGGCAGCGTGGTGTACGGAAGAGAAGCTATGGAGCATCTTGGAGAGATTGCCACGGTCATTTATCTGAAATTGTCTTACAAAGCTCTGAGGAAACGGCTGGGCAACCTGAAAAACCGTGGAGTGGTTTTGCGGGACGGACAGACATTAAAAGATTTATATGAAGAACGTGTGATATTGTATGAAAAATATGCAGATATCACAATTGATGAGGAAAACAAAAATTTAGAGGAGACTTTACAGAGTATTGTAGACAGTCTGGAACTAGACAGTGAAGATGCTGAATAGTCACGGTATTCTGTAAAATTATTTGAAAAATTCAGTGGACAATATGAACAAAAAGATAAGAAATCTTTAAAATTTATTTACAAAGGCATTGATTTGTTATAACATAAAAATCAATGAGAGGGATTATCGGGACTTGTATTGGCTGAATATAAACATAGAGGTGAACTATGGATCAGTATATTATTAAGGGTGGAAACCCGTTAGTTGGTGAAGTAGAGATTGGTGGAGCGAAGAATGCAGCACTTGCGATTCTTGCAGCCGCTATTATGACAGATGATACCGTCCGGCTGGAAAACCTTCCGGATGTCAATGATATAAATGTACTTTTAGAGGCCATCGGAGGAATCGGAGCAAAAGTGGAGCGGGTAGACCGTCACACTGCAGTGATCAACGGTTCCACTATCGGTGATATCAGTGTAGATTACGAATATATTAAGAAAATCCGTGCATCCTATTATCTGTTGGGTGCGCTTCTCGGAAAATATAAAAAAGCAGAAGTACCTCTGCCGGGTGGCTGTAACATCGGAAGCCGCCCGATTGACCTGCATCTGAAAGGCTTCCGCGCACTGGGTGCAACCGTCGATATCAAATACGGTGCCATCGTGGCATCTGCACCGGACGGACTTCATGGAACTCATATTTTCATGGATACTGTATCGGTAGGTGCAACCATTAATATTATGATGGCAGCATCTATGGCAAAAGGAAATACCATTATTGAAAATGCGGCAAAAGAGCCACACGTTGTAGATACAGCAAACTTCCTGAACAGCATGGGTGCCAATATCAAGGGTGCCGGTACGGATGTGATCCGTATCCGAGGTGTGGAGATGCTGCACAGTACAAATTATTCGATTGTGCCGGATATGATCGAGGCAGGAACCTATATGTTCGCTGCAGCGGCAACACGCGGCGATATTCTGATCAAAAATGTAATTCCGAAACATCTGGAAGCGATTACGGCCAAATTAGAAGAAATCGGATGTGAAGTGGAAGAATTTGACGATGCAGTACGCGTGATCTCTGCAAAGAAACTGCGCAGAACGCATGTAAAAACCTTACCGTATCCGGGATATCCTACGGATATGCAGCCACAGATCGCAGTAACACTGGCTCTGGCATCAGGAACCAGCATTGTTACGGAAAGCATTTTTGAGAACCGTTTCAAATATGCGGACGAGCTGACCCGTATGGGTGCCTGTGTAAAAGTGGAAGGTAATACAGCCATCATTGATGGTGTGGACAAACTGACAGGCGCAAGAGTCAGTGCACCGGATCTTCGTGCAGGCGCGGCACTGGTAATTGCCGGACTGGCTGCAGAGGGTATTACAATTGTGGATGATATCGTATATATCCAGCGTGGATATGAGAATTTTGAAGGAAAACTGAAGAGTCTGGGCGCAGAGATTGAGCGTGTGACCAGTGAAAAAGAAATTCAGAAGTTTAAACTGAGAATCGGGTGACAGAAGAACCAAAAGGGGGACTGACTCCCGTATACATAAGAGGGGTGTTGTCGGAGGGCGGCATCCCTTTGTTTGTTCATACACATCATTTTATCAATAACTGTCTCGGTCAGAGGACAGTTATATTTTGACAAGAAACAGGCAGTATGGTACACTTAGAACAATTATGGGTAACTGTTCAGTACTTTAACAGTTACGGGTATAAACAACTGAAAACAGATAACTGTGAAAGTATCAGACAGTTATAAATTTGATAGAAAAAGCAGAGGTGAGTACAGTGGATAAGACAGAATACCATTTGAAATTGGAGGAAATCAACAGACTTGTGGATGCACAGGATTATGAAGGGGCTCTTACGGTAGCGGATTCTATCGACTGGCGTAGAGTGAAGAGTGTGCGGACCTTGTGTATGGTAGCAGATATCTACGAAGTGAATGGTGAACTGGAAAAGAGTATGCAGATGCTGCAGCTGGCGCATAAACGTTCATCTATCGGCAAGATGATTCTGTACCGTCAGGTGGAACTGGCTTTGAAGATGGGGTTATATGATGATGCTGTAAAATATTATAATGAATATCTGGAGACCGCTTCCAACGATACTTCCAAATATCTGAAATATAAGATTTACAAAGCACAGAAAGCGCCTCTGGAAAATCAGATTGCGATTCTGGAGGAATATAAAGAGCGGGAATACACAGAACGCTGGGTATATGAACTGGCAAAACTGTATAAAAAAGCAGGACAGGAAAAGAAATGTGTTGAAACCTGTGATGATCTGGTTCTGTGGTTTGGTGAAGGCAAATATGTAACCAAAGCGATGGAACTTAAGATGACATACACGCCACTGTCACCGTCTCAGAAAGAAAAATATGAGAAAGCGAAGGCGGCAGGAAAGGTTGCAAAAGCAACAGCAGGACCGAAACTGACAGAAGAAGTAAAAAATACAATTCTGCCGGGTGTGTCAGCAGCTGCAATGGCGGGTCTTCAGAAAGTGGAAGAAGAAAAAGAACAGGCCCGGGAAGAAGCGGCAGCAACAGCAGAGATTCCGCAGGAACCTGCAGGAACAACTGCAGAAGAAATTCCGGCGACGGAGGAAGAGCCGGTGAAACCGGCAACAGAGATTCCGCATATCGATACCGAAAAACTTCAGGAACGTCTTTCCAGAAGTTTTCAGGAGATTCTTTCCGGCTTTAACCGTACCAAGGCAGTAGATGCTTTTGAGGCACTGGGAAGAGCAGCAGGAGCAGAAGTTCCGCAGGAACCTGAAGCACAAGAAGAAAATATGGAAGACTATCACGTACAGGATCTGGAGCCGGAAGCTGTAAATGAAGGCATCATCTCTGCGGACAGCGGAGTTGCCGGGGTGAGCAGAACCGAGATGGATGAACTGGAAATGATGGAAAAACCGAAGGTGGAAAAACCGGAGGATAAAGAAATCATCAGTGTTCAGGAAGTGGATCTGGATGCATTATTTGCAGAGACTTCGTCTTCCCTGGCGAAAGAAGCAGGCGAGGATGCCGCAGAAAAAGCTGAGGAAGAACCGGCTGTGGAGGAAGTAACAGCAGAAGAAATCATCGGTGAACCGGAAGAAGTAGTTGCAGAAGAAAAAGTAGATGCAGCCGGTGATGTACTGGAAGAAAGGGTTGAGGGAGCGGTTGAGACAGTAACGGAAGAAAAAGAGCCGGCAGAAACTCTGACGGATGCGGCGGATGAAGCGATGGCAGCTTTTGAAGCAAGTCTTTCCGGACTTTCTCTGGATTTTGCAGAAGAAACATCGTCTGATGCACCGGAAACTGAAACTTCGGCGGAATTGACAGAAGAGCAGGAAACAGAAGAAGATATTACCGGATCAGAAGCAGCACCGGTGATTGAGATGGAATATCCGGAAGAAACGGAGGAAACAGAACCGGAAATCGAAGATCTGGACGCGACAAGAGTGATTCCGGATGTGACAAAGCAGGATGCATGGCATGCGACACCGGGAGATACACAGGAATTTAATCTGGAAGAAGAACTCAAAGCTGCTCTGAGCGGTATGGATGAGCTCAGGGAACAGGAAGAAGCAGAACGGTCTGCGAGCCTGGATCCGGAGACAGCATCTGAGGAAGAAATTGCTTTTGAAGAAAAGACAGAGCCGATTACAGAAGAGAATACTACAGAGGAATCTGTTGTGGAAGAAGGTTCTGAAACGGAGGCAGAGGAACCAGAAGGTGACCATATCGATAAGATGCTGGAAGAAGCAGAGATACAGCCGGATATCAGCGAGATGACTTTGGAACGGGAGACACCCGAAGAAAAACGCCAGAGGATCCTGAACAATACCAGACCGGAACGTCTGACGGCAGAACAGAAACAGCTGTTTTCGTACTTTGCTAAAGTGCCGGGCATGGATGATCAGATTCTGGATGCGATTCATGGGGCATATGAATATGCCAGTGAGAAAACATCTCATCGTGGAAATATCGCAATCATGGGAAGTCACGGAACAGGAAAAACCAGACTGAGTGAAGGGCTTGTAAAAGCAATCTGCAAAGAACTGGGACTGAAAGCTGTCAAGTATGCAAATCTGGATGCATCGGATATTAACAGAAAAGATCCGGCAACAATTATCAGCAAGATGGCAGGAGGCTTTCTTCTGATCGAGAGAGCAAGTTTTATGACGCCGGAGACGATCGAAAAACTTTCTCAGGCGATGGATTTCCGTACAGACAGTATGATTCTTCTGATTGAAGATGATAAAGCAAATATGCGTAAGATGCTGGCGGATTATCCGGAATTTGCAGAAAAATTCGAAACCGTTATTTCGATTCCGGTCTTTACCAATGACGAGCTGGTAACATTTGCAAGAACGTATGCGAGAGAAAATGGTTTCCGCATGGATGAGATGGGTGTGCTTGCTCTGTATACCATGATCGGAGATAACCAGAAAGAGGATGAACCGATTACTATCGGAAAAGTAAAAGAGATGGTAGACGGTGCGATCCGTAAGGCAAGTGGCGTAAAGCTGGGAAGAAAACTTTCCAAACGTCATACAGATGCAGACGGTCGAATTCTTCTTTATGAAAAGGATTTTGATTTATAAAAGAGCATGACAACATGGGGCATGGCGACAGAAAGCTATGCCCTTTTTACACGTTTTGGAAAACAACAGGAAAGGAAGAACTATGAGTAAGAGAGAGCCTTATCTTGGCAATCCCCAGGCAACCATTGCTGTGTTGAACAAATACGGCTTTACATTTCAGAAAAAGTTTGGACAGAACTTTCTGATCGATCCTCATGTGTTGGATAAAATTATCCGTGCGGCGGAGATCACAGAGGATGATTTTGTTCTGGAGATCGGACCGGGTATGGGAACGATGACACAGTATCTGGCATATGCAGCCAGAGAGGTATATGCGGTGGAGATTGATAAAAGTCTGATCCCGATCCTGGAGGATACGCTGAGTGATTATGACAATGTAACGGTGATCAATGAAGATATCCTGAAAGTGAATATTGCAAAGCTGGCAGAAGAGAAAAATGGAGGCCGCCCGATCAAAGTGGTTGCAAATCTTCCATATTATATCACGACACCGATCATTATGGGTCTGTTTGAAAGCCATGTGCCTGTAGAATCCATTACTGTCATGGTACAGAAAGAAGTAGCGGATCGTATGCAGGTGGGTCCGGGAACGAAAGATTACGGTGCATTATCTCTGGCAGTGCAGTACTATGCAAAACCTTATATTGTTGCCAATGTTCCGCCGAACTGTTTTATGCCTCGCCCGAATGTCGGAAGTGCAGTGATCCGTCTCACAAGACATAAAGAAGTGCCGGTGCAGGTGAATGACGAAAAATTAATGTTTAAGATCATCCGTGCATCCTTCAATCAGCGCAGAAAGACGCTTGCCAATGGCTTGAACAATGCGCCGGACATTCATCTTTCCAAAGAAGTGATTCAGGAAAGCATTGAGGAACTTGGCGTTCCGGTCACCATCCGTGGCGAAGCACTGACACTTCAGCAGTTCGCGCAGCTCAGCAACATCATCGGCAGCAAAATAAAATTTGATTCATAAAAGCTGACTCCGTCTCATATACTTGTATATGGG
>OGUO01002697.1_pt1 | contig 10520 bp, 6 predicted proteins | sample 1553641 | NCBI WGS metagenome assembly OGUO01 (sample SAMEA2579980, study PRJEB22360) | human gut metagenome | biome: human gut; feature: human-associated habitat; material: faeces | place: Denmark | collected 2008/2010 | reverse complement strand
CCCTCTCTATCATTTATATACTTAAATAAAACAGGCCTTGGGTAAAATAGGTGTAGGATATAAAAACATGAAGTCAATGAGATCGATGCATTATTACATAAAGCTGTCAGCAGTCTGTGCCTGCCTTGGTTTGACGGCTATATTCGGGCAGGCCCAAGAGGTCGTTGAGCGGAACCTATCACCATTACATTGGAGATATGACGTGAGGGTCAAGCGGAGCGCGAACGGAAAAAGCCTGCGTCTTTCCCTGCATGTGGACGCCATGACCCGGTTGGAGTCACAGGACGCCCTTGTCATCTATCCATCCCTGGTTTCCGCCGATGAGGATGACAGGATTGATTTCGCGCCTGTCAGTGTAGCGGGCAGAATGCGGTATAAGGCCATTACACGGTCGAAGGCTCTCGGCGAAAATTCAAGGACATCACGGTTCGACAATAAGCTCCATCCTTTTTCGGACATAGAGGAGCAGGGCATTTCCCTGCAGGAATCCGTCCCTTTCGAACGCTGGATGGCGGATGGACATGTGATGGTGAGAGAGGAGCTGTTGGGTTGCGTTGGTTGTGGCATACGTGAGAATCAAGGAACCGTGGCTGTTATTGACCTGCCTATTTTCAAGAAAGAGGATTATATGTATGATTTCATCGAGCCAGAGAAGGTGGCATTCAAATATTATAAAGACTCCTTTGACTGCAAGGTCACTTTTCCCGTGGCGAGCTACGAACTGAGAAAAGCCTTCGCCAATAACGGGCAGGAGCTCGCCCGGCTGGAAATCTTCATATCAAGAAGCCTGGATATAAAAGGGGCCGAGTTGAAAGAGGTCCTCATAGAAGGTTTCGCTTCCCCCGAGGGTAAAGTGGAATATAACCGGTCACTGGCGGAAGGGCGTACCCTTGCGCTCTCGAATTACATCTCCGGGAAATATCCCGGACTTAAAAGGGCAGCGACTTACCGGACGGTCGGTGCCGGGGAGGATTGGGAGGGCCTTAAAAAGCTCGTAGGCATCTCTCCCCTGTCCAATAAAGAGGAGTTGCTGTCTATCATAGACCGGTATCCGACGGATACGGAACGGGAATCCGCCATACGTAACTTGGACAACGGCAGGACCTATGACATCCTCTTGAATGAGTTTTATCCGCAACTCCGTCGAACGACCTTTCGTTTCAGTTTCGACGTAAGGGCTTATACCCAGGAGGAGTTACCTGAAATATTTGCCACGAGGCCGGAGTGTCTGAGCTCACACGAGATGTTCCAGCTCTCGGAAATATATCTCATCCGGGGGGAGAGCCCCCTCCCCGTCTTCCAAAAGGCGTACGAACAGTTTCCCGAGGACGTGGTGGCGAAACTGAACTATGCCAACGCCTTGCTAAAATACGGGAAAAAGGCAGACAGCGCCTTACGGGTGTTGAGCGACGTGAGGAACGACAGCCGTGCCCTTTTCCCGATGGCGGTCGCCTACCATATCAAGGGGGACTGGAAAAAGGCGGAAGAATTGCTGAAGGAGGCTTATAAACAGGGGGATGACCGTGCCAAGGTTTTCTATGGCGAAGGCGCTTATGAATAAAGTTAAGACTTTATATAACAATAGTAATTTATTTATTCACTAAACTTTTAAGTTATGAAGGTAAACAAATTTCTTTTAGCGGGTGTTGCGGTCTTAGGTCTAGGCATGACGGCCTGCAATGATGACGATGTTCCTCCGGTAGGGAATCCTGCCGAGGGAAGCACATTCGCTGGAATGTACATCTCTACCATGAAAGATGTCATGACCAAGGCGGTAAATGACAACCAAGGAGATTACGCGGGTAGAAAAGAGGAGAACACACTTGAGTCTTTACGGCTTATCTCTCCTGGTACGCCTCGGGACTGGACGCTAGGAAGCGCTGACGAGGAGAATAAATTCTGGGCAACGGCAACGACCGGCACTTACACGGTCGCTCCATGGAAAGTCACCGCGGGCTCCCAAGCAATGGCGTTGTTGTTTAACAGGGGAAATCTTGAGCCCAGTATCGCAACGGCCACGAACTATGTGTATGGAAATACGGCTACCGCGGTGGCCGACATCAAGGCTCTCGCCTCGGAAAATAAGTTCGTGATGACCTCGAAGGCCGAGCAGAAAACCATCCAGGACAATATCTCCGAGGAAACAGTCAAGACAGGCACGGGAGAGGCTCAGAATGTATTCTCCTTTGACATGGAACGTGTCGTGTCGCAAGGCATGGTCGCAAAGGGGGGTAATTTAAATGCGGAAACAACGGATGGAAGAGGATCCGTTGATCTTGACGACCTCACGTATACGGCTATCAACGGCGCCGCAAAGACATATCTTTTCCGCAACCATGCGGGAGAGCGTACAATCACGGAGAGTGACGGGCTTTACAAAGATTTCACATCCGCCATTGATGACTATGTTGATTTTCAAGATGCCCAAAATCCGAACGGTACAGCCGAGGAGTTTTTGATCCGCCTGGGAAACCTATTGACGACACAAGGTTCACAAGCGACTGATCTTGGCATGTACGCGGCCAAGACGGTTGCGGCAAATGCAGCCGAGGCTAAAAAGGTACCAGGTATTTATTTCTTGGAGAATTCAGTGAAGAAAGAGGCTCTCACGGCCGGAAACAAGAATTATGGTTACTACCGCCTGCCTTATGCCAAGGTCTACGCTACTTATACTCCAAAACAGGTATGGGATTGGGACGCGGATCAAGGTAAGTTAATCAGTAAAGACGGGGTAAAGGGCAAGACGTTCTATCGAGGAGAAGGTGATGGGCTTATCTACGCCAGCAAGGAAGCCGCGAAGAAAAGCCAGTTGAGCCCGGATCAAAAAGCTTACACCTATAAAGACGGAAAATGCGCGTACCGCGCGTTGTGGAACCGTCAAACAACCGCTGATGGAAAGAAGGTAGTGAACGCAGATGCTCGTCGTAACAACACCTATCTGTTGACAATTACGGCTTTCCAGGGCCTAGGTATGCCGTGGGATCCTTCCGATCCTAAGGATCCGTATCTGCCGAAGCCTGATCCAGATCCTACTGAACCGACAAATCCTGAAAATCCGGATATCGAGAAAGAAGAGACCTACATGCGTGTCGAGGCCAAGGTGCTCCAGTGGAACCTCGTCTCACGTGATGTCGTTCTTGAATGATATTTAGATAAGAGGTAAACTCAGTCAACGATTTCTTACATAACCTTCTGAGAGGGAAGGGGGAGTCTTTCCCCCTTCTTTCTCCAACAGACAAATAAATTAACCTCAAACGGTTAATAATCCAAATATAAGCTATATCAAATGAGAATCAGAAGCGTACATCCTGTCACATTTATCATGCTGCTGGCCTGTTGTCTTATTGGTTGCGATTCAGCCGTATTCGACAATTTGAGTGATTGTCCGCAAGGCGTCAATTTCCATTTTTACAGCCAGACCCCTTGCGAACAATTTCCTAATTATCCGTCAGATATCAGGCAGGTCCGGGTATTTGCCTTTGACGAGAAAGATGTGCTGGTGAGCGAATTCTCCGATAAGAAGGCGGTTCTTTCGGCGGATTATTCCTTGCCCGTCACTTTGCGGCATACGGGGAAACTTACGTTTGTCGCATGGGGAGGCCGTGACCTGGAGGCTTATGATTTTTCTGGTTTCAAGGAAGGCGTCACGACCAAGCGGGAAATGTGGGTCGCGCTACGGTTGAAAGACAGAAGGGTCTCTTCAGCCTCAGGGCCTCTGTATGTCGGGCTCGTTTCCATATCGCTGGAGAATCGGGAGAATCTGGGAAGCGTATATGAGCGGGTGTCCTTCAACATGCGGGAACTGACATACCGGGTACATTTTACCATCAAGTCCATCCCCGATCCATTCCCTATGGACGAGAAATTCGTCATAAGGATAGAAGATGATAACGGTGTTTATGACTTTAACGGGCAGATCGCCCTTTGCGAACGTTTTGAGTACGTGGCCGAAGCCACACGTGACACGGAAGGGGTGTTAAAGGCTGACTTTACGCTGATGAAGCTGGAGGAAGGCAGGAACACGCTCGTATCCCTAGTCAACAAGACAACCGGGGAGATCCTTTATACCGCCAATCTGGTGGATGACATCATCATGTTCCGGGGTGATTCGGGCGAACCACCGTATAGCCTGGAGTGTGACCATGATTTTCCCATAACTCTGAAACTCAAATACGAGAAGGAAACATGGACACTGGTACAGGCGACCGTCTTGGATTGGAATGTCGTCTCCCGTCCCGTAGAGCTAGGTGCTGATATCATCTCAGGACAGATTTAAGATCCGTGTGGTATCAGAAAGGAGTTGAGATTATTATAAAAAACGATATATAATGAAATACGGAACTGTGATAAGGTTGTTGACAGCGGCCTGCGTGGTAATTGTACAATTGACTGGATGCTCGCCAGATATGGAAGATATGAAAAGATCCCTCGCGGGTATTCCTATCCGGATCGTGGCGGAAATGAACAAGGGCACCGGTGCTTCCCGGATGACGAAAGCCCCTGTGCGTTCAGGGGGGGAATGGAAGGAGAACTATATCGGCGCGGAGGTATATGAGAAAACCGTCAGGCATGTCCTCCTCTTCGCTTATAAGAACATCGGAACCTCTCCGGAGAAAGTCATTTTCTATTATCCCCAAGGCACTGCCAATCCACTGGTAGGTATAACCGGCATTGACCATTTCGAGATGAGAGAGATGGGAGGAATAAACGTAGGGGACCCCGATATAGCCCTGGACCTGGAGCTGATGGGTGGTAATTATAATTTTGTCTTATTGGTCAATTGCGAATCCGGATTGAAAAAGATCCGGGAAGAGCATATGATTCCGGATCCGAGACTGCTGACGGAGAAAACCGAGATTTTCACGTCCGACGATCTGCAAGGAGAAAACCGGAAGTATCTTCCCATGGTGGGCCAATGTAATTTTCACGTTCCGGACAATATGGGCGGCAATGACAGGGTAACCCTTTCACCTAGCATACTCTTGGAACGCACGCATGCCCGTGTCGAGTTTATCCTTACGACGGTTGATGACGCAGGAAACTACCTGTCTCCCTTGTTACCGCTTTCCAGAGTGACGAAACTCTCCTTGAATAATGAGACCAGCGGTTATTCCGTCCTGCCTTCCGCCGGGGAATATACCGCCACCGGTGGCGGTAACCCGGATATCAGGGGGGTGGACTACACGGGAGATCCCCTGTTGTTACCGGAAAGGCCCAGTTTTCACGAAGGTGCCAACGAGGGCTCCGGAGAATCCGCCTTTGTGGCCAAATGTAAAGGAAGGCTGCTCCCATATACGGGAGAGACACCTCGCTATATCTACGTGGCTCCGGGAGTCTACGGGAAAGAGGAAGCGCTGGCCTTGGTACTATCCATCGATTACCGGACGGGAGACCCCGATGAGACGTACAAGATCGAGCTCCATAACCCGGATCTTGGGCAAGATGACAAGGCATATTACAATATCCGTCGTAATACCATCTACCGTGTCTTCTCCACGCTGAAAGGGACCAAGAACATGGAGTACGACGTTGTCGTGGATGAATGGGAGGATACGGAGGTGGCCATCCCCTGGTAACAAAGACGCCACTCATGTCATCAAAAAGAGAAACAGTTTAAAGAACAGATACATATGAGAATCAAACATTACACTTTGCTATTCGCTTTCTTGGCGATATTTATGGGAATACCTCTCATACAAGGGTGCAGCGACCCTTTTGATGAGCATGGAGACAGAGGGACGGAAGTACCGGCCAAGGATGGCTGGAGATCTGTCACCATGTCCGTCGAGGGGCTTGGCCTTCGGAATCCCTTGACCCGCTCCCTTACGCCGGAGGGAGAGAACGAGACGGCGGCGGAGAGGATCAGGGTACTTGTGTTTGACAAAGACAATAAGTTCTCATACGAGGCCAAAGTGACATCTTTCATTCCTTCCGGTGACCCGGATGATAAGAAAAGCAAGGGTACCATGACCCTGCTGGCGAAAAATACCCCTTCGGGCAATACCAGCACTTTCGTGATGCTGGCCAATATCGCCGCGTCAGACGAGGCCGGGGCAGAAGAGTGGACCGGAAAAACACGGGAAGAGATTATGGAACTTTTCACATTCTCCATGCCCGACAAGGGGGAATGGAAGGACGGAGAGCTCCCGATGTGGGGAGTCTCGGATCCGGTCAAGGTGGATCACGGTTCCGGCGCCGTTCCAAAACTCGGGACCATCTACCTGATCCGTGCCGTGGCACGTGTAGATGTGGGGCTTAAACTGAGTGACACGTCGGAAGGGGCTTCCACGTTTGACGAGAAAGCCGAGGGCATTGAGGGGATAACACTGACTAAGGTATTTTTTTATAATACCAATACAAAAGGACGGATCTCTCCGTTCGAGAGCGAGACTTATTGGGATCAGGCCAATAGAAAGGCGAAACAGCCTTCCATTCCTGATCCCGCTCCGGCCGTGACAGGAAGGACCGACAAGACATCCGCCATAGTGGATGAGAAAATATTATTGCGTGAAGTCTATGTCCCGGAGGCGGTCAACACGCCGACGGGTGCCACGCAAGGAGCCAACGGAGAGACACTTCCGGAAGAGGATACGGAAAATTACTTGAGACGCCCCTATATCGTTGTCGGACTGACCGGCGCGGACAAGAGTCGTCCCGACAAGGAGACATTCTTCCGGATAGACTATTTGAAACGTACGGGAACCGAGGCCGACGCGACATACGAGTACCTGCCCTTACTGCGGAACCACCGTTACTTGGTGAACATCACGGAGGTGGGTGGCCCGGGATTCGATACGGAAGAGGACGCTAGGAAAGGGCCGGCCGCCAATATCATGTACAATGTCGTGGTATGGAACGAGTCCACGATGTCCAACGTGCAGTATGACGGGCAATATATGCTGGGGGTCAGCGATGATCATTTCACTTTTTATAGGGAGGGGGGTAGCCTGACGGCGAAAGTGCAGACTTCCTGGCCCGAGGGGTTCACGGTAGAGGGGCTGCCCGCATGGATCAGCTATTCCATAAAACCCTCGGAACCAGGAAAGTCAGCACCGACCGACGAGAAAATCGTGACCTTTACGGTCACGGAGCAGGTGGACACGGACCGTTCGTGGCCGGAAAGGCCGGAAGATGCCCAGAATGCGCTGAAAGCCGCTTATGTGAAAGCGGGCCGTATGAAATGGTTCCTTGGCTTTGAGCAGTCCAAGGATATCAATGTCACCCTACGGATCTTCGCGGACGAGGCGTGCAGCCAGCCGCTGGAGTTTATCGAGGTCAACCAGTACGGCGAGAGCTATGGGCAACCTGGTAAGGTGATAATGAAAGACGGACGAACGCTTACGGCGGAAGAGGCCGGTGCCAAGGTCACTTTCTATGTGAAGACAGAGCCCCATGACCTGGAACCCGTTTTCCATGCCGAAGCCGCCAACCCGTTCAAAATAGAAAAAGCGGATCAACTTGCGGGAGGGATATGGAGATACACGGTGACAGCTCCCGATATCACGGAAAATCTGGAGTATTTTGATAATTTTAATACTACTTATATCTTCACCGTTACACATGCGGGAACCGATAGAAGTGCATCGGGAAAACTCAGTCTCTTACAGAAAGAATATAATGCCATCCCCTTCTTCGACAAATGGCTGCATCAGTCATTGCTGGTGTCCAGCAACAGTATCTATCTGATGAACGGCAAACAGAAGCAATATTATGTCAAGGCCAACAGCGAATACAAGATCGAACTGGTTTCCGCTTTGTCCGATAACGGAGCGGGTGATGTGATAGAGACGTTCGCTCCTTTCTATGAGAAGGATCCTTCTCTTTCCGGAAAACCAGTTTCTTTCACGGCTGTTGACGATATCACAACCTCACGTCTTTACTCTGGTAAGGCGAGATTCAAAATTTATTCCCCTGACGGTCTTTTCCCTGAGAGAGAGTTCGAGGTGGAACTGGTTTCCGGAATAGTGCAGCCTGAAGCGAATACTTATATGCTCAAAGCAGGTGCAAAGCAAGGGATATTTATCCCCGTTTCCCGCGTAAATACCGCCTATGAGTATTATAACATGCTTCTGGAACATGACGCTGTTTTGAGTGGTAAGCAAGGGCTTCCCGGAAGCAGATCAGACTTCATGCTGAATAAACTGGATGAAGATGATGACTGGAAAGTCAATATCGTGTGGACGGACATTCAAAAGTCCGACGGGCAGAATGACATAGAGCGAGCAGGACTCAGTGAATTATCCGAACAAGGAGGTTCCGGTCCGGGGTCATATATCTATCTCAAACCTGGACAGACCCCGGGAAATGTGTTGATAGAGATCAAGTCAGGAAAGATCAAGGGAAATCCGACACTTTGGTCCTGGCACATCTGGATAGTGGACAAGTATCCGACAGTATTGAATATCGGTAAATATGGAGGAGACGGAGCGGAAACGGTTCAATTGATGTCGCATCTGTTGGGGGCCTACGAGGCGGTTAATTCACAGTATAGTGAAAGTGCGTATAAGGAATTCGGCATGCAATACCAATGGGGCAGGAAAGACCCGTTCCCGGCACATGACGTGCGGACAAATACGAACTTTTATGACGGCAATGGCAAGCCATTTGATTTCCTTTGGGAGCAGAAAGGGGATAGGGCGAATAATGGTCTTGATAATGCTCAGGAGGCAAGGGGGGCCGCTATGACGATGAAACAAAGTATCGAAAGGCCGAACTCGATCGTCTCCCATCAAAGTTTTTGGCTGTATGAATGTTTTCCGCATAGGGTGGTTGATAATTTTAAGGATCGCTGGGTATTCCTTTATCCGTGGAACAAACCTTCTTCCGGAAACCCCGAGAATGTGGGCGGAAAAACCGTTTTTGACCCGTCTCCCTACGGATTCCGGATCATGTCACAAAACGAGGCTGTAACATTGAGATTCGCATATTATAATATAAATAAATCCGGTCTGAAAACACCTCTGCCCGGAAGTATTTATGACGGCTCCTTCTTGAACAACAAAACGGGAGGGAATGAGGTCATTTTCGCCGTGGCACAGGCCAGGAATGATGCTCATGCGGGCCGTTATCTGCTCAATTCCACTGGAGGTACTCTCGGTTGGGCGCCTGCCTCCAATACAAACGCCACTTACAGGCGTTGTATGACCTTCTCTGTACGTCCGGTCATCGACCCGGATATAACAGATGACTATAAACAATATTTACCTGAATAGAAAATACCCGTGCAGGTAGCGCCTGTACGGGTATATAAACAGTTTGAAAGAAGAAAGTGAAACTATTATATTTGAGAGAACATTTATGTTGTTCGAATTATCAGATGAATTCAGATACCGGATTCTCCTGCCACCAACTGGACAAGGATGATGTATACCAGATTGACAACAGCAAGTCGTCCTGTGCGCTCTTTGTGATTCAAGGCCGGGTGAATTTCGATTTAGGGAAATCTTATGAGGGGGAAATGGAGCAGAGACAGATGTTATACATACCTCAGAATATGAAAGCCCAGATAGAATCCATAACAAGTTCAAGATGTATTCTTTTGTTTTGGGATAAGCACTTGAATGTATGTAATAAGTTGTTTTTAAACTCTTTGCTTTCCAAAGAGAATGATACGGATATAAAAGATATTATTCTTCCGATCAAAAGTCCATTAATGAATGTATTGGAGTCCGTCAACTTGTATCTGGATGCAAGATTACTTTGTAGGCATATGCATTCACTGAAACAGCAGGAACTACTCCTAGTCTTAAGGGGTTTTTACACAAAGCAAGAACTGGCAGCTTTTTTTTCCGCATCAACCAATATCGGGGAATCATTTGAAAGATTTGTCTTGGATAACTATAGAAAAGCAGATTCGGTCAAGGAACTTGCCGACTTGTACCATATATCTGAGCGATCTTTTAACCGAAAGTTTCATTCTTCTTTTGGGGAAAGCCCCTATCAATGGATACAGAAGAAAAAAGCGAGACATATACAGGAAATGATTAATAACCCAGAGCTCTCTTTTAAAGAGATAGCCGGATATTTTGGTTTCAGTACGTCTTCACATTTCACGGCATACTGTCAAAGGATGTTCGGGATGTCCCCCAGCGAGTTGAGAAAGAAAAATAAAGATAGATGGATTTAGAAATGAGGAAATTGGAAAATATTCATAACGTAAAATTTGACAAGAAGACAGATGTACATAATATAGAGCTATTGCCTGTGGTAAGCTTACCGGTTTACAGGGAGATTGTAAAGGAGATGGCAGAACTGATTGAGGACAAACAAACACGGGAAGTCTTTTGCTCCCTATCTTCGGGTGAGGATCTCCAAAGTGTCTCACGGATAACGGGCATCTCGTCCAAGAACCTGGTATCCATGTATAAAAGGGGGCTTCGACAGATCCATTTGAAGTGGAGACCTTATTCAGAATTAAAACGAGAGTTAGACCATATGTATATCAAATACCGGAATAATGAATTTCTTTTGACACATTCTGAGGAGGTTCCAAAAAAGAATTTCAGATATGTAAAGATTGT
>OGUO01002695.1_pt1 | contig 10526 bp, 7 predicted proteins | sample 1553641 | NCBI WGS metagenome assembly OGUO01 (sample SAMEA2579980, study PRJEB22360) | human gut metagenome | biome: human gut; feature: human-associated habitat; material: faeces | place: Denmark | collected 2008/2010 | reverse complement strand
TGGAAGCTCTGGCACCAGAACGAACGGAAACAAGCAGAGGATTTTCTTTGTCACCGAATTTCTTTCCGGTAACTCCTTCCATTTTGGTGATTGCTTCCATGATCTGAGCCATGATCTCATCATTGATCTGTCTTCCGTCTTCATAGTACTGAGTACAAGCTTCTGTTGTGATTGTGAAGCCCTGAGGTACAGGAAGACCAAGGTTTGTCATTTCAGCAAGGTTGGCACCTTTACCACCCAGAAGGTTTCTCATATCAGCGTTACCTTCTGTAAACATGTAAACCCATTTTGCCATTTTACATTTTCCTCCTAAATTATTGTTCTTTTGTAACTATTCAGCATTCTGTTGTGAAGTAACTGAACAGCCACACCTTTCGCACATAAGTAAATATATGTTTCTTATACGCACATAATTATTTTATAGAATTTGTGTCATTTCGTCAAGGTTATTCTGCTAAAATTAGCTAAAATTTTTATACATTCTGCATAATGTGATTTATTTTATTATTCTTATTATTGTTAAGGTTTTCTCAGTCCTTTATTCTGGTCTTTATCTACATTTTTCTCTCACATCTCATATATAACAGGAAAAAACGGGAAGCAAAACAGATAAGTTGATCTGCCCGGCTGCCCGTTTATAATTTTCATCAATTATTTCTTTCTGCCTTTTTTCATGTTCAGTACCAGATGTCTCGGCATACCATTTACCATAATAGGCTGATAATCTCCCTGGATCAGAGGTTTAATATAGTCTACAAAATCCTTAGTTACGTTTGTAGCATCTTTATTCATCCATTCTCTCGGAACAAGTTTCTCCTCATTTGCGATTCTGTGTACATCGTAGATACCTGTAGCTGCCATGTAGGGATCATCGGAAACACGGTCGATAACAACCATCTTACCTGTGTCACCTTCATCTGCAGCTTTAACTGCAGCACCACCTACCATGAATGCTTCATCAATATCCACTCTGGATGCCATGTGGGAAGCACTTCTCTGTAATGTGGAAAGTTCAACAGCTCTTGTCTTGCATCCGCACTCCGCTGCCAGGAAGTTTGCCAGATAAGTGGCTGTTCCCTGAAGCTGTTTGTGTCCAAATGCATCCACATAGTCTCCCACGCTTCCAAGCTCACATACATATCTTCCGTCTGCCAGCTTGATTCCCTCGGAAACTGCGATTACAATAGATGCTTTTTTATTCAGAAGATCTTTTACTTTTGCAAGGAATTTCTCAACATCAAAAGGCACTTCCGGCAGATAGATCAAATCCGGTCCGTCGCAGTCCTCAGATTTTGCCAGTGCTGTGGCACCTGTAAGCCATCCGGCATTACGTCCCATGATCTCCATGATCGTAATCATATTTTTCTTATAAGTAAGTCCCAATGCATCGCGGATCACTTCTTTTGTGGATGCGCCGATATATTTTGCAGCACTTCCGAATCCGGGTGTATGGTCTGTCAGCGCCAGGTCATTGTCGATTGTTTTCGGAACACCAAGGAACTTCTGAGTCTGTCCTGTGAGAATCGCATAATCAGACAGTTTCTTGATCGTATCCATGGAATCATTTCCGCCAATGTAGATAAACGCATAGATATCCAGTTTATTTAAGATCTCAAAAATTTTCTCATAAATTGCTTTATCTTCGTGAATCTCAGGAAGCTTGTAACGACAGGAACCTAAAAATGCAGATGGTGTTCTCTTGAGTAATTCGATATCCAGTTCTGAATGAATCTGTGTTGACAGATCAATATACTGTTCATCCAACAGTCCCTGAATGCCGTGAAGCATTCCGTATACTTTGTCAAATCCTCGTTCAATGGCATTCTTATAAACTCCGGCAAGACTGGAATTGATTACTGCAGTAGGTCCTCCTGATTGTCCAACAATGATATTTCTTTTTTTCGCCATAGCAATGACCTCCTTGTTTTCACGTTTTGTTCATTATGTCTTAGAGTGTGTCTGAAAAATGCTTTACGCAAGATGTGCGTCACAATTTTTCAGACACGCTCTGGTCCCGCAGGACTCGTTGAGGTAAATTGTAACAAATATTTTTTTATTCGTCAATCATTTATTGTGGTTTTTACACATATGATTTCTGTATTTCGTCACTATATCAGTGTATTTTTCAATTTACCACGACATTTCAGATCTATTTTTGTATATTTATAACTATAATTAATCCGGCCCATGTGTTATACTTATAGACAGATTGATTCCGGCATCAACTTATAGCAATCCTCTAAAATAATGCATTTAAGAGGATTGCTATAAATCAAAACCTTTTTTAAAATTGCCGGACATCAATGTCCGTGACTATTCGGTACCTTCGCAGTTACGAACCAAAATGCATTTCAAATCACCTTCGGTGATTTGCAGAATACTGCCAGCTGAACAGTTACACAATATTTATCGATCAAGGAGGATTCATTTATGATCCATACAATTGAAAACGACTATCTTAGAGTATCTGTAGACGATCATGGTGCTGAGCTTTGCAGCATTTTTGATAAAGTACATAACAGAGAAGTGATCTGGCAGGCAGATCCGGCTTACTGGAAACGCCACGCACCGGTTCTTTTCCCTAATGTGGGACGTCATTTTGAGGATCACTATCGTATTAATGGAGTCGAATATCCCTCCAGTCAGCATGGGTTTGCCAGAGACAGCGAATTTACCTGCGTGGATATGACTGCTGATTCCATCACCCATAGGCTGAAATCTTCTGATGCCACAAGAGAAAATTATCCATATGATTTTGAGCTGAAGATCAAGCATGTTCTGGAGAAGAACCAGGTCAGTGTATGCTGGGAAGTGATCAGCCTTAATGATGAAACCATGTATTTTACAATTGGCGGCCATCCTGCATTCAATGTACCTGCCGGAGGAATTGGCTCCCAGGAGCAATATCATCTTACTTTCGACGGCCGGGATTCCCTCTCCTATCTGCTGATCGACATGTCATCAGGCACCGCAGTCGCAGATAAAGCTTATACACTGGAGCTTGAGAATGGTTCCTGCCTTATTGATGCTCACATGTTTGACAAAGATGCCCTTATTTTTGATGACCAGATTGAAAAGGCCGGCATCGCTTTCCCTGACGGAACTCCTTATGTGGAACTGATCTGTCATGGATTTCCAAGCTTTGGCATCTGGTCCGTCCCGGGTTCTCCTTTTGTATGTCTGGAACCATGGATGGGACGCTGTGATGATTTTGGATTTAAGGGCGAGCTTCCGGAAAAGAAATATATCAACACTCTGGACAAGGATGAAATTTTTACTGCATCATATGAAATAAAAATTTATTAATTTTCTCCATTTATCCTGAAAGCTGTGCTATAATGTCACAGTATATGAAAGTCATCCTGTCCGGTATCCACGAATTTACCCATGCAGACATGACTGATTCATGGCAGCCACTCAGGACTTTCATAGAAAAACACAGGAGGAAATTTCCATGACTAGAGAAGAATTTCAGAAGCTGACACAGGATGTTGTACTGCTCGACGGTGCTACCGGTTCCAATCTTATGGCCGCCGGAATGCCAAGAGGAATCTGTACAGAAGCATGGATCATGGAGCACAAAGAAGTTCTGCAGAATCTGCAAAAGGCTTATGTTGAAGCAGGAAGCCAGATCGTATACGCACCTACTTTCGGCGGAAACCGTTACAGTCTCGGACTTCACGGACTGCAGGATAAGCTTGCGGAAATGAACCATGCACTTGTAAATATTTCCAGAGAGGCAGTAGGACATAAGGTCTATGTTGCAGGTGATATTACCACAACCGGAAAGATGATGGAGCCTGCCGGTGATCTCACCTATGAGATGGCATATGAAACATACTGTGAACAGATTAAGGTTCTTGAGGATGCAGGTGTTGATCTGATCGCTGCGGAAACCATGATCAATATCGAGGAAACACTTGCTGCACTGGATGCTGCTGCATCCGTAAGTTCTCTTCCTGTAATGTGTACAATGACCGTAGAAGCTGACGGAAGCATTTTCAGCGGAGGAAATGCTGTGGAGGCTGCGATCGCCCTTGAGGGTGCAGGTGCTGTGGCAGTTGGAATCAACTGTTCTGTAGGACCTGACCAGCTGGTATCCGTTGTCCGCAATATCAAAGAGAACGTATCCATTCCTGTCATCGCCAAACCTAATGCCGGTATGCCGACGATTGATGATCAGGGAAATGCCATTTACAGTATGGACGCCAAAAGCTTTGCAGAACATATGAAGGTTCTGATTGAAAATGGTGCGTCTGTTGTCGGAGGATGCTGTGGTACTACTCCGGAATTCATCCGCGAGATAAGCAGAAGCCTCGGAAGATAGATTTTGTATCTTCGACAGCCATAGTCAGACGAATAACGAATATTCGCAGCCAAAGCAGGGAACTTTCCTGATTCGGTTAAAGAGGGATATGACTCAAAAAAGCACATAACTTAGGATAGAATCTGTCTCAATCCGAGATATTCTCATCCTCTGTTATGTGCTTTTTGGTAATTGTCCGGCTTTCCTCTGTCCTGATCCTGCGAAAATACCATGGCAATTCTATAAACAGTTGCGCTTTTTATTATCTGCTTTTCATCTACTTCACTTTGATTGCTTTTTTCGGGCACATCTCCTGGCAGCAGAAACAGCGGATACACTTTCTGTAATCATATACCGGCGGCTTTCCTTTGCCTTTTCTGAAATCCACAGCTTTCCCTGGAACCGGACAGCTCTGCACACAGATCCCGCAGCGGACACATTTATCAGCTTCTATATATGGTTTTTTCTGAAAAATGTTTAACGCTCCCGCCATTCTTGTCCAGATATTCTTTCGCACTTCTGTGCGGTCTACATTAAAAGCCGGATTTCCGTATTTTTTCACTGCCTCTGCCATGGAAATCTCCCCGTCTGGTGTCAGAAGGGTAATCTCCTCTTCTTTCCATGTACCAAGTCCCATTTTCTCGCCATGATAGTTCGTCGGAACCATCTCCGGTTTCAGATAAACCAGACGGCTGAATACACTGTCCAGTGCAACCGGATCGGTGGACATCAGCAGTACATTCATAGGAACCGGATCTCCCGAACCCGGTCCGTTGCCCTCCATGGCCACAATCCCATCCATCACATACAGCTTCGGTGCCACACATTTATTCAGATCAATAAGCATTCTGGCAAAGCTGTCTGCACTCGGGTACTGCGTGTGCCCCTTCGCTTTATGGAATCCATATATAAACCCATAGCTGTTCTTAACCGCACCGGTGATACGTTCTAATGCATGTGTTTTCATCTTGCTCAGGGAAATCACACAGTCCTGCTCCAACAGTTCTTTTGGCAGGATAAATTCCTTTGCCTGGACTCCCTGCGGATAAGCAGTTTTCACGCCCTCAGAATAATCAATAGCCGGAATATGATATTTCTCAAGATAAGTATCCATTCCTGTTCCGCGGATCACTGCCTGAGTGGTTCCATGACCGCAGGAATCTGCAAGCACAATATTCTCATACCCACTTTCACGCAGGATTCCCGCAAAGGCTCCTACTACAACCGGATGTGTGATCACTGCTTTCTCTACCTCTGCTTTTTTCAGCAGATTCGGCTTCAGCAGGATCTTCGCATCCTTTGGAATCAGAGTCTCCACTCCACCCAGAAAATCCAGCCCCTGTTTCAGCAGCATATAGATTTTTTCTTCATCATATTCCCGGCAGGGAAGTAATACCACTTTACTTTTCACCAAATTCACGCACCTTTATCATCTCCGGACAGATCCACCTGTCTCAGTGCTTTTCTTACCGGCAAAATACATGCCGGCACTACAGAGAGACAGTCCACACCCATCCTCAGAAATTCTTCTGTCAGGGCAGTATCTGCAGCAAGTTCCCCACAGATACAGACACGTCTGTTTTCTGCATGTCCCGCTTCGATCACCATTTGAATCATACGCAGCACTGCCGGGTGATGGTCATTATATTTCTTGCGCAGAAGCGGATTCTGTCTGTCCATCGCCAGTGTATACTGACTCAGGTCATTGGTTCCAAGACTCAGGAAATCCACTCTTCTGGCAAGCTCCCGGCTGATCATGACTGCTGCCGGAGTCTCGATCATGATTCCTGTCTTAATATGTTTATACGGAATTCCTTTTTCATCCAGCCCGATCTTTACTTCCCGGATAATTTCTTCAATCTCATCCATTTCCTCTTCTGAGCTGATCATCGGATACATCAGCGCCAGATTTCCATATGCACTCGCCCTGAAAATTGCCCGAAGCTGTGCCTTGAACATTCTTTTTCTGTCAAGGCAGAGACGGATTCCTCTGTTCCCCATGATCGGATTTGTCTCGTCCGGGATATTCAGATATTCTGCCTGCTTGTCTGCTCCGAGATCTGCCGTACGGATCACAGTGAGCTTTTCTCCCATGGTCTCCGCAATCTTTTTGTATGCAAGAAACAGCTCATTTTCACGAGGATAATTTTCTCTTCCAAGATACTGGAATTCACTGCGCAGAAGACCAATCCCGGCAGCTCCGTAATACAGCACACTGTTCAGGTCGTCCATATTTCCGATATTGGCATAGATTTCAATTTTTCTGCCATCTTTTGTGATATCCGGTTCTCTCCTTAATTTCAGAAGCTCTTCTCTTTCTTCTTTATCAGCCTGCCTGCGGATCTCATATTCTTTTTTTACCTCTTCATCCGGATCAATATACAAAGTTCCGGTATATCCGTCCACAATAGCCTGCCGTCTGTCCCACTCCGAATCTGTGTCAATTTCCAGCAGAGCCGGTATATTCATTGTTTTTGCCATAATGGCAGCATGAGACATGTCGGAACCATGATGGGTAACAATAGCCATCAGTTTATCCTTATCCATCTCCATCAGTTCTGTTGGCGTGATACTCTCCGTCACAACGATCACAGGCTCATCCCCAAGATCTATCCTGGGAGAGATACCTCCCAGTTCACCGATCAGGCGGTCGGAAATCTCCCGCATATTATCCAGCCGTTCTTTAATCGCAGGCTCTTCCAGAGTTCTGAAAGTCTTAAGCATCTCATCCCTTGTAGTCATTACCGCATAGGCAGAATTTACTTTTTCACTCTGTATGACACTCTCAATGGCACGTTGAAAGCTTTTTCCCTCCAGCAGATTCTTCTGTCTGAGAAAAATCTCTGCCTGGGTTCCCTGAATTATGCAGTTTTTTTCATATAAATCCTCCAGCTGTTCCATGACTCTGGTGCGCGCCTGCCGGAAAATATTCAGCTCTGTTTTCACATCTGTGATTTCGTACTGGCGCATCTGATATTCGCTTTTATGATAATACAGTATCTTACCGATGGCAATTCCGGAAAAGGCACCGGTTCCCTTGTAAACATCCATATTAACTCCTTAGTTGATTAACCCCTTAGTCGCAGGCAGCCTTAAATTCAGTCCAGTTCTTCTGATACTGTGCGTCTGCGTCCTGGCTTACATTCTGGACGATCTCGCCCTTTGTAACGTCATCCGGAACTACCAGATCCGGATTTACCAGCTCATCTGCTGCTTTATTTGTGCTGTAATAGCCGATATAGTCTGTGCATTTCGCTGCAACCTCCGGCTGCATGATGTAATCCATGAAAGAATATGCCGCATCTTTATCCGGCGCTTCACTTGGAATAAACATACCCATAATACCAAATCCAAGTCCTTCTTCCGGATATACCACCTTCAGATCAGGATTCTCAGCCAGAGCAGCTGTTACCTGAGAGGTATAAAGAAATGCAACACTTGCTTCTCCGTTGAGAAGTGCATTCTGTGTATTGTCATCCTGGATCAGACGTACATTCGGAGCAAGTTCCAGAAGCTTCTCTCCTGTCTTCTTGATCACGTCAACGTCCTCTTCATTCATGCTCTCGCCCATGGAAAGCTGGGTGATACCATTGATCACACGATAGTTTGCAGTCAGTGCAATGCTGTCCTCAAGAGACGGATCCCAGAGGTCTTTATATCCTTTGATATCAATATCCACCTGTTCCGGATCATAAACGATCAGCGGGATGCCTGCTCCGTAAGGAACTGTGTATTCATCGTCTGGATCATAGAACTGTCCCTGATATAATGGGTTGATATTTCCGATATTCTCCAGAGAATCCTTGTCAAGCTTCTCTGCAAGTCCTTCCTGGATCGCAGTTTCCAGAATATAATCATCTGCGATTACAATATCATAGTCGCCGCCCTTTGCCATGGAAAGCTTCTCAAGCATGGTTTCATCTGTATCGAAGTTTGAATAAACAACCTTAACTCCTGTCTCTTTTTCAAAATCGTCCAGAACTTCCTGCGGGAACATTCCCTCCCAGGTAAAAAGAACAAGTTCTTTATCATCTCCTGCATCCTTGAATCCGGTGAATGCTGTTCCTGCCATTAATGTACACATCACTACTGCAAGTACTCTTTTTTTCATAAATGATCTCCCTTCTTATGCTCTGCATTGTTGTCTATATCAGTCACTGTCCGCCTTCCACCGTATCGGCAGACAGCGGCTATCCTTTTTTACTTTGCTTTTACTTTTGTCCAGAGTTCCGCAAATTTCTGCTTGATCTTTGGCTGCTGATAAGCAAAGATTTCGTTATTCGGGTTGGTTGTATCCGGAATATAAGAACTGATCCCGGCATAGTCCCCCTCCTTCATGGTTTCAAAAGCACTCTTCACTGTAGAAGTATACCCTACTTCTTCCGTATTGGAAAGAGCAGATTTATCACTGATCATAAAATTAATAAATTCATGGGCAAGCTGTACTTCGCTGCAGTCCTTTGTGATAACCATCGCATCATACCATCTGTTGGTTCCCTGTTCCGGTGTGAAGTAATCCAGATTCGGATTTTCACTGATAATGTAAGATGCATCTCCGGAGTACACAACTGCCAGCGCTTTGTTTCCTGAAATCATGTTGTCGATCACATCATCACCTGCATAGATCGGATCCATGGTATCTCTCTGCCGGATCAGCCACTCATAAGCCTGCTGGATCTCATCAAGATTTTTTGTGTTCATGGAATACCCCAGCGCTTTCAGGGCAATCATAAAGGAATCCCTTTCGGAATCATACATATAAAGATCTCCCTTATATTTTTCATCGCAGAGAATATTCCAGCCCTCTTTGTCAAGATCCTCCTGAGAGACTACATTCTTATTATAAAGGATTCCTACAGTTCCCCAGAAATACGGACAGGAATAACGATTTCCCGGATCATAGCTTTTATTCATGACCTCATCCATCAGGCTGCCCTTATTCGGGATCAGATCCCAGTCAATATACTGTAAGTAATCCTCTTTAATCAGACGCTCGATCATGTAATCCGAAGGGATCAGCACGTCATAGGACTCACCGCCGGAAAGCTTGGTGTACATCATTTCGTTGGATTCGAAGGTTTCGTAAACTACTGTACAATTATATTCCTGCTCAAACTGTGTCAGAAGATCCAGATCCATATATTCTCCTGCATTATAAACCTTCAGGACATGGTTCTCCGCTGCACTGCCTCCGCACTTGATCAGTCCGAAGCCAAGGGCGAAAACCAGCAGAAGGGCAATCACGCGCTGAATCTTTTTCGCATGCTTGCTGGCATGCTTTTCCAGGAGCTTTGGAAGCACGTTGGCAAAAACCATGACAAGCACAATGACCAGGATTACAATTGTGGACAGGGCGTTGATGGTAGGGTTGATTCGTTTGGTCATATTATAGACCACAATGGAAATATTCTTTACACCGTTTCCGGATACAAAGTACGAAATTACGAAATCGTCAAAGGACATGGTAAACGCCAGCAGCGCACCGGCGAAAATGCCATCCTTGATCATGGGCACGATTACCTTGGTCAATGCCTGGAACGGAGTTGCTCCAAGGTCCATGGCTGCATTTGCCAGGTTCGGATCAAGACTTCGCACCTTGGGATAAACACTGGTGATCACATATGGCGTACAAAAGGAAATGTGCGCCAGCAGCATGGTAAAGTACCCTTTCCGGAAGCCCAGTGAAGAAAACAGAAGCATCAGTCCGATTGCGGTAACAATATCCGGGTTCAAAATGGGCAGGTTGTTGATATTTAAAAGTGTTTCCTTTAACACCTTCCTGGACTTGGAAAGACCGATTGCAGTGATGGTTCCCAGCACTGTGGAGATCACAGTTGCCAGGATGGCGATGGTCACAGACACGTAAACCGCTTTGCTGACTTCTGTATTATGCAGCAGCTCTGTATACCATCTCATGGAAAATCCCGTAAACCTGGTCAGGGATTTGGAGGAATTAAAGGAAAAAATCATGGTCACCAGGATTGGCAGGTAAAAGAATACCAGACAGATGGCCACATAAAATCTCTGAAAAAAGCTTGTTTTTCTCTGCATGATATCCTCCTACTCTCCTTTTTCCTTATCCATCCGCTTCATCAGACTCATGGAGATCAAAATAATCACCGCCAGAATCATGGAAATGGCACTTCCGAAATTCCAGTCTCCAACTGAGATAAACTGGGACTCGATCAGGTTACCGATGAGCATGTACTGTCCGCCGCCC
>OGUO01002693.1_pt1 | contig 10542 bp, 11 predicted proteins | sample 1553641 | NCBI WGS metagenome assembly OGUO01 (sample SAMEA2579980, study PRJEB22360) | human gut metagenome | biome: human gut; feature: human-associated habitat; material: faeces | place: Denmark | collected 2008/2010 | reverse complement strand
TTCCAGTCATCGGTATGGGCGGTGTGGACAGCGGTGCAGCTGCCATGGAAATGATGCTGGCTGGAGCAAGTGCGGTACAGGTGGGGGCTGCTATCTTTACTGACCCCTATGCACCCGTTCGCATTGTCGAAGAATTGCAGGCACTGCTTGAAGAACAGCACATTGCAGATGTAAAAGAAATCATTGGGGCTGTAAAGCCGTGGTAAGCCGGAGGAACTGAGATGATTATTTTAGGCGTAGACTTTGGCGAAGCCAGAACCGGACTTGCCATCTGTGACCGCTCGGAACTGCTGGCTTCTCCAGTCGGAACGATTGCAGAAACAGACTTTGACACCTGCGTGGAAAAAGTTGCAGCCGCCGCAAAAGAACGGCGTGCAGCATGTATTGTCGTTGGCTATCCCAAAAATATGAACGGCACAATCGGCGAACGGGCAGAACGCTGCCAGCAGTTCGCCGCATGCCTGAAAGAAAAAACAAATCTTCCGACGGTGCTCTGGGATGAACGCAGCACAACCGTCACCGCCCACCAGTATTTGAATCAAACCAATACCCGTGGCAAAAAAAGAAAAGCGGTCGTGGATACGGTTGCAGCAACCATCATCTTAGAGAGTTATCTTGCGTATCGCAAACACCATCCGGAGGACTGTTCAGAACATTAACGAACCGATATCGTCCAGAACACAGCCAACGGCTTTCATCGCCTTGTTTGCGTTCTTCCGAATATCATGCTTCTGGCGGGATGTGGCTTTGGAAAGCAAATAGCAAGCCGTTCCAACGGCTGTTCCAACGCCAACGCCCCGTACAACAGATTTCAGATTCATACAAGCTGCCTCCTCTCCTGCGAAACTGGAAATAGGATTCCACCGTTCGTTGCAAATTATACGACAGGGGGCAGCTTTTTTTGTAAAAAGGAAGGATTTTGTCGTTGATGAAACAATTGAAAATTGTATTGGTAGAACCACAAATTCCCCAGAATACCGGAAATATTGCAAGAACCTGTGCGGTGACCGGTGCTTCCCTGCACCTTGTTCAGCCGATGGGCTTCACCGTCACGGACAAGCATTTAAAACGTGCTGGTTTGGATTATTGGCACAAGCTGGATATTACGTATTATAACGATTGGGCGGACTTTGTCGCAAAACATGCGGACGAACAAGACCAGTTCTATTTCTTCACCACCAAAGGCAAACACGTCCACAGCGATGCGATTTACACCGAGTTGGACAGCGTGTATATTATTTTTGGACGGGAGGACAAAGGACTGCCAGAACCGCTCCTGCACGCCCACGCAAACCAGTGCGTTCGCATTCCGATGCGGCACACGCTGCGAAGCCTGAACCTCTCGAACTCCGTCGCCATTGCAACCTATGAAGTTCTGCGGCAATGGGGCTATCCGGAATTGCAGTGTGCCAGTGAACTGGATGTCTGTGAGGAAGATTGAAAATAACTGATTAGATGAAAAAAGAGCCTGCTCACGCAGACTCTTTTTTTGTTTTCTCCAGCTGATTTGTTGCTGTTGGTTAAATCAGAATGCCAGAAAAGTGGTCAATCTCATGTTGAATGATTTGTGCCTCAAAATCTCGGAAAATCTGCTTTTTCTTTTTAAAATGCTGGTCTAAATATTCCACAACAATCATGGGATACCGCTGGACAGGTCGTTGCCCCGTCAGGGACAGACAGCCTTCCTCTGTTTCATAACTCTGCTTGGAATGGTCAACAATGACAGGATTGATGAGAATCTGATAGGTTGCCCCAATCGTGGCCACTAAAATTGTCTTTCGCACGCCAATCATGTTGGCTGCCATGCCGACACAGTGGTCTGCATGGGCGTGAATCGTATCCAATAAATCTTGTATCACCTGCTGGTCTTGCTTGGTGGCTGGCTCGGATTTCTGGCTGAGGAAAAACGGGTCGGTTACAATTTCTCGTATCATGGTCAGACTCCTTTTTATAGATATGCTTTCAGATAGTTGCCTGTATAGGAATCGGCACAGGCTGCGACTTCCTCCGGCGTTCCGCTGACAACCAGCGTTCCGCCAGCCGTTCCGCCCTCTTTTCCCAAATCAATGAGATAATCTGCAACTTTAATCACATTCAGATTGTGCTCAATCACGAGCACGGTATTTCCGGCATCGGTCAGCCGCTGCAACACATCAATCAAACGGTGCACATCTGCCGTGTGCAGTCCGGTGGTCGGCTCATCTAAAATATAAATTGTTCTGCCTGTCGGACGCTTCGCCAACTCTGTGGAGAGTTTCACACGCTGTGCTTCCCCACCGGAAAGCGTAGTTGCCGGCTGCCCGATTTTAATATAGCCCAGCCCGACCTCTTGCAGCATTTTTAGCTTCCGGAAAATCTTTGGATGCTGTTCAAAAAAGACAACACCTTCATCCACGGTCATTTCCAGCACGTCATAAATCGACTTCCCCCGATACTTCACCTCAAGGGTTTCCCGATTGTATCGCTTGCCTTTGCAGACTTCACAGGGAACGTAGACATCCGGCAAAAAATGCATCTCGATTTTCAAGATGCCATCGCCCTGACACGCTTCACAGCGTCCGCCCTTGACGTTAAAGCTGAATCTTCCTTTTTGATATCCACGCATTTTAGCTTCATTTGTTCCTGCAAAAATATCACGTATAATATCGAATACACCTGTATATGTTGCAGGGTTTGAACGAGGTGTTCGTCCAATAGGAGATTGGTCTATATTAATTATTTTATCGATATTTTCTAACCCTTTTATTTGTTTACACTTTCCTGGTTTTTCATTTGAACCATTTAATTCCTTGGCAATTGTTTTATATAATACTTCATTTACTAGAGTACTTTTTCCGGATCCAGATACACCTGTAACACAAGTAAATACACCAAGTGGAAATTTCACATTAACATTTTTTAAATTATGCTCTGACGCACCAATTACTTCAATTGCTTTGCCTTTAACAGGCTTCCTCCTTTTTTTAGGCACAGGAATTTGTTTCCTGCCACTTAAATATTGCCCTGTAATGGAGTCACTTATAAGTTTTATTTCTTCTGCTGTTCCTTGTGCCATAACTTTTCCGCCATGAACTCCAGCGCCTGGTCCTATATCTATTACTTGATCTGCAGCATACATAGTATCTTCATCATGTTCTACAACTATAAGTGTATTTCCTAAATCTCTTAATTTCTTTAGTGTTGCAATTAGCTTGCTATTATCCCTTTGATGAAGTCCAATACTTGGCTCATCTAAAATGTATAATACCCCTGTTAATCCTGAACCTATTTGAGTTGCTAAACGAATACGTTGTGCTTCTCCACCAGATAATGTTCCGCTGCTTCTTGACAATGTTAAATATTCAAGTCCAACATCTATTAGGAATTGTAACCTTTTATCTGTTTCTTTTAATATCTGGTCTGCAATCATTGCTTCTTTTTTATTAAGATCTAGCTTGTTTAAGAAATCCTTCATTTTGTTAATTGGCATTGCTGTTAGTTCGTTTATATTTTTCCCTCCAACACGAACTGCTAGAACTTCTTTTTTTAGTCTTGCTCCATGGCATTCATCACAATCTGAATTACTCATATACATTTCATAAAAGTCTCTCATTCCTTGAGATTTTGTTTCATTATGACGTCTAGTTAAAGTTGGAATTACTCCTTCAAATGCAGCTGTATATTTTCTAACACCTGATGGTGATTCATACTGAAAATCAATTTTTTCTTCGCCAGTTCCATAAAGTATTTTGTTTAAAAACTCACGAGGAAGGTCCTTGATCGATTTTGAAATATCAACATTATAATGTTTAGCTATACTTTCAAAATACATTTTTGCCATAGTGTCGCCTTTTTTCATAGTGCTTGCGCCAAAAGCTTTTACACCATCATATAATGTTTTATTTTTATCGGGAATAATTAGGTCTTCATCCATTTTCATTAGATATCCAATTCCTGTACAAGATGGACATGCTCCAAATGGATTATTAAAAGAAAACATTCTAGGAGAAAGTTCCGGAAAACTAATTCCGCAATCTGGACATGCATAGTTTTGACTAAAGAGTTTTTGACCTTTTCCTACTATATCTATTTTTACTATGTTTTCCGCATGTTTTAATGCAATTTCAACAGATTCTGTAAGTCTACTTCTAATGTCTTCTTTTATTACTAATCTATCTACTATTATATCTATATTATGTTTCTTTTTACGGTCTATTTGTAAGTCATCTGTTAGTTCAACTACTTCTCCATCTACCATAGCACGAACAAACCCTTCTTTTTGAAATCCTTCAAGTAACTTAGTAAATTCGCCTTTTCGTCCTCGAATTACAGGAGATAGTACTTGTATTTTAGTTCCCGCTTCTTGCTGCATAATTGTATCTATAATTTGGTCTATTGACTGTTTTTCTATCTTCTTACCACATTTGGGACAATATGGAATTCCAATTCTTGCATATAGTAAACGAATATAATCATATATTTCTGTTACTGTTCCTACTGTAGAACGTGGATTTTTTGATGTTGTTTTTTGGTCTATTGATATTGCAGGTGATAGTCCTTCAATTAACTCAACATCTGGTTTCTCCATTAACCCTAAAAATTGACGGGCATATGAAGATAAACTTTCTACATATCTTCTTTGTCCTTCTGCATAGAGTGTATCAAATGCTAAAGATGATTTTCCTGAACCTGATAAACCTGTTATTACTACTAATTTATCTCTTGGTATTTCTAAATCTATATTTTTTAAATTATGTTCTTTTGCACCTTTTATTTTTATTGTATTATTCATAATGTGCCCCCTTGTTTTGAATTTTCCGCTTCTATTATACTACATAATTCGCAATAAAACAATAGTTTGTTTTTGGGAATTTTTATTAAATGGCAAACTTAAAATTTTCATTTTCTAAAAAACTTTAAGTTCGCCATTTATGTCCTCAAATAACAATGCTCTTTCCAAAATCTATTTAAACTAATAATATTTTTTCACTAAATAACTATTTTATCTAATTCTAATTTTAACTCTTCAAATAAATTAATACATTCATTTTTTATATATTCATAAATCTCTCTTGATGTTTTTTCATCATATATGTGTGATAATGTATTTCTTGATAACATCATTTTTATCCATTTTTCACCATCTTTTATTATTCCTTGTTTGTATCCACTTTGTATTATTTCTCTTGGACTTCCTATTTTTTCTATAAGCCCTAAGTATTCCATATAATCTTTTATAGTTTTCCATGCAAGTTCAAATGTGAATTCAAATCTATGTAGTACTCCATCTACAACTATATCGTTATCCCCTTCCGTTAAAGCTTCTTTTAATCTGTCCAGTGCTTTGTAATAATCTTGTTTTCTTTGCTCAAAACGTGTCATTTTAGATTTCAACTCCTTCTTTTTCTATAGAATTTAGTAATTCTATTTTTTGTATATTTTCTGTAAAAACTATATCAACTGTATATGGCAAGTCTAATACATCAAATTCATTTAATATTTTAAATTTATCTTCTTTACTCACTTTGCCTATTACTGCAATGTCTATGTCTGAATAGTTTTTAAAATCTCCTCTTGCTCTTGAACCGAAAATTTTAAATATATAGTTGTTATATTTTTTCACTATATTTTGTATTTGTGTATATATTTCATTAGATAATCCGTGTTTCATTTTTCTTATGTTTCCCCCTCAAATTATATTATAAATATAATAATATAAGCATAAATATTTATCAATATATATTTGCATTTTTTCATAAGAGTCATATTTTATTATTACTTTAAATTTTCTAATTCTTTTATCTTATCTCTTATTTCTGCTGCTTTTTCAAATTCCATAGAAGCGGCATATTTTAGCATTTCATCTGTAAGGTTAGTTATTATTTCTTCTATACTTGCATTTTTGTCTAATTTATATTTTTCTTGTACATTTTCTACAGTAGTAGCTTTTATAGCTTCTCTTACCGATTTTTGTATTGTTTGTGGTGTAATATTATGTTTTTTATTATACTCCATTTGAATTTTACGTCTTCTATTAGTTTCATGTATTGCTTTTTCCATTGAGTCTGTTAGTTCATCTGCATACATTATTACTTTTCCTTCTGTATTTCTTGCTGCACGACCAATTGTTTGTACAAGAGACCTTTCTGAACGTAGGAAACCTTCTTTATCTGCATCTAATATGGCAACTAGCGATACTTCTGGAATATCTAACCCTTCTCTTAATAGGTTTATTCCTACTAGTACATCAAATTCTCCGAAGTCTTAAGTCTCTTATTATCTCCATTCTTTCTAATGCCTTTATTTCTGAATGCATATATCTAACTTTAATGTCCAAACTTGCTAAATATGATGTTAAATCTTCTGCCATTTTTTTAGTAAGTGTAGTAACTAAAACTCTTTGCTTTTTTTCAACTCTTTGTCTAATTTGTTCTATCAAATCATCAATTTGATTTGTTACAGGTTTTACTTCTATTTCTGGGTCTAATAAACCTGTTGGTCTTATAATTTGTTCTACAACATTTTCTTTAGAATGCTCTTTTTCATAATCTGCTGGAGTAGCACTAACAAATACAACTTGATTTAACCTTTGCTCGAATTCATCAAATTTTAATGGACGGTTGTCAAATGCTGATAGAAGTCTGAATCCATAATTTACTAAAGATTCTTTTCTTGCACGGTCTCCATTATACATTGCCCTTACTTGAGGAATTGTAGCATGAGACTCATCTATTAACACTAAGAAATCTTTTGGGAAATAATCAAATAGCGTAAATGGAGGACTTCCAGGTTCTCTGCCACTTATATGTCTTGAATAATTTTCTATTCCTTGGCAAAAGCCCGTTTCTTTCATCATTTCTATATCAAAATTAGTTCTTTCTTCGATTCTTTGTGCTTCAATTAGCTTATTATTATCTTTAAAGAATTTTACTCTTTCTTCTAATTCCTCTTCTATTGTTTTTATAGCTCTTTGCATTTTATCACTTGTTGTTACATAATGAGAATTTGGAAATATCATAACATGATTTCTTAGTGCTTGTACTTTTCCAGTTAATGGATTAATTTCTGAAATTTTTTCAATTTCATCTCCCCAGAATTCAACTCTTATCGCGCTTTCATTTTGGTCTGATGGATATATTTCTACTATATCTCCTTTAGCTCTAAATGTTCCGCGTTTAAAATCTAATTCGTTTCTAGTATATTGCATGTTAATTAATTTTTTTAATACTTCATCTCTTTCTTTTTTCATTCCAGGTCTTAATGAAACAATCATATGTTCGTAGTCTATTGGATCTCCGAAGTCCATATATACATGAAACTGATGCTACAATAATTACATCTTTTGTTTCAAAAAGCGAAGCAGTTGCTGAATGGCGAAGCTTATCTATTTCATCATTTATTGATGAGTCTTTCTCGATATATGTATCAGAAGCGGGTATATAACTTTCTGGTTGATAATAGTCGTAATAACTCACAAAATATTCAACATTGTTCTCTGGGAAGAACTCTTTGAATTCAGAAAATAACTGGCCGTGCCAACGTTTTGTTGTGGGCTAGCACTAAGGTTGGTTTCTGAACTTTGTTTATTATATTTGCCATTGTGAAGGTTTTACCAGAACCTGTAACCCCTAGAAGCGTCTGATATTTCTTGCCTTCTTCTATTCCTTTTACTAAGTAATCTATAGCCTGTGGTTGGTCTCCAGTTGGCTTATAATTTGATACTAATTTAAACATTTTTTTATCTCTCCTTAGGTTTAGTATTAACCAAATGGGATTTTTTACTGAACTCAAATTGGAATTATTGAGCCTATTTTCTACCCCATTTTTTATCATTTTACGAATAAGGTCACAAAACATGATTTTTCAAACTAGGTAAACCTAGATGATACTCTATAAACTAAATAGCATTATAACATATGATGTACTTTCTCTCAATATTTTTAAATATTCTTATGAAATTAATTCACTAAAATACTCATTTATAATTTCTTTTGAATAATTAGTTGTTGCATTTACAATTTTTATCTCATTTTTTGTTAACTCATTTATTTCATTATCTATTAATCTATTTACTTCTATCCCTTCTTTTGTAAGGTCTTTCATATTCGTATCTTTCTTCCTTGGTAATACATCTTGTAAAAAAGGTATTAAATTATTAGTACAATCTCTAACTATTTCTTTTTTATCTCCATATATATCTGCTGTAATAATTAATCTAGAATGTCCCATTCTTTTAGAAATGGCTTTTAAGCTAAAATTATTTTTCATTAATATAGTTGCATATGTAGCTCTTAAATCGTGCCATCTAATGTCTGGTAAATTGTTCTCTTTTAATATTTTTTTAAAATGTGGAAAATTATATGATTTACATCGAGGTCTTCCATAACTTGAGCAACATATATAGCCTAAATCTTGAAACGGATTAGTTTTATCATTTATTCGTCTATGTTTATTCTTTTCATATATTTTTCTTTGTTCTAAAATTGCATTAAATACTATATCTGGTATATCTAATTCTCTATTGCTTGCAAAACTTTTTACAGGAATTTCTTGTTTTGTGTATGTTTTTAAAGCATAATCTTCTTTTTTAGAATTTGCAACTATTCCAAGTTGTCTTTGAACTTTTAGCTTTTTATTTACAAAATCTACATCTGTGTATTTAAGTCCATTTACTTCGCTTACTCTTAATCCCATAAGTCCAGAAAATAACACTTGCATATATATGCTTGTTCCTTTACTTTTTTCAATTAATAATTTTAATTGTTCTTCTGTTAATGTTTTTACTTTCTCTGGTTTATATTCTCTATTTTTTGCAATTAACGTTTTTGAAATCTTAACTCCAACAGATGGATTATAACTTATTAATTGTTTATTTAAAGCATATTTCAATCCAGATTCTATTACTGCTTTTACCATTCTTAATGCAGAATGTGACTTTTCTGCTTCTTGTTCATAAAGATTTTGTATTTGAGCTTTATTTAGTAATGTCAATGTTATATTTCCTATTTTAGGATTAATATGATTGTTAATAATTCCTCTAAAGCTATAATAAGTATTATGAGTACAACGCAGCTTTATTTCATTTTCTATCCAAAAATTAAATAAATCACTTACTGATATTTTCTTTTGAACAATATAAGCTCCACTGTATAATAGACCTATGGTATTATCTCTTTCTTTTTTTGCTTCTCTTTGAGAATTAAAACCAGCTTTCTGTTGAATACTTTCTGTTCCATCATCAAAAATCAATTTTATTCTAAAACCATATTTATCTTTTATTTTAGTAACTTCATAAACCTTAAAATCTATATATCTACTATTATTAATTTCCATTTTATAATTCATCCCTTTCAAAAGTGTTATATTATTCTGCAAATGTTGTATTTAAATAGTTATTTATGTTATTATCTTCTTCCATTACATCACAATAATATTCAAAAGTTGTATTTATTGAATTGTGACCTAGTAAAGCAGAAATAGTTATAAGTTCTACACCATTTTCAATTAAAATCGTTGCATACATATGTCTTAATCCGTGTACAGTTATTTGTGGCAATGCAAGTTTTTTACAAATTCTTTTTAGATAGTTATTAAATGAAGATAAGCCATGTGGTTGTCCATTTTTTTGGCAACTAATATAATCATTATCTTCAAAATCTTTATATCTTTGTTTGTAATATTTTATAAGTGAATTTCTATTCTTTAATTGTTCTATTATTACATCTGGAACTCTTAATTTTCTAAAAGAATTTATTGTCTTTGGTTCTCTTTCTGTTATACTATATTCTTTAATTTTAAATCCCTTTACTTCCATTTCATTTTCAAGAATATATTTTGCAACGACTTGTCTACTTATATTTACTGTTTTTTCTTCCATATCAAAATCTGAGAACTTTAATCCTTCTATTTCACCTTTTCTTAATCCACAAAACAAAGCCAGTAATATTTCTAAATACCAATTATCATTAGATACATAAGCCAAAAATTTTTTAATTTCATTTTTAGACAATATAACTATTCTATTTCTTTTTCTTTTGACAAATTCCACTTCATTCATTGGATTATAATTTATTCTCTTTTCAAAAATTGCATCTTTTAGAGCAATATTAATTAACTCTTGAGCCTTTCTAGTTGATTGCTCTGAATAAAATCCGTGTATTTTCTTAAATAGATTGTCCAAGAATTCTCCTGTTAAGAATCTTAATTGAATATCTTTATCTATATTTGGAATTATTAAATTATATAAAGCATATGCACTAATCATTTTTGTTGTATTTTCTATTCTTTGAGCAAAAATATTTTCATACCAATAAATTAAATATTCTTTAAAACTAATTTCATTATTTAATTCATTAACTTTTCCAAATGTTTTCTTTTTGAAATCATTTTCACAATTTTCAAAACTAGCCTCTGCTTCCTCTTTTGTTTTAAATCCACCCTTTTTACCATATTTTACTGTATAATCATTATTTAATATTTTAGTTCTATGATACCAAGAACCATTTTCAAAAAAAGCTACATTATTTTTCATTTCTCATTACTCCTTACCTTGAAACCAATCAT
>OGUO01002690.1_pt1 | contig 10557 bp, 8 predicted proteins | sample 1553641 | NCBI WGS metagenome assembly OGUO01 (sample SAMEA2579980, study PRJEB22360) | human gut metagenome | biome: human gut; feature: human-associated habitat; material: faeces | place: Denmark | collected 2008/2010 | reverse complement strand
GCAGCGACCGGGTGCTGCGGGCCATGAACCGCCCCTATGACCGGGCGAAATACCTGGACCTGATCGGCTATGCCCGGAAGGTCATGCCGGACCTGGTGCTGACGTCGGACGTGATCATCGGCTTCCCCGGTGAGACGGAGGCCGAGGCCATGGAGACCGTGGACCTGGTGCGGCAGGTGGAATTCGACGCCCTGTTCACCTTCATCTTCTCCCCCCGGCCCGGTACGCCGGCGGCCAAAATGGACGATCCGGTGCCCCGGGCGGAGAAGCAGAAGTGGTTCGACATTCTGTGCAGCACCCAGAACGAGATTTCTGCCCGGCTCCACGCCGGGTATGTGGGCCGGACCCTGCGGGTGCTGGTGGACGGCGAAACCGACGACGCCCGGTGGCCCCTGTCCGCCCGGACGGCGGGGGGACGGCTGGTGCACCTGGTGGGGGACAAGTCCGCCCTGGGCCAGTATCGGGACGTGAAGATCACCGACAGCAACACCTGGGCCCTGTTCGGGGAGATGCTTCCTGCATCAAAAGAACGTTGTTCTTTTGATGCATAAAACTGTCCAAAAAGGGCCTTGCCCTTTTTGGACAAAAGGCCCGCAGTCTGCTGCGCGCATAATTGGTCCGCCATGGGCGAACCAATTCCACACTTGCAGACCGAGAAGTATTTTCGGCCAGGTACACGCCCCGGCCGAAAATGATTGCATTTCATTTACCGCCTGCGGGCGGCAAACTCTGCGAGGCTTTTTGATGCATAAGATACCACGGCCAACGCCGCGAAGCGGGCATATGCCCCATAGAACAATAAGTTTTGCACTTTTCAACAATGTTTTCCACCACCATTCGACAGATCAGCCGCCTATGCGGCAGAAAGCGCGGGTGAAACTATGGCAGAGCTGACCCCCATGATGAAGCAGTATCTGCAGATCAAGGAACAGAATCAGGACGCCATCCTGTTTTTCCGGCTGGGAGATTTTTACGAGATGTTCGGCGACGACGCCCGGAAGGCGTCCAAGGAGCTGGACCTGACCCTGACCACCCGGGATAAGGACAAGAACAAGAGCTTCGAGGAGAAGATTCCCATGTGCGGGATCCCCTATCACGCCTCGGACGCGTATATCGCCCGGCTCATCGCCAAGGGCTACAAGGTAGCCATCTGCGAGCAGACCGAGGACCCTGCCACGGCCAAGGGGCTGGTGGACCGGGACATCATCCGGGTGGTGACCCCCGGCACGGTCATTGACGCGGCCTGCCTGGAGGAGGGACGCTCCAACTTCTGCGCGGGGCTGTATCTGGACGACACCTGCGCGGGCTTCAGCGTGTGCGACATCTCCACCGGCAAGACCCACGTCACCGCCTTCCAGGGTCCGGACCGGGCGGAGCACCTGCTCAACGAGCTGGGGCGGTTTTCCCCGGCGGAGGCGGTGGTGAACCAGGCGGCCTACGACTGCGGGCCGCTGCTGAGTCTGATGCAGGATAAGCTCCACTGCCATGTGGAGCGGCTGAGCGCCGGACGCTTTCAATTGCAGGAGGCGGAAAGGGCCGTCCGGCAGCAGTTCGGCGATGAGGCTGCGGGACGGCTGCCAAAGGGGAATCCCGCGGCGGCGCTGTCGCTGGGAGCCCTGCTGGACTATCTCCACGAGACGCAGAAAACCGACCTGCGCCATGTGGACGACCTGGACTATTATCAGCAGGGGCAGTTCATGGAGCTGGACCTGACGGCCCGGCGGAACCTGGAGCTGACGGAGACCCTGCGCAGCAAGGAGAAGAAGGGGAGCCTCCTCTGGGTGCTGGACAAGACCAAGACCCCCATGGGCGGGCGGATGCTGCGAAGCTGGTTAGAACGCCCCCTCCTGTCCGTAACGGCCATCACCCGCCGCAGCGGCGCCGTGGGCCAGCTGGTGGACCACACCATGACCCGGGAGGAGCTGGCCCTGGCCCTGACGGGCATCGGCGACATGGAGCGCCTGGTGGGCCGCATCGTATACGGCACCGCCGGGGGCCGGGACGTGGTAGCCCTGAAAAACGCCATGGCCCGGCTGCCCCATGTGAAGGAGCTGCTGTCGGCCTTTGACCGGGGCCGCCTGGGGGAGCTGGCCCAGCTGGACCCCCTGGAGGACCTGACGGACCTCATCGGCCGCACCCTGTGCGACGATCCCCCCTTCTCCGTCCGGGAGGGGGAGTTCATCCGGGACGGCTTCGACCCGGAGGTGGACCGCCTGCGGGGCATCCTCCACGGCGGCAAGAGCTTCTTGGCCCAGATGGAGGCGGAGGAGAAGGAAAAAACCGGCATCCGCACCCTGAAGATCGGCTACAACAAGGTGTTCGGCTACTATATCGAGGTCTCAAACTCCTTCAAGGAGCTTGTGCCCGAGACGTACATCCGCAAGCAGACGCTCGTGAACGGCGAGCGCTACATCACCGAGGAACTCAAAAACCTTGAGCAGGAGATTCTGACCGCGGGAGATCGCGACAAGGCGCTCGAATTTGAAATTTTCACCGCCCTGCGCGAATCCGTCACCGCCGAGAGCGTGCGCATCCAGCGCGCGGCGGGGCTCATCGCCGAGCTTGATACGCTCTGCTCGCTCGCGTCCGTCGCGGTGAACAACAACTATTGCCGTCCGAGCGTGGACGACAGCGGCGTCATCGAAATTCACGACGGCCGCCACCCCGTCGTCGAGCGCGTGCTCAAGGACGCGCTCTTCGTCCCGAACGACACCTATATGGGCGAGCGCGAGGACCGCGCCGCCATCATCACCGGCCCCAACATGGCCGGTAAGTCGACCTACATGCGTCAGGTCGCGCTCATCACGCTCATGACGCAGATCGGCTCGTTCGTGCCCGCGAAAAGCGCGCGCATCGGCGTGGTCGACCGCATCTTCACGCGTATCGGCGCGAGCGACGACCTCGCCGGCGGTCAGTCCACCTTCATGGTCGAGATGACCGAGGTGAGCGAGATTTTGCATCAGGCGACGCCACGCTCGCTGCTCATTCTCGACGAGATCGGCCGCGGCACGTCGACGTTCGACGGCATGAGCATCGCGCGCGCAGTGCTCGAATTCTGCGCCGACCCGAAACGCTTAGGTGCAAAGACGCTGTTCGCCACGCACTATCACGAGCTCACGGAGCTTGAGGGCATTCTTCCCGGCGTGAAGAATTACAGCATTTCCATCAAAAAGCGCGGCGACGAGCTCATCTTTCTGCGCAAGATCGTCCCCGGCGGCGCCGACCGCAGCTACGGCATCGAGGTCGCAAAGCTCGCGGGCCTTCCGAACGAGGTCGTGAGGCGCGCGAACGTCATCTTAAAAGAGCTTGAGCAGGGCGGCGCGTATCAGGCAAAGCCGCGCGAGGAGACCGAGCAGGTCAGTCTCGACGCGATCGGCGAGGCTGAGGTGCTCGCGGCCATCCGCCGCGCCCAGCCGGACACGATGTCCCCCATCGAGGCGATGCAGCTCCTCTACGAGCTCAAGCAGAAGCTCTCGTAATTTCCCCGGAAAAGAGGTCTCCCCATGGCAAAAAAGAAAACCGCCTCCGGCGGCATGAACCGCACCGAGCGCGTCGCCGGAACGATCTTCTTCCTCGTCTATCTTCTGGTGATGCCGCTTTTGGCAACAAGAATATTCGACCTTCTGGAGGTCGTGCTCGACACCACCATCAACGATTCCCTGCGCAATGTGCTCTATTACTACACGCTCTTCGCCGTCACGGTGCTGCTGTTCCACTCGTATCTGGCGCACACATCGGGCCGGTTTTTAGACAACCTGAACCGCTCGCTTTCGACGATGCTGCTGGGCCTTCTCGTTTTCTACGGCGCGAACGAACTTTTGTTCCGCGTGTGCAACGTGCTTTTTAACAGCCGCACGAACTTAAACGACATGACCATCGCCGCGCAGGTGGCCTCCGCCCCGCGCATGACGGCGCTGATCGTCGTGCTGCTCGCGCCGTTTGTGGAGGAGGTGCTCTTCCGCGGCCTCGTGTTCGGGTGTCTCAAAGAAAAGAGCAGAATATTCGCCTATATCCTCTCCTGCGCGCTGTTCGCGTTTTTACACGTGTGGACGGCGGCGGTGTCCAACTGGGACTTAGGCTATCTCATTTTGATGCTGCAATACCTTGTGCCCGGCCTTGTGTTTGCCTGGGCGTATGAGCATTCGGGCACGCTGTGGACGTCGATTTTGCTCCACGCGCTCGTCAATGCCCTTTCCCTTTTCACCATCGCTTCCTAAAAGGAGGAAATCAATGCCCCATATTCAGCAATTATCGCCGCATGTCGCCGACCTCATCGCCGCGGGCGAGGTGGTCGAGCGCCCTGCGAGCGTTGTCAAGGAGCTGCTGGAAAACGCCATCGACGCCGGCGCGCAGAGCGTGACGGTGGAGATGAAAAACGGCGGCATGACCTATCTTCGCGTCAGCGACGACGGCTGCGGCATCGCGCCAAGCGAGCTGCCGACGGCTTTTCTGCGCCACGCGACGAGCAAGCTGCGCACGGCGGAGGATTTGGCTGCCATCGGCACGCTGGGCTTCCGCGGCGAGGCGCTCGCGGCGATCTCTTCCGTTTCTCGGCTCGACATTTTCTCGCGCGAGCGCGGCGCGCTCAGCGGAGCAAAGCTCCACTTAGAGGGCGGCGTCCCCGGCACGGTCGAGGACGCGGGCTGCCCCGAGGGGACGAGCGTCATCGTGCGCGACCTCTTCTACAACACGCCCGCGCGCTTAAAGTTTATGAAGCGCGACAGCGCGGAGGCCACGGCCATCGCGGGCCTTGTCGGCCATCTTGCGCTCTCGCATCCGGAGGTGTCGTTCAAGCTCATCAAGGACGGCACGCAGACGCTTTTGACCCCCGGCGACGGCGCGCTGCGCTCCGCCATCTACGCCTCCCTCGGGCGTGAGTTCACGCTCTCGCTCCTTGAGGTCAAGGGTACGGACGGCGACATGGGCGTCACGGGCTTTGTGACCTCGCCCATCGCCTCGCGCGGCACGCGCGGCATGCAGACGTTTTTCGTCAACGGGCGGCTCGTCAAATCCCAGCTTCTCACCGCCGCGCTCGAAGAAGCGTACTCCAACCGCATGATGAAGGGCAAGTTCCCCGGCTGCGTGCTGCTCGTCGAGCTGCCGCGCGACATGGTGGATGTGAACGTCCACCCTGCCAAGACCATCGTGAAGTTCGTGGGCGAAAAGCGCGTGTTTGATCTCGTTTACCACGCGGTCATGGCCGCGCTCGACAAGCGCGAGGAGGCCGAGCGCCCCCAGCCGAAGCCCGCGTCTCAAGTACAGAATCCGCGCGGCGATTTCTTCGCCAACATGACCTCGCAGCAGTACCGCGAGAGCCAGAGGGCGGCGGAAAAGCCTGCTTATACGCCTGCCGGTGCGCGTCCCGTATCCGCGCCGCAGAGCGCGCCGGTGAAGCCCTCGCCCGCCCCGCAGTGGCAGACGAGAGTGCCCGCCATCGACACGCAGAGCGGCGGCAAAGCGGCGCTTTCCGACTATGTGCGCCATGAAACGCCCGCGTCCGCGCCAGTACTGTCAGCACAGCAGTCACAGCCTGTGGAAAAGTCTGTCCATTCTGTGGAAAACCATGACGACGAGGTCGTCACGCTGCCGATGCCCGAGGAAAACGCCCGCCCCGTCGTGACCGGCCCAATCATCGGACCGGCGGCGGAGACTGCGGCAGAGCCCGAGCCGGAAGCGCCCGCCGTCCCCGTGTTTGCCCCTGCGAAGCAGGAAGAGCCCGAGATCGAGCAGACGACGTTCGTTCCCCCGTCCGCCGCGCCGTGGCGCATCGCGGGCGAGGTGCTCGACACCTACATCGTCTGCGAGGACGAGGATAAAAACGTCTGGCTCATCGACAAGCACGCCGCGCACGAGCGCGTGAATTTCGACCGCATGAAGGCCAACCAGGAGCCACTGATGTGTCAGGCCTTGCTCGCTCCCCTCGTGGCGGAGTTCGCCGCCGAGGAGTACAGCGCGCTTGCGGCGAATTTGGAGCTTTTGCGCGAATTCGGCTTTGAGTGCGAGGAGTTCGGCGGCGGGAGCCTGATCCTGCGCGCCATCCCCGCCGATATCGACAGCGGCGACGCCATCCCCGCGCTCGAAGAGCTTGCCGACAAGCTCGTCACCGCCCACACCGTCGACCCCGCCGCCGCGCGCGACGCGCTGCTGCACACGATGGCCTGCAAGGCGGCCATCAAGGGTGGATGGAAGAGCGATTTAAGCGAGCTGCGCGTGCTCGTCGACAAGGTGCAGAGCGGCGAGGTGCAGTTCTGCCCGCACGGACGGCCCGTGAAAGCCAAGCTCACGAAGTACGAGCTCGAAAAAATGTTCAAGCGCGCGTGAGCGCAGGAGGGAGAAGATGAAACTCGTATGCGTCGTCGGCCCGACGGGCTGCGGCAAAACGTGGCTCGGCGTCGAGCTTGCGAAAATGCTCGGCGGCGAGGTCGTCTCCTGCGACTCGATGCAGATCTACCGCGGCATGGTCATCGGCACCGCCGCGCCGACGGCGGAGGAGATGCAGGGCATTCCGCATCACATGGTCGGCGTCGCCGACCCGCGGGAAAACTACTCCGTTGCCCGCTATGCGGACGACGCGGCGAAGTGCGTCGACGATATCCTCTCGCGCGGGAAGCAGCCCGTCATCGTCGGCGGCACGGGACTGTACCTCAATGCCCTGCTCGCCGGTCACGGCTTCGCCGGCGGTGACAAGGACGGCAGATACCGCGCGGAGTTGGAATCCCGCTGGGACAAGGAGGGCGGCGAGGCGATGTTCGTCGAGCTCCGACGCATCGACCCCGAGACCGCCGGAAATCTCCATTTGAACGACAAAAAGCGCATCCTCCGCGCGCTCGAGGTCTACTACGAGACCGGCAAGACCATGACACAGCACAACGCGGAGACGAAACTCATCCCCCCGCGCTACGATTCCGTGCGCATCGGCCTTGCCTACGAGGACCGCGAGGACATGAAGCGCGCCATCGACCTCCGCGTCGACAAAATGGTCGAGGCGGGGCTTTTCGACGAGGTCAGAGCGCTGCTCGATTCCGGACTTCCCCGCGACGTGACGGCCATGCAGGCCATCGGGTATAAGGAGACGCTTGCCTACTTGGACGGCGAGGCCGCGCGCGAGGAGGCCATCGACGAGATCAAGCTCCGCTCCCGCCAGTATGCCAAGCGCCAGCTCACGTGGCTGCGGCGCGACCCCAGCATCCACTGGTTTTATTGGAAAAAAACGAGGATTCTCCCCGATTGCCTCGCTTTTTCGACAGAAATTCTCCATACCTATGGCGTATCCTGACTTTAACGCGGACAAGCCGTCCGCAAAAAAGAAAGGAAAGAAAAGCCATGAAAAAAATCGCAAACCTTCAGGACCTATTTCTCCTCTCTGCGCGCCGCAATCGCACGAGCGTGACGGTATTTCTCGTCAACGGCTTCCAGATGCGCGGCGTCATCACGGGCTTTGACAGCTTTGTCGTCATCTTGGAGAGCGACGGCAAGCAGCAGATGCTCTACAAGCACGCGATCTCAACGATCGTGCCCATCGCGGCCATCGACCTCAAAGGCGCGGAGGAAAGCGAGGAGTAAGCACGCCTGATCCGGGAGTGTGCCATGAAATCTACATCCGTTTCCACAAAGATCATCACGATCCTGCTCCTTTTGGCGGTCATCGGGTATTTCGCCGTGCAGGGCTACAACTACTTTGTCAGCCCCGAGACGACGACGCTCGTCTACCGCTATCACAGCGAGCGGTCCATTGCCCTGCGGGGCTACGTGGTGCGCGACGAGCAGGTCGTGGACTGCAATGAAACGCTCATCGAGCTCAAGCACGCCGAGGGCGAGCGCGTGGGCCAGGGCGACACCATCGCCTCCGTCTACCGCTCGGCCGACGCGCTGAACGCCACGCAGCAGCTCGAGACACTGCGCGCGCAGAAAGAGCAGCTTGAGTACGCCAAGAGCGCCTCGAGCGACGCGGCCACCGCGCTGCGTCTGGATACCGACATCCGCGAGCAGATCATCTCCGTGCGCGCGGCCTACGAGTCGGGCGCGTACAGCTCGCTCGACACGCTGATCCCCCAGCTCAAAACGACGGTCTTGAAGCGCGAATACGCCTACAACGGCAGCGATGACTTAACGGCGAAGCTCGACGAGCTGAACGCGCAGATCACCGCGCTCTCGGGCGCGGCGAGCGGCGGCACGACGCGCATCACAGCGCCCGTGTCGGGGACTTACAGCGCCGTGGCCGACGGGTATGAAAGCGTGCTGACGCCGGAGGTGCTCGAGACGATGACGCCCTCGCAGCTTTCGTCCGCCGCGCCGCAGAGCGTTTCGACCACGGTGGGCAAGCTCATTCAGGGCAGCGCGTGGTACTTCGCCGCGAACGTGAACGAGGAGGACGCCGCGTCCCTGAAGGAGAACAGCAGGCTGACGCTCCGCATGGCGTCGGGCGTCGGCTTTGACCTGCCCGTCACGCTCACGCGCATCAGCGCCGCGGAGAACGGCAAATGCCTGATCGTGCTCAAGAGCACGCGGTACTTATCCTACATGACGCTGCTGCGCGAGCAGAATGCCGAGCTCATCATCAGCGCATACGACGGCCTGCGCGTGCCGAAAAACGCGCTGCGCGTGGATGAAAACGGCGTGTCAGGCGTTTACTGCCTCGTCGGGCGCGTGGCGTACTTCAAGCCTGTGAGCATCGTCTATCAGGGCAGCGACTACTGTCTGGTGGAGCCCGGCACGATCGAAGCCGCCACGGAGAGCCAAAAGTCCCTTTACACCCTGCGCCCGAACGATGAGGTCATCGTTTCGGCAGGGGAGCTATATAACGGAAAGGTCGTAGATTAGAAATGAGCATTGCTGAAAACATCGCGCGCGTGCGCGCAAACATTGCCGCGGCCGCCAAGGAGGCGGGCCGCGACGTAAGCGAAATTACCCTCGTTGGCGCGAGCAAGATGAACGACGCGGACGCCTGCCGTCAGGCCATCGCCGCGGGCATCGACGTGCTGGGCGAGAACCGCGAGCAGGAGATGACGAAAAAGCTCGCCGAGCACGCCTATGACGGCGCGCCCCTGCACTTTATCGGCCACCTCCAGCGCAACAAGGTGAAAAATGTCGTCGGCAAGGTCGCGATGATCGAATCGGTCGGCTCGCTCGAGCTGCTCTCTGCCATCGACAAGCAGGCCGAGAAGCTGGGCATCGTGCAGGATATCCTGCTTGAGGTGAATATCGGCGGCGAGGAGGCCAAGAGCGGCTTTGCGCCCGAGAGCCTGGAGCAGGCGGCGGAAGAGGCCAAAAAGTGCGCAAATGTCCGCGTGCGCGGCCTCATGTGCATCCCGCCGGTCGCCGAGGGCGAGCACGGCAGCCTGCCCTACTTTGAAAAAGTTCATGCACTTTTTGTTGACATCAATGCCAAGTTGTATGATAATACACTTGATATACTGTCAATGGGCATGAGCGGAGACTACGAGGACGCGGTGCGCGCAGGCGCGACGATGGGGCGCGTCGGCACGGCGATCTTCGGCGCCCGCAATTACACGATTTGATCGAGGAGGTCTTGATACCATGGGTATTTTGGATGATCTGAAAAAGTGGGCTCACCCCTACGAGGATGAGGACGAGGAATATGAAGATGATTTCCCCGATCTGAGAGACCGCGGCGACACGGGCGCCTTTGCCGACCGCCGCAGCGCCGAGCGCAAGGCGGAGGACCGCCGCAACAAGGTCGTGAACATCAACGCGACCACGCAGCTCAAGGTCGTGCTCGTCAAGCCCGAGCGCTTTGAAAACGCGAGCGAGATCGCCGACCATCTGAAGGAAAAGCGCACGGTGGTCATCAACCTTGAGTCCACGAACAAGGACATTGCAAGAAGACTGATCGACTTCCTCTCCGGCGTGGCCTACGCGGGCGAGGGCAAGATCAAAAAGGTCGCGGCCAACACGTACATCATCACGCCCTATCATGTGGATATCATGGGCGATCTGATCGACGAGCTGGAAAATAACGGCCTCTACCTGTAAAGAAACGGAGAGTGGGATAGCATGCTGACACCGCAGGAAGTTTCCGGCCGCGCTTTCAGCAAAGCGGCCTTCGGCGGATATAATATGGCGATGGTCGACGAGTTTCTCGACGAGCTGACCGACGATTATACCTCGCTCTATAAAGAAAACGCCGCCCTCAAGGCCAAGCTCAAGGTGCTGGTCGACAAGGTGGAGGAGTACCGCGCGACGGAGGATTCCATGCGCGCCGCCCTCCTGACCGCCCAGCGCATGGCCAACACCATGGTCGAAGAGGCCGAGGAGAAGAAAAAGGCCGTGCTCGCCGGCGCGGAGGACGAAGCCCGCGCCAAGATCGGCGCGCTGCAGAGCGATGTCGAGCTTGAGCAGCGCCGATTGAACGCGGCCAAGGCCGCGACGGCGGAATTTTTGCAGAAGACGCGCGAGCTTGCGCAGGCACAGCTTGCGCTCATCGAGCGCGCGCCTGACTTGACGCCCGAGGAGATCGCGGGCGGCGAAAAGACCGAGCAGAAGACCGAGGCCGACGTGAACGCCATCGAGGAAAATATCCTCGCGTCCTTCCGCCCC
>OGUO01002688.1_pt1 | contig 10563 bp, 8 predicted proteins | sample 1553641 | NCBI WGS metagenome assembly OGUO01 (sample SAMEA2579980, study PRJEB22360) | human gut metagenome | biome: human gut; feature: human-associated habitat; material: faeces | place: Denmark | collected 2008/2010 | reverse complement strand
TGAACCATTCCATCGGGGAGTGGGTCCTGCCTGCAGGCCGTGTCCGCTTTGCCGAAAGCGCGGCGCCGTCGCCCACGGGTGAGGTCGTCCTGATGCGCGGCGGCTTCTGCCTGCTGGAACCGTCGGATCCCGAAGCGCATATCTCTATAGAGTAGAAATATCTCCCGGCGACACCCCAAACGATACGAAAGGAGCGATCCCATGAAGTTTTCTGAAATGCCCTATTCCCGTCCCGACCTGGAAGCCATGAAGGCGAACCTGACGGCCTGCACCGAGGCCTTCCTCGCTGCCGAAAGCGCGCAGGAGCAGATCGCGCAGTACGACCGCGTTACGGACCTGTCCGTGGAGTTCAACACGATGGGAAGCCTTGCCAATGCCCGCCATACCATCGACACGCGTGATGAATTCTATGACGCCGAGTCAACGTTCTTCGACGAGAGCTGGCCCCAGCTGAGCGTCTATTTCCAGCGCCTGAACGAGGCCATGCTGGACTCGAAGTTCCGCCCGGAGCTGGAGGCCCATTACGGCAGCCTGCTGTTCCTGAAGCTCGAGATCAGCCGCCGCAGCTTCAAGCCGGAGCTTGTGGAGCTTATGCAGGAGGAAAACCGCCTGACGTCCCGCTATCAGAAGCTCTATGCCAACATGACCGTGGAATTTGACGGCAAGACCATGCCCATGCCGATGCTCGGCAAGTACAAGGTCAGCGCCGACCGCGCCGTACGCCGCGCCGCTTACGAGGCCGAGGGCAAGGTCTTTGATGCAAACCGCGCGGAGCTGGACGAGATCTATGATAAGCTCGTCCACAACCGCAATGCGCAGGGCCGCATGCTTGGCTATCCGAACTTCATTCAGCTCGGCTATGACCGCCTCGGCCGCAACTGCTATGGACAGAAGGAGCTGGCGGCCTTCCGCGACCAGATCGCAAACGATCTTGTCCCCGTCATTGCGGAGGTCAAGGAGGCCCAGCGCAAGCGCATCGGCGTCGACCGCCTGTACATTTACGACGACAAGTTCCGCTTCCCGGACGGCAACCCGGCCCCGGAGGGCACGGCGGAGGAGATCCTCGCCGCAGGCCGCAGAATGTATGAGGAGCTCAGCCCGGAGACGAAGGAATTCATCGACTTCCTCTACGACAACGAGCTGCTCGACGTGCTCTCCCGCGAGGGCAAGGCCCCCGGCGGCTACTGTACGATGTTTGAAAAATACAAGGCTCCGTTTATCTTCTCGAACTTTAACGGCACAGCCGGAGATGTCGATGTGCTGACTCACGAGGCCGGTCACGCCTTCGCATTTTACCGCGCAATGAACAGCGATATCTACCCGGACCTGCGCGAACCGACCATCGAGGCCTGCGAATGCCACTCCATGAGCATGGAATTTCTGACGCAGGATTATCATAAATATTTCTTCGGCGCGCAAACGGCAAAATACGAGCTTGCCCACTGTGAAGACAGCCTCGATTTTATCCCCTATGGCTGCATGGTGGATGAATTCCAGCATTTGATGTATGAAAATGAGGACCTGACGCCGGATGAGCGGCACGGCGTGTGGGAGAAGCTCGAGAAGAAGTATCGCCCCTGGCTGAGCATGGACGGCCTGCCCTTCTACGGCCGCTACGCCCACTGGCAGTGGAAACCGCACATTTATCTCAATCCGCTGTACTATATTGATTATTGTATGGCAGGTACGGTCGCGTTCCAGGTCTGGACGCTCTCTCTGCAGGACCGCAAGGCAGCGTGGGAGAAATATCTGGCCTTTGTCGACCAGGCAGGAACAAAGACGTTCGCCGATTTGTGCCAAAGCGTCGGCCTGCGTATACCGTACGAGGACGGCTGCATCCGCGAGATCGGCTCCGGTATCCGCGACTGGCTCAAGGCGCATGCCCCGGTGGAGGCCTGAATGCTTTTGCGCGGTTCCGCTTGCGGTGGATGACAGAAAACGTGATTTCCGGCAGGTCGTGTCAGAATGCGCGTATCTTGTGAACATTTCATGAAATCAAAAAAATTATCCACCAGTCTGCTATAAAAATTCACAGAAGATTTTCAAAGGGAAAAAAATTCGTTCTTTTTTGTTGATTCTGCAAGGGAATTGTGCTATAGTATTACCAAACTTTTCAGAAAGCATCCAAGGGTTGTCCGCTGCATGCGGACACAAGTGCTTTGCTTGATATTATCTGTGAATATCACAGCATAATATACAAATTTTTGTAGGAGGTAACGCAATGAAAAAGAATCTTCTCAAGCTTCTGACTCTGGTTCTCGCTCTGGTCATGGTTGTCACCGTGTTCGCCGGCTGCAAGAAGGCAGACGAAGAAACCGATGCCCCCACGCAGGGCAGCGAAGAGACTCCCACTGAGACGCAGGGGCAGCCGACCGACGAGTACAAGCCGTCCGCTGCGCAGCTCCTGAACGGCAAGGAGTGGGGCAAGGATTTCACCGAGCTGTACGATGAGATCGGCGACAAGGTCACGATCGACGACGTGCAGGAGGATCCGACCACCGGTCTGGCTTACGTCGAGTACGAGGGCAAGACCTATGAGCTCGGCATGGACTTCCTGTCCATGGCAATGGTCTACAAGACCGCTGTTCCCGAGAACTCCCAGTACGAGACCGAAGACGACGTCTACGCCGCCTGGTGGAAGTACTACATGACCCGTTGGAACTATCTCCTCCCGGAGATCCCCCTCTACAGCAACGAGTACTACGATGTTTACAACGCACAGATCAAGGGCGTTGACGAGCATCCGACGAACCCGTACTGGGGCCCGGCAAAGGCTCTGATCGACTGGACGAGTGAGAAGACCGACAAAGACATCATCATCGGCAACACCACCGACCTGTCCGGCAAGTTCCGTTTTTCCAACTTCGGCGGCTCCAACCCCGGCGCTTCCGACCTTGACGTTGACAACCTCATCAACGGCATGGAGACTGTCGCCACCACCAAGGAAGGCGGCTTCGAGGTCAACAAGACGGTCGTCAAGCAGCTTGATAAGGTTGAGAATGAGGATGGCACCCTCACCTACACCATCACCCTGAACGACGGCCTGCTCTTCAGCGACGGCACCCCCGTCACCGCGAAGAACTATCTGTACTACACCATGGTCTTCTCTACCCTCGTTGCTTCTGAGGCTGAGGGCAAGGATCGCCAGGCCGGCCTGACGATCGTCGGCTTTGAAGAATTCAACGCTTACGACGGCACCAACGAGGGCGACGGCGTCTCCAAGACCTTTACCGGCCTGCGCCTGCTGGCCGACAACCAGTTCTCCGTCACCGTTAAGCCTGAGTATGCGAACTACTACTATGCCATCAGCTATGCCGGCTTCTCCCCGTTCGTCAAGGAACTGTGGTGCGGCGACTTCGACATCGCTGACGACGGCGAAGGCTGCTACTTCACCGACGGCTTCTACAACAAGACCGGCGACAGCTTCGACATGGCTGCTCATCTCGTTGCTTCTTCCAACAACACCGACACCACCTATGCGTGCTCCGGCCCGTATGTCGTGGAGTCCTACGACGAGGCCGATAAGTCCGCGATCCTGACCCTGAATCCGAACTTCCCCGGCAACTACGAAGGCGCAAAGCCCTCCATCGCGAAGGTCATCTACAAGAAGGTCGTTTCCGCTACCCAGCTCGACGATCTGAAGTCCGGCGGCGTTGACGTCCTCATGGGCATCACCGGCGGCGCTGAGACCGACGAGGCTGTCGCTGCCTGCGACAACTCCAACGGCGCTTTCGTTTACACCCACTACAGCCGCGCCGGCTACGGCAAGCTGCAGTTCCGTAACGACTATGGCCCCGCTCAGTTCACTGCTGTCCGTCAGGCCATCACCTACTGCCTGGATCGTGCTTCCTTCGCGAAGACCTTCACCGGCGGCTACGGCGGCGTTGTTGACGGCGCTTACTACGCCGGCTCCTGGATGTACAAGGAAGCTGCTGCCAACGGCATGCTGCTGAACGCGTACGACACCTCTGCCGATACCGCCATCGCAGTCCTCGAGGCTGACGGCTGGATCTATGATGCAAACGGCGAGCCTTACGTTGAGGGCGTCCGCTACAAGAAGATCCCGGCTGAGTATGCCGACGAGAACGACAAGACCTACAAGTCCATCGACGGCGCTTATGTGACCACGAAGGTCGGCGACGATTACTACATGCCGCTGGTCCTCAACTGGTACGGCACCACCGATAACCCCTTCTCCGATCTGCTGGTCACCGACTTCGAGCAGGGCGCTAACATCGCCGCTGCCGGTATCGTGATCCAGAAGACCACGGGCGACTTCAATCCGATGCTCGACGAGTTCTATCAGCAGGCTGTGTACGGCTTCTATTCCGGCACCCCGATGTACAGCTGCTTCAACTATGCAACCGGCTTCAACTCCGCTGCATACGACTACTCTTACAACTGGTCCATCGATCCCTCCTTCTATGAGAACAACTCCGTTGCTTATCTGATGGACGAGGCCGATATCTACTGGCTGAGCTAATGGCGGCAGGCCCTCAGGCCTGACTGACGCATCAAGTATCCGAGATCACGGGATGGGGGTTCGCCCCCGTCCCGTGATTGTGGATTCAAAACCCTGTGTATCACGGCGCACTGTCAAATAACTTCTTTTCACAGTTATCACCTCTGGCGCGCATGTTTATCCATAGGGTGTATCTGAAAGCCCGCCCTGTGGTTCAGCCCGGTAGAGTGCCGCATTCTTCCCGGATCCGTTCTTGCGCAGAAGCGGCTTTTCAGATACACCCTATCCCCGCGGCTTGCGGTCCCGCCGCAGCCTGATCCTGACCCGCGCAGAAACAGATTGCCCCGTCATGGCAACGGGGGCGATTCTTCCCCCGCGCTGCCAAATCTACTGTCGTGCGGGCGACAGACTGGAGAGTACCTTATGTTCAAATACGTTCTCAAGCGAATCGGCTACATGTTCCTGGTCCTGTTTATCCTGTCGATCGTGATTTTCATGATCTACAACCTGACCCCGAGCAACCGCGCCTTTACCGATGCCAAGGCTGACCAGGTCGCCATGAAGCAGCAGCTCGCCGGTATGTCCGCCGAGGCACAGGCCAAGTGGTTCGAGGAACGGTACGAAATGTATCAGATCAGCTACGGCACCGAAACCAACAACATGATCCTCCGCTATCTGCGCTGGGTCGGCCTGTATCCCTATGCGGATAACCCCTACACTGGCAAGGAAGGCAAGCTCAATGGCCTCCTGCAGGGCAACTTCGGCTATTCCTATCAGTACAAAAAAGATGTAGTTAACGTTGTCGCCGCTCCGATGAAGAACACGATCTTCATCAACATCTTCGCCACGATTCTGGCGCTGGCCATCACCATTCCGCTTGGTATCGCCTGCGCCGTGCGCAAAAACAGCAAATTCGACCGCTTCACACAGGTCTTTACCATCATCGGCTACAGCTTGCCGAGCTTCATTATCTGTATTTTGTTTATCTGGGTCTTCTGTGCTCTGCTCGGCTGGTTCCCGGCCAGCGGCATGAAGACACCGGGCAGCAGCTACGAGGGCTTCAAGTGGTTCACCGACCGCATGTACTATCTGGCCCTGCCGCTCATCACCATGACGTTCTGCTCTCTGGGCAGCATGACGCGCTACGTCCGTGCCTCCATGATCGATGCTCTGTCCATGGACTGCATCCGTACCGCGCGCGCCAAGGGCGTCAAGGAAAAGACCGTTATCTATTCTCACGCATGGCGCAACGCCCTGATCCCCATCGTTACGATGATCGTCGGCTGGTTCACCAGCATCTTTGCGGGCTCCCTGATCTTTGAAGACATGTTCGGTCTCAACGGTATGGGCAAGCTCATGATCTCGTCCCTGCGTACCTCGGACTACGATGTTACGATCCTGATGCAGTTGTTCTATGTCGTCGTCGCGCTGCTCGGCAACCTTGTCATCGACATTGTCTATGGCCTGGTCGACCCGCGCGTCAGAGTCAACAAGTAAGGGGGTAAGAGCATGAGCAAGAAGAATTCCTCCGCGAAGCGCAGCTGGCTCGGCCGCCTCTTCTTTGGCGGCAGCAAGGGCCTGGCCGATGATATCGAGGCCAAGCGCGCAGCCAAAAACGACGTCGAAGAGATTGTCAGCCCGGTCAAGCAGATCGTTCGCGGCTTTATGGAGCGCAAGCTCGCCGTCGGCGCCCTCTGTGTTGTCATCGCCATGTTCCTGCTGGTCTTCATCGGCCCGCTGTTCATGACGACCTATACCGACACCTATACCGAAGTCACGCAGGCCAACCTGCCGCCCACGATGTCCATGCTCTCCGTCCCGAGCGAGCTGAAGAACGACATCAAGATGATCGACAGCTACGGCAGCTTCTCTGTCGGCCTTTCCAACGCGGGCAAGGTCTATGTCTGGGGCGCAACGGGCCTCGGCACGACGGGCATTGACGTCGCCGATATCCCGGAAGAGGTTCAGAATGAGAAGATTGCCTGGGTCGCTGCCGGTATCGATCACATCGTTGCTGTCGGCGAGAACGGCAAGGTCTACGCCTGGGGCGCAAACAAGCTCGGCCAGTACGGCTACTTTGACCCGGCGGTGAACCCCAACATCGCTCCCGAGCCGGACGAGCTCCTTAACGGCACCATCGATGCCTCCAACATCAAGAAGATCACCTGCGGCTATCAGGCCACGGCCATCCTGATGAACGACGGCACCCTGTATATGTGGGGCAACAAGAACACCTATCAGAACTTCGACACCGTAGCCACGCTGGACGGCAAGCTCACGGATATCGACTTTACGCTGAACTACGTCGTCGCCGTGACGGACGGCAATTCCGTTTACACCGGCAAGCGCGGCCTGTATGATCAGATGCGCGACAACATGGGCTCCGCCACGGTTCCCCTGCGCGAGTTCCTGAACGGCCGTAAGATCACGAGCATCTATGCCACGAGCAAGACGGTCTGCGCCCTGCTCGACGACGGTACCGTCGGCTTCGTCGGCGACTTTGACACGCGCAGCAAGGCCATGCCCAAGCTGCACGAGGGCGAAGAGATCGTCAAGATCGTCTCCGGCACCTATCACTACACCGCGCTGACCAGCGAGGGCCGTGTGTTCTCCTGGGGCAGCAACACCCTCGGCCAGTGCAAGGTCCCCGATGACGCACAGGGCGCGTCCGACATCTTCGGCGGCGCGTTCCAGAGCTACGCGGTCGATTCCAACCACGAGCTCATGGGCAAGTGGGGCCTGAAGGGCTACCTCTTCGGCACGGATAACTACGGCGCGAACGTTGCCCTGCGTATCATTCAGGGCGGTAAGATGACGATGACCATCGGTGCGATCGCCGTTATCATCTCCACGATCATCGGCATCATCATCGGCTGTATCTCCGGCTACTTCGGCGGCAAGGTCGATATGTTCCTGATGCGCTTCACCGAGATTTTCGGCGCCATTCCGTTCCTGCCGTTTGCGATGATCCTGTCCGCACTCATGGCGCAGATGGACATCAGCGAGAATGAAAAGATCTTCATCCTCATGGTCATCCTTGGCCTGCTGAGCTGGACCGGCCTGGCCCGCCTCGTCCGCGGTCAGATCCTTCTCGCCCGCGAGCAGGAGTATGTCACGGCTGCCAAGGCCATGGGCCTGCGCGAGTCCCGCATCGCATTCCGCCATATCCTGCCGAACATCGTCTCGGTCATCTTCGTCACGCTGACGCTCGACTTTGCGACCTGCATGCTGACGGAGTCCACGCTGAGCTACCTCGGCTTCGGCGTCACCTACCCGCGTCCGACATGGGGCAATATGCTCAACGGCGCAAACAACTCCACCGTCATCAAGAACTTCTGGTGGCGCTGGCTGTTCCCGGCGATCTTCCTTGCGATCACCTGTATCTGCATCAACATCGTCGGCGATACGCTCCGTGACGTCATGGATCCGAAGTCTGACCGCGATAAATAAGGGAGGGAAGAGATATGGCATTACTTGAATTAAAAGATTTGCATACTTTCTTCCGCACGAAGAAGGGTATTGTCAAGGCGGTCAACGGCGTTTCCTATTCCGTTGAGGCAGGACGCACGCTCGGCGTTGTCGGCGAGTCCGGTTCCGGCAAAAGCGTCTCCGCCATGAGCATCCTGCAGCTTCTCGACGGCAACGGCTATATCGACAGCGGCGAGATCCTTTTCGAGGGCCGTGACCTTACGAAGCTCACCGAGAAGGAAATGTATTCCGTCCGCGGCAATGATATCTCCGTCATCTTCCAGGAGCCGATGACCAGCCTGAATCCGGTGTTCACCATCGAACGCCAGGTTTCCGAGCCGTTCATCATCCATCAGGGACTGAGCAAGGAAGAAGCCAAGAAGGCCGAAGAGGTCGAGGAAGTGGCCGAGCTGGAGGATACCGTGGAGGAGCTGCCCGAAGAGCCCGTCAAGGCGGAGGAGCCTGCCGCTGAGCCTGTGAAGGCAGAGGAAAAGGCAGAAGAGCCTGCTGCAGAGGAAAAGCCTGAGGAGGCCCCCGCTGCAAACGAAGCCCCTGCCGAGGCTGCTCCCGCTGAGGATACTGCCGAATAACGCGGGCCGAAACAGAACAAAATGACGAAGGGCGCACCGGCAGTCTGTAACAGGGCTGTGTCGGTGCGCCTTTTTTATACCCTCTCAGGCGCTTGCGCGCCAGCTCTCCCAAAGGGAGAGCCTTTTGCGGCGGTCACTCCACCCTTATCGCCCCCACCGGGCAGGCGTTGGCGGCGTCCACGGCCAGCGGCACCTGGTCGGGCGGAATGTCGCCGGGGATGGCGACGGCCAGAGTCCCCTCCATCTGGTATACCTCGGGGCAGAGCCCGGCACACTGGGTGCAGCCGATGCAGAGTTCAGGGTCTACGAATGCTTTCATGTTGGTACTACCTCCATTCAAAATGAGAAAAAGGCGCTGAGAGCAGTGTGGCCCGGCGGAGCAGAAAATATGCTATAGGCTTTCGGGCGCAGATATGTTACAATAGAACAGAATAAACAGGAGGGCAAGAGCATGAACATCCAGATATTCGGCACCACCAAGTGCTTCGATACCAAAAAGGCTCAGCGCTATTTCAAGGAGCGCGGCATCAAGTTCCAGATGATCGATTTGAAAGAAAAAGAGATGAGCCGGGGCGAATTCGAGAACGTGTCCCGCGCTCTGGGCGGCTGGCAGGCGCTGGTAAATCCCAACGCCAAGGACAAGCAGACCCTCGCTCTGCTGGACGCGCTGGTGGACTGGCAGAAGGAAGACAAGCTCTTCGAGAACCAGCAGCTGTTCCGCACCCCCATCGTCCGCAATGGCAAGGAGGCCACTGTGGGCTACTGCCCGGACGTCTGGGCCAAATGGGAGTAAAATCTTCCCGGAGGGAGACACTGCTATGTGGGACAACACCCTGCCGAAAAACCGATTTCTCCGCTTCTGTGTACTGATGGCCCATCGCTGCGGGCGGCATAACGTGGCCATGCAGAGCGCGGCGCTGGCCTTTTACCTGCTGTTCATGATCTTTCCCTTCCTCATTTTCATCAGCGCCCTGCTGGGTCTGCTGGATCTGAACATCACCGGCATGATGACCGTCCTCTCGGATTTTCTGCCGGAGGAAGTGGTGGACCTGCTCCGGATGTACTTCACTTACGTCACCGACAATCCCAGCCCCCAACTCATGGTATTCGGTCTGGTCTTTTCCATCTACTTCCCCATGCGGGCCACCAACTCTCTGATGGCCGCCGTGCGGACAGCCTACCATTTAGGCCCGCCCAAGGGCTTTATCACCCAATGGATCAAGGTGCTGCTCTATACCGTGACCCTCATTGTCACCATCGCCCTGACCTTGTCTCTGATGACCTTCGGAGAGCGGGCGCTGTGGTACACCGTGGAGCATTTTCACCTGCCGGAATTTCTGGCGAAGCTGTGGGTAACGCTGCGGTTCCCCGTAGCCGGGGCCGTCAGCTTTCTGGCACTGTTCCTGCTCTATGCCCTGGCCCAGGATACCATCCAACCCCTGAAAAATATCTGTCCCGGCGTTCTGTTCTCTCTGGCAGCGTGGATGGCGTTCAGCTGGCTCTATTCCTACTACGTCAACCACTTCTCCCACTACTCTGTGCTCTATGGCTCCATCGGCGCCGTCATTGTGGTGCTGATCTGGCTGAACCTCTCGGCATTCACATTGATTCTGGGTGCGGAGATGAACGGTGTGCTCATCAGTATGCGGAAGGACCGTCTGGAGCAGGACACCAATGTACCCAAGGCATAAATCGTCTGTCAAATCTCAGCCGCGGCCTCGCTGCGGGAAAGGAAGCTGTTTTATGGATACAAAATTGCAGGAATATGCAAAATTACTGATCGAAGTAGGCCTGAATGTTCAAAAGGGCCAGACCCTCATCATTTCATCGCCGGTGGAGTGCGCCTCCTTCGCCCGGCGGTGTGCTGACGCGGCCTATGACGCAGGCTGCCGGGAGGTCATCATGAACTGGAGTGACGACTATCTCAGTCGGCAGAAGTTCCTCCGGGCGGACGCCTCCGTTTTCGATGACACACCGGAGTGGCGCGAAAAGTTTTTCACCAGCTATGCGGAAATGGGAGCCGCCTATCTGGCCATTGCCGCT
>OGUO01002686.1_pt1 | contig 10571 bp, 10 predicted proteins | sample 1553641 | NCBI WGS metagenome assembly OGUO01 (sample SAMEA2579980, study PRJEB22360) | human gut metagenome | biome: human gut; feature: human-associated habitat; material: faeces | place: Denmark | collected 2008/2010 | reverse complement strand
GCTGACGCTCCCAACCGCCGCGAACGAGCCCTGCACCGCCGCGGGGAGCGCCGCGGCGAGGTCGAACGGCGCGCGCTGCCGCGAAACGGCCTTCCGGCGTGGCAGACCGAGGTCGCGCCGCAACAGGACCCCGGTCACAAGCGCCGCGCCGACGTGAATGAGGTAGAGATACATTCCGGCACGCGCGCTGCCGAACACCGCCGTGCCGCACACGCCGAGAAAAAAGCCGGGGCCGGAGTTGTTGCAGAACGCCAGCAGCTGCTCGGCCTCCTCCCGTGCGATCTCGCCGCGTCCGTACAGCTCCGCGACCGTCCGCGCGCCGACCGGATACCCACCCAGCAGTCCTAAAATGAGCGCGCTTGCGCCCGCGCCGCTCACACCGAAGAGCGGGTACATGACGCCCGCCATCGCGCGGGAGAGCAGCCGCGGCACATCGCTCTGCACGAGCAGCGACGAGAGCACGAAGAACGGAAAGAGCGACGGCAGCACCGTTTGCAGGCACAGCGCCACACCCTCCCGCGCCGCCGCCGCGCTCACGTCGGGGAAAAAGAGCAGCGCCGCGCCGAAAAATACCGGGAAAAGCAGCGCCGCCGCGCCGCGCAGTCTTGCCACAGCCTCGCCCCCCTTTCGGAAGAGCGTATGAGCGCCGTGTGAAAATTATCCGCGCAGCGAAGAAAAGAGAGCCGACCAAACGGTCGGCTCTCCTGCATTAGATCTCGTAGTCCGCGGCGACGCGGTCGGTTCGGATGGACTTGCAGAGGGCGCTCACAGCCTTGTGCCGCGGATCGTCCTTATAGGTTTGCAGATCCTCCATCGACGCAAATTCGGAGACGAGCACGGCGTCGTAATTGTCCTTGCCGACGCAGCGCTTCACCTCGCAGCGCCTGAGCTGGGGAATGACCCCGAAAAGCCCACGCAGTCCGGTGAGGAACTGCTCCTGCTCACGCTCCGTTCCCTCGCGGAACTTCCACATGACGATATGGCGGATCATTTCGCGTTATAGACCTCGATGGCCTTCTTGAGGATATCCATGGCGCGCTCGATCTTCTCCGCTTCGAGAACGTAGGCCATGCGGACCTCGTTGAGACCCTTGCCGGGCGTCGCGTACATCGGCGCGCCGGGAGCGAACATGACGGTCTCGCCGTTGTCGTTGAACTCCTCGAGCAGCCAGCGCTGGAAGGTGTCGGCATTGTCCACCGGCAGGGCGGCCATCAGGTAGAACGCGCCCTTCGGGCAGTCGAAGATGACGCCGGGGATCTCGCGCAGCTTGCGCACGAGCGTGTCACGGCGCTTCTTGTACTCGTCGCGCACGGCGGCGAAATACTCCGGGCCGACGGTGTAGAGGTGCGCGGACGCGACCTGGTCGAGCGTGGCGACGGAAAGGCGGGACTGGCAGTACTTGAGCGCGTGGCCCAGCAGCTCCTTATTCTTGGTGATGAGGCAGCCGATGCGCGCGCCGCAGGCGGAAAAGCGCTTGGAAACCGTGTCGATGATGATGATATTGTCCGCAGCCTTGCCGATAAACTCGCCGAACGACTGGAGCTTCTGTCCGCCGTAGACAAATTCGCGGTACGCCTCATCGCCGATGAGGAACAGATCGTGCTTCACGGCAATGTCGACGAGCATCTCCATCTCCTCGTGGCTCAAAATGACGCCCGTGGGGTTGCCGGGGTTTGTGATGAGGATGGCGCGGGTGTGCTCGTTGATCTGCGATTCGATCTTCTCGCGGTCAGCGTAGCGGTAGCCCTCCTCCGGCGTGGTCGGGATGGGGCGGATGTTCGCGCCGCAGGTGTAGGTCATGGTGGTGTAGTTGGGATAGAACGGCTCGGGGATGAGAATCTCGTCGCCGTCATCCAGAATGCACTGGAGCGTGATGCTCAGCGCCTCGCTGCCGCCGACGGTGATGTAAATATCGTCCGCGTCAAAGTGCATATCGAGCTTGGCATAGTAGCCGCGGACGGCCTCGATCAGCTCGGGGATACCGGGAGAGGGCGCATAGGCCAGTACCGGCGGCTCAAATGCCTTGACTGCCTCGAAGAATGCCGAAGGGGTCTGAACGTCGGGCTGACCGATGTTCAGATGATAGATGTTGACGCCGCGTGCCTTTGCTGCCACTGCGTAGGGGTGGAATTTACGCATTGGTGACAGGCCGCATCTTTCAACTTTACTGGAAAACTTCATAGTTGGTGCTCCTCCTTCTTCTTCGATCGCTTTTTGAAAAAGCTTGCAGTCTAAAAAATATTCAAATTCACTGCATGATACATTATAGCGCGCAGGAAAGCAAAAAACAACAAAAATTTTTTCACTTTATCTGCGATCTGACGGCGCAGCCATGTCCGCCTGCATCGCTGCCAGCCCGTTTTCGCCGTAAACGGCGATGCCGTGCGCCTTGAGGAGCTCCGCCGTCACACCGTCGCCCGCGGTCAAATGGCGGGAAAACGTGCCGTCGTAGATCCGCCCGCAGCCGCAGCTCGGGCTCTTTTCCTTGAGCACGGCAGCCTCGCAGCCGTTTTGCTGGCACAGTGCGAGAGCTGCCTCCGCACCGCGGCGGTACGCCTCTGTCACATCGCGGCCACCCGCTGTGACGACACGCTCGCCCCGCCGTTCGCTGGGCACACGCGGCGTCGGGAGACCGCCGAGCTGTTCGGGGCAGACAGGAACAATTTCATATTTTCCCACCAACGCCTGCACGCGCGCGTCCGCTTTACTTTTTCCGTCGTAGCGGCAGGGCGTGCCGAGAAGGCAGGCCGACACGAGCAGCTTATCCATGCCGCACCTCCAACGCTTTCCCGTTGAGCTTCGCCTCCGCGAGCGTTTCGCCCTCGTAACGCAGCTTGAGCGAGAAAAACGGTACGTTTTCGTCGAGCAGGCGCAAAAAGATCTTGTCGCCCTCCCACGCGGGCAGCGCCAGCAGATCTTTCTTTTTGATCCACGCAAGCTCGCCCTCATCGCAGTCCTTGAGCGTTCCCTCAAAGCCGTCGGCAGTGAAAAGGTGCATGTACTCGCTCTCCCACTTGTCCGACACGAATGTCACGATGCCGCGATAGCGGTAAGAGGTCAGGGCGAGGCCGGTCTCCTCCTTCGTTTCGCGCAGAGCGCACTCCTCCGGGCTCTCGCCCTCTTCAAACTTGCCGCCGATGCCGATCCACTTGTCGCGATTGCAGTCGTTCTCCTTTTTCGTGCGGTGCAGCATCAGGTATTCGCCGCCGCATTCGATATAAATGAGCGTCGTGTTCACGGCGCGATAGATGCTACTGCTCATGATACTCCCTCCCCAAAGGGTCTTTTTGTCAGTATAAAAGATGGCGGCAAAAATTGCAAGTGAAGGCGCCGTTCAGAAAATCGCGCATTTTTCGAATTTGTGCTTGACTTTGCTGTGATTTTTGGTATAATCATTTTTGCTGTCGAGCGCACCGATACGCAGCAGTATCGAAGCGGTCATAACGAGCACGACTGGAAATCGTGTGTACGTCAAAAGCGTACCGAGAGTTCGAATCTCTCGTGCTGCGCCACGATAAGTTGACAAATTTCGATAAGAAATTTGTCAACTTTCTTTTATAAAAAATTGAACGATTCCTTGAGCCGCAGTGGTCTCCACTGCGGCTGTTTTATTTAGAAAGGAGATATATTAATGAACGCATTTGAAAAGAGTGAAGCAATTAAAGCCAGCCTCCGGAAAGGCTTTCGGGATGGCAGTTCCAAAATGGCAAAGCGCAGATGCTATGGATATGACGTAGTCTCAGACGGCGCGCTGGTTATCAACTCCGAAGAAGCCAAAGTGGTCGTATGGATTTTTGAGCAGTATAAAGTCGGAAAGAGTCTTGGCAAAATCGCTGCTGGTTTGGAGCAGCAAGGCATTCTCTCCCCAACAGGCAAGCCTAAATGGAATCGAGAAGCAATCGATAAATTGCTCTCCAACGAAAAATATACAGGTCGTGTGCTTCTCCAGAAAACCATTAGCACCGGCGCTGTCCAAATCGAAAACGATGGCCTCATGGATCGGTATCTTCATACTGGAACCCATGAGGCCATTATTTCTGATGAAATGTTTGAGGCGGTACAGCAGGAAAAGCTTCGCCGCTCAAAATCCTCTGAAAATACGCTTTCTATAAAACAGCATTTTTGATAAAATAAAGCTGTTAGGGGGTGAGCGCTTGGGAAACGTTATAGAAATACCTCCCATACAGGAAACTGTTCCTATGGAAGAGAAATACCTCCGCGTTGCCGCTTACTGCCGTGTCAGCACAGACCAGGAAGAACAGGACAGCAGTATAGAGTTGCAGGAATTGCGTTACAGACAGATGAGAAAACCCAAATTGGGAAAATGCGGGTGTTTTTTCCGAAAGAGCCACCGGACTGAACCTACAAGAGCGTTCTGCTTTCCAAGCGATGATGCACCAATGTAGGGAAGAAAAAATAAACCTAATCCTTACAAAATCTATCAGCCGCTTTGGCCGCAACACGCTGGATATACTTCGTGTGTTACAAGAGCTGCGGGAACTCAATGTAGATGTCTTTTTTGAAAAAGAAGACCTATGGCTTCATGAGAGGGATCTGCAAATAGTTCTGACCTCATACTGTGCGTTTGCTCAAGCAGAAAGCGAGGACATGAGCCGCAATATCAGATGGGGCATCAAGCGGAGTTTCCAAAGCGGCACATCTGGTTATGCTGACTTTGTATGTTTCGGATACAAACGAGGCGATGATGGCAGGTTAGCCATGACCCAGACGCTAAAATTGTTCGGACAATATTTGAAATGCGGGCAGATGGCAAAAGCCTTGGGACAATATCCGATTGGCTGTATGAGAGCAGCATCCCTTCGCCCACAGGGAAAGAGCACTGGAGTAGAGAGACAATCAGCAAGCTACTAAAAAATGAAAAATATGTAGGCGATGTAATGCTACAAAAGACTTTCGTCAAAGATTTGTTTTCAGGGAAGCAGGTTAGGAATACCGGCGAACTGGACAAGTATCTCATTCAGGGGCATCATCCGGCGATTATAACCAGAGAGCTATTTGAGAAAGTAAATGAAACGGTTTTATAAATAAGCAAAAATACGATGAGGGTGTTTCGATGCACAGCGTGTCAGTATGTTTTGCCACGTGTTATCCCATGAACGTTGGAGGTTACTATGCGGTTTTATATTTTGTCTGATTTGCATTTAAGAGCAGAGGTGGAAACATACAAGGCAAGCGATCGCATCAAAAAACTGTGCTCCAAAATAAGAAGATCCACGGACATTGGAGAAGATATTTTGTTCATTGTCCTTGGTGACATTGCAAACAAAGGAGAAATACTCTCCTTTGACACAGCGCGAGAAAATCTCTCGCTAATACTTGCCGAGCTAAAAGAATACTCAGTAAAGTTTGAATTCGTACCAGGTAACCATGATATTGAAAGCGGTTCACTTGGCCTGTTTGATCAACTGACTTCGGTATATGGTAACAGCCATTCTTATGAATCAAATTCGGCATATTCGAGTGTCTATGATGGTGTGAATTTCATTTTTGCAGACTCAACTCTTTCAAGAGATTATGCCGCACCGGGAAGGCTGGATATTAGCGCGATTCGCGCCAATGTTAAGCAGGGTCTGACAAATATTCTCTTTTGTCATCATGCAATCTCTCATGGACATGGTAGTCCACATGATGTTATCGAAGACAGTGCAACGGTACTTGCGCAGCGAAATTCGATGGGCATCTCGTATTTTTTCCACGGTCATGTTCACGATGCTAACATAACGATTCCTGAGGATGGTTTGGTTGAAATCGGATGTGGAAGTCTGTCCGGTGGCATCTCTTGGCTACCGTCTGTATTTCATCAATTCCTTGTTGGATATATTCAGGATAGCAGAATTGCGCTCATTGAGCGTTGGATTGATACTGAAGATGGATATGGGGATTTTGCGCTAAATGAGTTGTATCCTAAACCGAAAGATTTTTCAGATCCTGATGGTATTGACAGAATCCCATACGCTCCTGTGGCTGATTATATTTCTAGGGGGGTTTCTGTTTACGAAGATGCCACCCAAAGCTCTTTTGCGCGACTGATGTCACAGGAAAAACAAATCCATCTGCGGGAGGCTGTGCAAAAGAACAAAAAAGTCCTCTTGTTGTGTGATGCAGGGATGGGAAAGAGTATTGAACTGAATAACTTGGCGTATGAATTGTCCGATAGATTCCATACGTTTCTCTACTCCCTTGAGAATTATGCAGGTCAAGATATCGAAGAATTGTTACCGGATACTTACAAGCAGCTCCCACCCAATCGAATTGCTTTGCTTTTGGATGGATATGATGAGGTAGATAATAATCTCGCCAAAATATTCAGGAAGAAGCTCAAACTATATGTACAGGATGCAATCGGCATAAATATCGTAATCTCCTCACGCAGTAATTTTTGTGGCAATGAAAATAGTAATAAGTCTCGAACCTTCCCGGGGTTCTATGTATATGTTTTAGAAAGATTAAGTGTAGAAGATACAAGGACTCATCTAAAATCCAAGGGAATAATTATAACTCAATTCTGGACCTGCGCTCGTGTGAAAGGCGTTTCTGATTTTGTATTTAACCCCTTTTATTTGTTTAGATTGTCTGATATCTACACGAAGGAAAATGATTTGCCCTCGAAGAATCAGCTTATGGATAAGCTGATCACTGAAACATTTGATGTGGATGAACTGAAATTTTCAGGAGATTTGGGCGATCGATACCTTGAATTATTTACATCATTAGAAACGTTAGCAGTTGCCATGCAGCTGATGCATAAACAGTCTTTTGAAGACAGAGAGGAATATCAAGCGTTAATTTCCCTTTCTGAAAGGGAGTTAATCAAAAAGAGTGGATTGCTTAAGCGAGAGGGTGCTGGATGGAAGTTTTTGCACAATAATTTCCGTGAATACCTTGCCGCACGTTGCTTGTCCCGCCTGCCGAAAGAATTTGCAATTTCCATTTTTTATGACGGCACAAATATCAAACCTTATTGGGTAAATACACTTGGTTACTTAACAGGCTTTGATCTTGGCTGGAGTCTGATTGACTGGCTTATGGAGAATAGTCCATCTGCTCTTGTAAAATTTGAGTCAGACCGACTGAATGTAGAGTTGCGTATTGAAGTATTTAAGCGCATATTTGACAAATTCGAGTCGCTACGACTCCATTTCAATGACGATTTGTGCGATGAAGCGGAGCTGGCTCATTTTGTTGACAGCAACGAAGTTCTGTCTTTCTTGCTTAACCGGATAAGTGCTCCGCAGCATTACGTGTCTCAATATACCGCAGTTAATATCTTGAGATACTATCCATCCCTGTTTGACAAAGAAAATACTGTGCGCAAAATTCTTCTTGATTGTTGTGATAGGTATCCCGCAACACATAAAACGATCTGTAGGCTGGCTATGTTGGCCTTATGCCAACAAAAACTTCAAACGCCGGAAACGACACGCCGATTGATGGAGAAATTTGGTGATGTCGATGAAGATTATATTCGACTGGGAATGTATGAATACTTACTCGAAACTCAGGAATATAATTCTTATGTTGAATACTGTTTGTCCGGCATTAAGTTTATCACATATAGACTGAATGACGAAGACGAGAGCAGAATCGGAGATGAAGCTTTCGAATTGGTAAACTGCCTGAAAAGCATGTCCACCGTGGAAAGCATCACACTTTTACTTAGGTGGTTTTCTCGAGAAACGCATCCGGACTTTTACGATTCTGATAAAGTTCTTGCATCTGCTATTACATCTGCGGCAACTTTGTATCAAGCAGGACATGCAGAATTGTTCGACTCCATTCTGTCGTTCTACCTTGAGTCTACAAAAGTTTGGAATACAACTGCCTCTAACGCTATGGCTAAGTTCTTTGTGAAAACGGGCACCCAATATTCTGCAGCACTATTAGCCGCTACTCAATTCGAGGATGAACCGCACCGTATGTCTGACTTGGTACATTCTGATTTGACCGTTATTGAATACCTGAAAACCGCATATCTGGATGGGAGTTTGAAGTCGCATCGTGCATTTCGCGAAATCGTTCTCTGGTATGTTAGGGACGAAATGAAGTATGCGGAATACGCCGCATTGATCAAGGAAACCGATAACATCGATCTTCCAGAATACAAGGCGCCTACCGACTATGATGCACTAAAGAGGAAATCCGCGCAGGAGTATTTTGAGATCCTTTTTGATGTAGAAAAAAGGAAAATGTTGACTGCTCAGTTACTTAAGGCAATTGATGATCCTGATTTGACAACAAAGCAGCTTTTGGAAGTTGACATCAAGGCCGACCATCATTCTGCGCTTCGTCATCTTCGAACCGCAATGTATCACTACGGCCCCGATATAAAGGTGTCCGAGTTCTTTGGCAGGATCGATATTGACGAGTTTATTCTTTGGTCTTCGTCGCGATTTTTGTCAGAGAAATCCACAGTTATTCCAACTAAGGCCCAGAAAGAAAAGCTGACGGAAATAGTAGCCAGTATACTGGAGCGCAGAAGCTTTGAGAACAGTGTAATATCCTCATGGTTTTTCTTTAAAGTCACTTACGGCAGAGCTGTTGTCTGTTATTCAATATTTGGACTATCCGCTTGATGAAGCAACACTGTTAGATCTAACTGAGTTGCCTGCCAATATTTTTGACAAAAACAATGAGCAAGCCAAGTATGTGTACTTACAGCAGCGGCTTTCGACTGAAAAATTCAAGCTTCGTCTGGTTCGGAATGTAGAGACACAACGAGTAAAGAGCATGGTATTAAAAGATCACATTGAATTCTTCGACAACTGCAAAGACTCCTCGCTTGCAGAATATGCCCTCAAAATGTGCAACGACCAAAGCGATACATATTTACGCTCAATTGCGTGGCGATATCTTTATCACACCCTGGGTGCAGAGTATGTCGCCGATGAAATTCTACCTATCGCTGGTGAGGAACTTTTGCTTGAAATCGATAGCGCTTGTAAAGATATCTCAAAAAAGAAGCTGTGTGAAGCCATGGAATGTGAGTACAAGAAAAAGCCATCTATGCAATTACAGGCACATTTGATTACGTTTGGTAGCAGCATTGCCATTAATGACTATGCCACAAAGGTTTCAATCGATAAACATCCACCTGAGGGTGCAGGTATTCATATCGATGGTCCTACCGCAGCAATAAGTTCTATAAGCAATCCGGTGTTTTTGCCACAACTTGAAGTTCTTCTTGTGACGGTATTTGATCCCGATTTTGAGGATTGCTCTTGGCGTGGTCTTCGGGATTCTTTGGCAAGGGCATTTGTCAATTGCGGAACGACAGCATATGGAGAAACTCTCGAATTGTTAATGAAACACCGCCCACCTGCAGATGTGAACGAGGGGAACTACAGGTATTGCAACTACGCCATCGAGGAAATCGAGCATGCAAGAAAATCTTCGCTTGACACACCCAAGACCCTTTCCGAAGCAAAAGCGATTCTTGGTGGAGTAAAAAAGTATTACTAACCAACGAATTGAATGAAACCGCTTTTCGAAATATTTTATTGAAAAAAAGGTTTCTCATTTTCGGAAAGTCTTGCAATGACAGAGGGTTCTGTTTAGGGGCGGGCTTTTCAAAACTTCAGAAATGCAAAAGCTATTACTTTTATCATATGGTATTATCTAAACACGCATCTTTAATAAAAAATCTATGGCATCTATAGTGTTGCGATGTTACACGTCGCCGTAAACGCCATATCGCTTTCAGATACTTTTTTCAAAAAACTACCACGCACCCATTCTGCTGTGGCTTTTTCCAAAACCAAACCCGCTGCGCTGGGTTTTGATTTGGATGTGAAAGCGAAAATATCCGAATTGAAGCCGCCTGACAAAAAGAACACCACCCAACAGGGTGGTGTTCTTTTTTGTATCCAGAGATTCGAACAGGGCATGAGCGAAGCGAAAAACTGCCCCGGCGGGGCGGTTGGCCCTTGCAATTTTCCGCACACCGTGCTATAGTTTCCCAAAAAAGTTGTAGGTACAATTAGATAGTTGCACCTGCAAACTTCCGAACGAGCCACCAAACCATGGAACATTTCGCAAGAAAGATCACCAAAATCGCGCGCGAGGCGGAACATCTTGTTCTGCTGGCCACGCGCGCCGACGGCATCGGCACGGCGGAGATCGACTGCCTGCACGCTGTGCGCCATCACCCCGGCGTCACGCAATCAGAGCTCGTGGCCATGCTGCACTCTGACAAGGCCGCCATCGCGCGCCGCACGGCAAACTTGGAGCGCAAGGGCTATCTTAGCCGCGAGCCAAATCCGAACGACGGTCGCAGCCAGCTCCTCTACGCGACCGAGCAGGCCGAGGGCCTGCGCAACGCCAAGGCCGAAGCCGAAAGCGCCTTTTACGACTATCTGATGGCCGGACTGGATGAAGCGCAGCGATCCGCCTTTCTCGCGTCTCTCGACATTCTCTATCGCCGCTCGAAAACGGAGAGCCGCGCGCTCTTCCCTCATCTGCGGCCCGTCTTTGAGGAGGGTGCGCATAAAAAGGACTGATTTCTTCCGCCCCAACCGCATTGGCTCGTATTTTCGCATGGAGTGGCTGCCGCT
>OGUO01002684.1_pt1 | contig 10584 bp, 8 predicted proteins | sample 1553641 | NCBI WGS metagenome assembly OGUO01 (sample SAMEA2579980, study PRJEB22360) | human gut metagenome | biome: human gut; feature: human-associated habitat; material: faeces | place: Denmark | collected 2008/2010 | reverse complement strand
CCTTTGAACAAAGTTTGGATAGATACTTGTCTATATTATTTGAAAGAGCGGGAGAAAATATATTTGAGAGAATAAATACAAAAATTAGGAAATTACAACAGTTGATTTATGGAATTAATATACAAAGCATAGAAGGGGTTGTGGAGAAAAATGAAATTACACAAGAAGATGTAAATTTCGAAGCAGCAATAGACAGATATTTGAATTTCTGGGATATGCGAAGAAATGAAAATGACTGTATTAATAGAATTTTAAATAAAATAGAGGAAATTGAAAACATATGGAGTATTTATGAAGTAAAAACAACTTATGTGCCGATAAAAGGACTTTCAGATGAGGGAGAAGGAATACCAAGTTATGAAAAGATAGAGTTTGTAGAGAATAAGAAATTTGAGGAAAGATATAAAAAGATTGTTAAAGAAACAGAATTAAACTGTGAGGAAGACGAGATTTTTGAAAAGAAGTTAAAAGGCTATGCAAATTTTGTTCATAGAAAAATAAATAAATATTATAAGGAGAATGTGTTCAGAGAGCCAAAAAATGATGGCGGTAAAATTAATTTTTTGGAATAAAAGGATAATTGATTTTGAGGATAGAGATGTAAAAACTAGATTATTTATAGAAAATAAACTAGATGCATTTTAGAGAATGTCATTGTAATAAACTTATGGTTTGATATATTTATTAAAATCGTGTTAAAGAGAGAAACCTCTTTTTTAACACGATTTTTTTTGTTATAAAATTTATATTATATCATTAAAATAATTAATTGAAAAGGGTAAAAATGTAGAAAATACAAGTTGAATATTTTAGAGGTACTCAAGCTTTCTAAGAGATATTAAGATGAAAACAGCTCTAAAAATACAGAGGAGCGGTATCGGATACCTTGGACTGACGAGTTCAAAAGAGTTTAGTTTTAGGAGGATTTTAAAATGTTAAAGAGAGTATTAAATGCAGAGCTGGAGAAAAAAGTGTTTGAGGATGAAATGATGGAGAAACTTAGTGTTGTTCCAGCGGAGTATGAGGTTTACGAAGAATATGCTTCACGGCAAGAGGACTTTGATAGAGATTTCTTCACTTATTGCAACAAAACTCCGTTGCTAGTAGATGCAGATGTAGCATCGTATGACGAGTCAGAGGAAAATGTGGGCGTGCCAAATTGTAAGGAAAAGAGTTTAGAAACATTTATGGCAGAAAGCCAGGAGGAGATTAATAAGAAAAAGCTGGAGGAGGCAAGAATTAAATACCATTATAAGTGGAGTACACAGTATATCAGAAAGCTAGAGGAGGAGAATCACAGAATAAGACAAAATAATTGCCGCTTGGCTAAAAGAAACGAACGGTTGGAAGAGAAGAACCAAAATTTGTTAAGCGAGTGCAAAGATTTAAGGAAAGAGAATAAGTCTAAAAAAGAAAAATTGAAAAGACAAAAGCAGGTCTTAAAAAAATACAGGAAGACAGTCTTCAAGAATATTAAGAACGGCAAGTGGGATAACAAAAGAAGCCGTAGACTGATAAGTAAGCAGGATGTGGATGATTTGTTACTGTTATTGTGATTTTTATTGTTACATAAAAGAGGCTGCGGGCTATTAGTCCGCAGCATTGAGAGTCGCGTGAAAGAAAAAATAAAAGGAGAATAATCATAATGAATTTTAGTTTTGTACCGAACCAGGGTTTAATGGTAGATGGAAGATATATAACAGAATTTGATGTAAAGGTGAATCGAATCTTCTATTATATAGAGGAGGATGAGAGTAAAAAGAACCGTATGGAGTATGAGTTAGTGGCAAAAATGTTTGATGGGACAGAATTACCTCCTCGTAGAGTAAAAAAGCTTAATAACCTATCATATTTTACTTTGTGGACGGAGATTATGGATGCCGGATTAGATAGATGGGAAAGGCAGATGCTTTTATTACGTTTACAGACATCTTGTGAGGACGCAAAGCAGGTTAAGATGTATCACATAACTTCCAATGGGTATCAGACATTAGAAGTTGGTAAAGAGATATTTGTTGCCGGTGATTATACATATATGTCAAATCAGGATGGGATACAGCTTGAAGTTGACGAAAATGTTAAACAAATGAAATGGAAAAATAAGGTACGATTAGCAGATAAGAAAAATGCTGATAGAAAAGAAGAAGATTACCTGATGGCATCACCAGGAGCCAGTGAAATCTTATTTACAGCAGTTTTGTTATCAGCTATAAAATTCGTGTTTATAAAAGCTGGTTTTAATCCGGCAGTGTGTATCAATCTTTATGGAAAAACAGGAAGTTATAAGACTGCTTTAACGCAGGCGATGATGTACATGGAAAATCCTTCGCAGTTTATGTGCAGTTTGGTAAATGACCAAAAGAAGATGGCAGTGAAGAAAGTGCAACAGTGTTATGGATTTCCTATGATATTGGAAGATTATCACCCTGCGGCGACCGGTTACGATTATAAGCGGCAGATCTCTATGATGGATGCAGTGGTACGTCACATAGAGAGTAATCCTCAAAGTGCAGTTGTGTTTATTACATCAGAATTTCTCGATGGGGTAGAAAGTTTACAGTCAAGAACCCTTCAGATAGAGGCTCAAAATGTGGATTTGAAAACTCTTACTAAAATTCAGCAGGAGCAGACGATGGCAACTATTGTAATGAATTTTTTGGATAAATTATTAGGGAATATGAAAGATGTAATAGAAACCATTCAGACTCAGTATGAGGCGTTAAGCAGGCATGGAGAGCAGTCTATGCGAATTGAGGAAAGCATAGTCTTTCTTAAAATAACAGCTATTTTATATGGAAAATATGTGGATAACAGTGATAAATTGAAGCTTAAATCTAAGTTGGATAAAGCACTTACACTTCAAAAGGAGAAACAGAAGTTACATTTAGAGCAGCTCAGTATGTCAGAGGAAGACAGGGTCATCAAAGTTGTTTGCGAATTAGTAGATGATAAGGATCTATATAGAAGATGTTCTTATAAAGATAAAGCATTATATAGAGGAGAAGCAAATGAAATGTTGGTTAGTAATAGAGGTGTATTTCTTAGTAGAAAAGCATTAGTTTATGGTCTTAAAAGGTATAATTGTACAGGTATTAGTGTAAAGAAGATTATTTTAGCATTATCGCAGATGGAGCTTTTAGATGAGGACCGTGGAGGAACACATACTACAAAAATACAAAATGTGCGGGCATATTGCATTTTATATAATGAGTTGAAAGAACGGTATGAGGAATTAAGAGGTACAGAGGAATAAGACCGCTGTAGGTAAAATAAGGAGCGGTAATTATATATTATCCTTCTGAAAGATTTATAGGAGACTATGTACCTTCTGATATATGGTTACCTATGAATCTATCATTTATCGAAATCAAGTGTCTGTATAGCTTAAAACGATACAGTCATAAGACAACTCATGATTTCAATACGATGTATAGGAGGTTTTTGTATGAATCAGACAACAAAGCGAAGTAAAGAATTAAAAGAAGTCCATGTAGACAGAAATGCAACAGGAAAGTCTGTTACAGGTATTTCTTTAGAAGCCCCAAAGTATTCCTGTATAGAAACAAAACAGGATGGTGTAAAAGTTATTTTGGAGTTTCCAGAATTTGATGAGACAAGGGAGCGGACAGAGGCAGGATACCATCAACTGGAGATTCAAAAAGAAGTAAATAATGTGCTATCTCATACATTAAGGGAGCAGATTAAAAATCATCAGATTTATCATGTAGAAAGGATTTCCTAAGATGGGCGAGAAAAAGAGGGTGCGGATGTTGCTTCGTGTAAGCTCTAATCAACAGTTGGAGGAAGATGGAGACTTAGGTATCCAGAGACAGTTGGTGAAAGAATTTATCGCACAACATGAGGAATGGCATCTGGATTCAAAGGAATACTTTGAGGGAAGTAATAGTGGATACAGTAATGCCGTAGAGAATCGTGATATTTTACAGCAGGCATTGCGAGATGCACAAAGAAACGAGTATGATATTCTTGCAGTCTATAAGGATGACCGAATCGGTAGAAGAATGTGGGAGATTGGTGCATATGTTATGCAGCTTAAAAGCTATGGTGTGGATATATACACGGTAAAAGATGGCTGTATCTCACCAGAGAGTGATGACATTATGGGGCAGATGATGTTAGCTCTGCGTTATGGCAATGCACAAAAGAGCAGTTCTGATACGGGAATGCGTGTCAAAGATACGGCACAAAAGCTAGTACAGCAGGGGAAGTTTGTCGGGGGGAAGGCTCCGTATGGATATAAATTGGAGCTGTCTGGAGAAATCAGTAAGCATGGCAGAGCATTACACCATCTTGTGATTATTCCCGAAAGGGCAAAGGCAGTAAAACATATATACGAGCTTTCTCTTGATAAAGAGTATGGTTCTTCAAAGATTGCCAGAGAACTGAATCTGGATGAGGAATATAAAGAACTTGCTCCATCTGAGGTATGGAGAGGTGGAACGGTAACCAGCATTTTAACGAATCCGATTTATGCAGGTTATACAGCTTATAAACGTAGAGAAAAGAAAGAAAACGGAAAAAGTAAGCGGTTAGATAGTTCTGAATGGATTCTCTCGGAAGAACCAAATCCAGAGCTACAGATTATTAGTCCTGATGATTGGAATTTGGTTCAGATAAAGAGAAAGCAGAGGGGGATGAAGTATCGTACCGCTCCGCAGAATAAAGGTGTAAAGGTTATCGCAAGAAATGAGGGGATGCTTCCCCTCATTGATGTTATTTACTGTGGATACTGTGGCTGCAAATGTACCAATGGGAGCAAATATAACTATTGGACAATTAAAGATACTGGAGAAAGGAGGGCAAGCAGACAGGCAATATATAAGTGCCAGGATGCATGGCAGGGAGTTCCACATTATAAAGTCTATCAATTTAAAGCAGAAAAAATTGAGAAGATAGTGTTTCAGGCGATTGCTGAGTACATAGATAAGCTTCAGGAAAACGAGGATATTTTCGAGCAGATTTCCGAGAATGGACGGAAGGCAAAAAAGGAGAAAGCGAAAGAACTTTCAAGAGAACAGGAAAGACTCAAGCATATCCAGCAAAAGATTTCTGTCATGGAAGATAAGATTCCAGAAGCAATGCTTGGAGAGTACCCTGTACCTGTAGATAAGCTGGTAGACCTGATTGAAAAGCAAAGGCAGGAAAAGGAACAGCAGGAAAAAGTGATTGCAGAGAAACAAAAGGAACTTGACGGAGCAGATGTCTCTTTTAATGAGTGGGATAGTCTGCGTATGCAGATTCCAACATGGAAGGATGTATTTCTGAATGCCGACAATCCTACAAAGCGTGTCCTTGTGAATAAGCTTATTGAAAAAATATCTGTAAAAGAGGATGAAGTTGTGATAAGATTTAAGATAAATATAAACGAGATACGGTCAAAAGCTTTAAAGAAATCCGGAAGTATGGTGCCGGAGAATAAGCTGGAAGATAAGTCAGTTATCTTAGATAGTCTCAAGATTTATCCAAACCCTGAATGAACGATGGTTTCGACGTATCGGGGAAAGGGAAAAGACTTCACCATCACATCATCCACCGCCTTTGACCAAAAGTGGATTAACGGCAAAAACACCTATGATTCCATCAGCAATGTAGTAGATGAAATTTTCAATTCCTACCTTTCAAGACCAGAAGTGACACAGCCAATACTCACACAGTACTGTGACGGCAAGCGGGTAAGCTGTCCGGAGTTTATGAGCCAGTGGGGTTCGAAGGCATTAGGGGATGACGGGCTTTCTGCGATTGAGATTTTAAGATACTATTATGGGGATGATATGTATATTAATGAAGCGGAGACGATTTCAGGAATTCCGGCGTCATATCCGGGATATGAGCTGACAATTGGAGCTTCGGGACAAAAAGTGAGACAAATGCAGGAACAGCTCAATGTAATTGCAGGGGACTATCCATTGATTCCTAAAATCAGGGTGGACGGCATTTATGGACCGGCAACGGCAAATTCTGTAAAGATTTTTCAGAAGATTTTCCATTTGCCGGAAACGGGAGTTGTGGACTTTGCAACGTGGTATAAAATTAGTCAGATTTATGTCGCAGTAAGTCGAATTGCGGAGCTGAAATAATTTCTTGCTGACAGAAAATTAGTTATCGGAATTATGCACAAAGCAACATGGTAATAAGGGGGGGAATGGGCGGCGAAAGATAGAAATTGTAGTTTTTCGCTGTTCCTCTCTTGTAATTGCATTCGATGTATGCTAGAATTTGTACAATTTAAGTATTTATGCAAAGAGCGGCAACGTAGATGTCAGTTTTTTTCGCAAGTCTGAAAAGACACGTTCCCGGCCGATTTGTTTGATAAGCATAGTTTTCGCACAATGAGCCGGGGGAACCCGTCTTTTTTTTTGCAAAGAACTGTAATTAGGAGTGACTTACTCCAGTGCTGTTTTTGCATTTTCCTTAATATGCAGTTGCAAATGATTGAATATAGAAAGGAACGTGAATCATGAAGGCATTTCTAATCTTAGAAGACGGAACTGTGCTGACCGGCGAAAGCTTTGGAGCAGCCAGAGAGGTAATCAGCGAGGTAGTTTTTAATACTTCCATGACAGGATATCTGGAGATATTGACAGACCCATCCTACGCAGGACAGTCCGTTGTTATGACTTACCCATTAATTGGTAATTACGGAATCTGTATGGAAGACATGGAGTCCATTCATCCGTGGCCAAAAGCTCTTATTGTAAGAGAATGTGCCAAACTGGCAAGCAACTTCCGTAACGAGATGACATTAGATGAATTCTTAAAGAAATATGATGTTCCGGGAATTTCAGGAATTGATACTAGACATCTGACACGTATCTTAAGAGAGTACGGTGTTATGAACGGAATGATTACAACAAGAGAAGATTTCGACCTGGACGAAGTAGTAAAGCAGTTAAAAGAATATAAAGTACAAGGTGTTGTTCGTGAAGTTAGCTGTAAGGAAAAGAGAGTGCTTCCAGGAGATGGTTTTAAAGTTGCCCTCATGGATTTTGGAGCAAAGAAGAATATTGAGAAGTCTTTAAATAAGCGTGGATGCGAAGTTACGGTTTACCCTGCTTACACAAAGGCAGAAGAGATTATCGCAGCAAATCCAGATGGAATCATGCTTTCGAACGGTCCTGGAGATCCAAAGGAATGTGTGGAGATTATCGAGGAGCTTAAGAAGTTATTTGCTACGAATATTCCAATTTTTGGTATTTGCCTTGGACATCAGCTCATGGCACTTGCCAACGGCGCAGATACAAAGAAGATGAAATACGGACATCGTGGAGCCAACCACCCGGTAAAAGATTTAAAAACAGGAAAGGTTTATATTTCCTCACAGAACCATGGATACATGGTAATGGAAGATTCTCTGAACAGAGATATTGCAGAAGTAAGCTTTATTAATGTAAATGATGGTACATTAGAGGGAGTTCACTATCTTGGAAAGAACGTTATGACAGTACAGTTCCATCCGGAAGCTTGTCCTGGGCCAAACGATTCCGAATTTTTATTTGAAGAGTTTATCAATATGATGGAGGTTGCAAAAGATGCCTAAGAATACCAGTATTAAAAAAGTCCTTGTAATTGGTTCCGGTCCTATTGTTATCGGACAGGCTGCAGAGTTTGACTACGCGGGAACACAGGCATGTCGTTCCTTAAAAGAGGAAGGAATTCATGTTGTCCTTGTTAACTCTAACCCTGCAACAATCATGACAGATAAAGATATCGCAGATGAAGTATACATTGAGCCATTAACACCAGAAGTTATCAAGAAGCTCATTTTAAAAGTTTCTCCGGACAGTCTTCTTCCAACATTAGGTGGACAGGCAGCGTTAAATATCGCTATGGAGTTAGATGAGTGTGGTTTCTTAAAAGAGCACAAAGTAAAGCTTATCGGTACAACAGGTAAAACAATCCGTAAGGCTGAGGACAGAGAAGAATTTAAAGAAACAATGGAAAAGATTGGAGAGCCAATCGCACCAAGCCAGATTGTTACGAATGTAGAAGATGGTCTGGAATATGCGCAGAAGATTGGATATCCGGTTGTTCTTCGTCCGGCATACACTCTTGGAGGAAGCGGCGGCGGAATCGCAGATAATGAGGAAGAATTCGTGGAAATCATCCAGAACGGTCTTCGTTTGAGCCGTGTAGGCCAGGTATTAGTAGAGAAGTCCATCGCAGGATGGAAGGAAATCGAGTACGAAGTAATGCGTGACGGAAATGGAACATGTATTACCGTATGTAATATGGAGAACCTTGACCCGGTTGGTGTTCATACCGGTGACAGTATCGTAGTTGCTCCTTCTCAGACTTTAGGAGATAAAGAGTACCAGATGCTCCGTAATTCCGCATTAAATATCATTGACGAACTTGGTGTAGAAGGTGGATGTAACGTACAGTTCGCACTGCATCCAACCAGTTTTGAATATTGTGTTATCGAGGTTAATCCGCGTGTATCCCGTTCTTCAGCGTTAGCTTCCAAGGCAACCGGTTACCCGATCGCCAAAGTTGCTGCCAAGATCGCTCTGGGTTATGCCTTGGATGAAATCAAGAATGCGGTTACCGGCAAAACATACGCCAGCTTTGAACCGGCCCTTGATTATGTGGTTGTCAAAATCCCGAAATGGCCTTTTGATAAATTTATTACAGCGAAACGTACACTGACGACTCAGATGAAAGCCACAGGCGAGGTTATGAGTATCTGCCAGAATTTCGAAGGTGCGCTGATGAAAGCCATCCGTTCTCTGGAACAGAATATTTACAGCCTGGATTACGGCAAATACCATGAGCTGACAGATGAAGAACTGAAAGAACATTTATATAGAATTGATGACAGACGTCTTTTCTGTATCGCAGAGGCTATTCGTCGTGGTTATACACTGGAAGAAATCCATGCCATCAATAAGATCGATCTCTGGTTCCTGGATAAGATCGCCAATCTTGTCAAGATGGAACAGCGTCTGAAAACAGAGCCTATGTCTGTTGAACTGATGAAAGAAGCAAAGCGTATGGAATTCCCTGATAAGGCCATTGCTGAGTTTACACATCAGTCCGAAGCAGAAGTGAAAGCTTATCGTTACAGAAACGATATCGTTGCAGCATTCAAGATGGTTGATACATGTGCAGCTGAGTTTGAATCCGAAACACCATATTATTATTCATGCTTCGGCAATGAAAATGAAGTTGAAGTTGGCGAGAAGATGCGTAAGAAAGTCCTTGTACTGGGTTCAGGCCCAATCCGTATCGGTCAGGGTATAGAGTTTGATTACTGCTCCGTTCACAGTGTATGGGCATTCGCAGACTGCGGTTATGAGACAATTATTGTCAACAACAACCCGGAAACAGTCAGCACGGACTTTGATATTGCAGATAAACTGTATTTCGAACCATTAACACCTGAAGATGTGGAGAATATCGTTCGTTTGGAGCATCCGGACGGTGCGGTTGTTCAGTTCGGTGGCCAGACAGCCATTAAACTGACACAGGCCATCATGAAGATGGGTGTGCCGATTTACGGTACACAGGCAGAGGATGTAGATGCAGCTGAAGACAGAGAGCTGTTTGATGAAATCCTTGAGAAGTGAAAGATCCCGAGACCTGCAGGCACAACAGTATTCACAACAGAAGAAGCATTGAAGGCAGCCAACCATCTGGGTTACCCGGTACTGATCCGTCCTTCCTATGTTCTTGGCGGACAGGGTATGCAGATTGCAGTTAATGACGGCGATATTGTCGAATTTATGAATATTATCAATCAGACAGTTCAGGAACATCCGATCCTGATCGATAAGTATCTGATGGGTAAGGAAGTCGAAGTGGATGGTGTCTGCGACGGCAAAGATGTCCTGATCCCTGGCATCATGGAACATATTGAGAGAGCCGGTATCCACAGCGGTGACAGTATTTCCATCTATCCTGCACAGCATTTGAGCGATGCCGTTATTGACAAGATCGAAGACTACACAGCGAAACTGGCGAAAGGCCTGCATGTCAAAGGTCTTCTGAACATTCAGTTTATTGTATATCAAGAAGAGGTTTATGTTATTGAAGTAAACCCTCGTTCAAGCCGCACGGTACCTTATATCAGCAAGGTAACAGGTATTCCGATTGTCGATATTGCATCAAAATGTATCGTGGGCAAGACGATCAGTTATGATGATTTGCATGCGGATGGCTTTAAGGGCGTGTTTGTGGCAAGTGGCGCCGGTCTGCCTAACTTTATGAACATTCCGGGTGAGAACTTTGTGGGCGTGATGTCGTCCAACGAGTATTTGACCCGTGTAAACTTAATGGATGCGGCGAATCCGGAAAGTGATACGCCGGTGCTACAAGGAAAGAAGGTGGCCGTGATCGGTGGAGGAAATACCGCTATGGACTCTGTCCGTACCGCTCGTCGTCTGGGTGCTGAGCGTGCTATGATCGTCTACCGTCGTAGCGAGGAGGAGATGCCTGCCCGTCTGGAAGAGGTGAAACATGCGAAGGAAGAAGGTGTGGAGTTCTTGACGCTTCATAATCCGATTGAATATATAGGTGATGAAAGAGGCCGTGTGAAACAGATGCGTTTGCAGAAGATGGAATTGG
>OGUO01002681.1_pt1 | contig 10590 bp, 9 predicted proteins | sample 1553641 | NCBI WGS metagenome assembly OGUO01 (sample SAMEA2579980, study PRJEB22360) | human gut metagenome | biome: human gut; feature: human-associated habitat; material: faeces | place: Denmark | collected 2008/2010 | reverse complement strand
TGCGAGCAATAATATAAAAAAATTTTACTTCGTTTATATAAAATTTTATTATATCACAATATTAACAAAAAACTAAGTGAAAATTCTATTTGAAATATGCAAAATAATGTGATAAAGTATTAACAATACATGAACGGAGGTAAAAAGAGTGGAAAACTACATGTATTTGGTGCCGGTGGCAGCAGTACTGGCACTTCTGTTCGCAGCATACCTTGCAGCGAAGGTCAGCAAGCAGGATGCAGGAACAGACAGAATGAAGGAGATCGCAGGTGCGATCGCAGAAGGTGCCCGCGCCTTCTTAACAGCAGAGTACAAGATCCTGGTTATTTTTGTAGCCGTACTTTTTGTACTGATCGGAATCGGAGTTGGAAGCTGGGTAACAGCAATCTGCTTCGTAGTAGGTGCTCTGTTTTCAACAATCGCAGGATACTGCGGTATGACCGTTGCAACAAAGGCTAATGTAAGAACAGCAAATGCAGCAAAAGAGGGAGGAATGAACAAGGCTCTTTCCATTGCATTCTCCGGCGGTGCTGTTATGGGTATGTGTGTTGCAGGTCTTGGTGCACTTGGTGTCAGCGTTGTGTATATCATCACAAAGAACGTTGACGTACTTTCTGGATTCAGCCTTGGTGCTTCTTCCATCGCACTGTTTGCACGTGTTGGTGGTGGAATCTATACAAAGGCAGCTGACGTAGGAGCTGACCTTGTAGGTAAGGTTGAGGCTGGAATCCCGGAGGATGACCCTCGTAACCCGGCTGTTATCGCGGATAACGTAGGTGATAACGTAGGTGATGTTGCCGGTATGGGTGCAGACCTTTTTGAGTCCTATGTAGGATCTCTGGTATCTGCCCTTACACTTGGTGCGGTAGCCGGAGCAGTTTCCGGTGTTCTTTATCCGCTGGCTATTGCAGGCTGTGGACTGATCGCATCCATCATTGCAACATTCTTTGTAAAAGGTGATGATAATTCCAATCCGCAGAAAGCCCTCACAAGAGGAAGCTATGTATCTGCAGCACTTGTTATCATCGTGTCCTTGATCCTCAGCAAGATTCTCTTCGGAGACATGAAGGCAGCCATTGCTGTGATCGCAGGTCTTGTTGTCGGTGTCATCATCGGAAACATTACAGAGTATTACACATCTGCAGATTATAAACCGGTTCAGGGAATCGGCGAGCAGTCTGAGACAGGTGCAGCTACAACTATCATCAGTGGTATCGCAGTAGGTATGAAATCTACAGCATTCCCGATCCTGCTGATCTGTGTTGGTATTTTTGTAGCATACGGTGTGGATGGATTATACGGAATCGCTCTTGCAGCAGTTGGTATGCTTTCCACAACAGGAATCACAGTTGCCGTTGACGCGTATGGACCCATCGCTGACAATGCCGGTGGTATTGCAGAAATGTCAGGTCTGGATGAGTCAGTTCGTGAGATCACAGATAAGCTTGATTCTGTAGGTAACACAACAGCAGCTATGGGTAAAGGCTTCGCGATCGGTTCCGCAGCTCTTACAGCACTTGCACTGTTCGTATCTTACGCAAATGCAGTAGGCATGGATGCAATCAATATCCTTGCTCCTCGTGTTACAATCGGTATCTTTATCGGTGGTATGCTTACATTCCTCTTCTCAGCCTTCACAATGGAATCCGTTTCCAAGGCTGCTTACAAGATGATCGAGGAAGTAAGACGCCAGTTCCGTGAGAAACCAGGTATCATGAAAGGTACCGAGAAACCGGATTACAAATCATGCGTTGCAATCTCCACAACAGCAGCTCTTCACGAGATGATGCTTCCTGGAATCATGGCAGTCGTTGTTCCGGTTATCGTAGGTGTTGTTCTTGGTGTTGAGGCTCTTGGTGGACTTCTTTCCGGTGCTCTTGTAACAGGTGTACTGATGGCAATCTTCATGTCCAACGCAGGTGGTGCATGGGATAATGCTAAGAAATACATCGAGACAGGACATCATGGCGGAAAAGGCAGCGAGGCGCACAAAGCAGCCGTTGTCGGCGATACAGTCGGCGACCCGTTCAAAGATACATCAGGTCCGTCCATCAACATCCTGATCAAACTTATGACCATCGTGTCACTGGTATTTGCTCCTCTGTTCTTATCCATCGGAGGACTTCTGTAATCATTATTTCAGAAAAACAGTAAACCCATATTATATAAAAAAGCTCTTTGCAGAGAAATCTGTAAGGAGCTTTTTTGTGCGACAAGCGGCTGATCTGTACGGATAGGTCGTTGAATCCTGGATTAAGGCTCATGCTTCTTTTTCCGGATTTTCGGTCCGTTCTGCCTGTTCGATCAGTGTCTGGTTTACATCATCTTCATAGGTACGCATCTGTACCTGCATGGGTGTGGGATCATCGCTCAGTTTCAGATGTCCGAAATGATTAAAAAAGAGCAGTACACCAAGGCCGATCCCGACAGAGTAGGATAGCTCCAGAATGGTAAAACCGTCGGAGCTTTTTCCCATGACAAGGGTGTAAAACTGGTCAAAAAGGCTCCCAAGATCCACGTCATTGTTAAAAGTCATAATAGAAAAAGCGGCGCCGAAAAAGGAAACCAGACATACAAAGAAGATTTTTACATACCGGAGAAGCTTTCCGGTGGCGGAACTGATGCGGTAGGTGATGATGAAATCCGTTTCTCCGATGGGAGAAATATCAACAGAGGGTTCCAGCTTCTGGATCTTTTTCAGAAGATCTGACACGGACATGACATAGCGTCCGGGCTTTGTTCCGTCCAGAACTATTACCGGCATGACCCGGAGCCGGTTGAGGATTTTGGGATTGCTCATGGAAAGGGCGGCAATGTCCTGAAGGTATACATGGGGATTTGTGACTTCGATGTTCTGGTCCAGCTGAAGATAAAGAGTATCACTCATGAGAAAAACTCCTTTCCTGAAACCTTATTTTTTCATCTTCGGACGGAAGAAGAAACTGGCCAGATAGGAGAAGATCAAAGCAGAGGAAACTCCGGCGGCACAGGCAGTAAAGCCACCTGTAAAAAGTCCCAGGATACCGTCTTCTTCAATGGCTTTTTTCATTCCTTCCCACAAAACATGGCCGAAACCGATCAGGGGAACGGAAGCTCCGGCACCTGCAAAATCCACCAGCGGCTTGTAGATACCAACGGCACTTAATACGGCACCGCTGCACACCAGAAGTACCATCACGCGGCCAGGCATCAGCTTTGTTTTGTCCAGAAGGATCTGGATCAGGGCGCAGATGAGACCACCGAACCAGAATGCGTTGAAATAATCCATACTTACACCTCCATATGCTCAATGACAACTCCGTGGGCGATACCTGGAATACTGTCACCTTCGTTGAAACTTACCTTGGAAAGAAGGGCGCCTGTGGGCACAAAAAGAATCCGCTTCCATTCCCCGGATACAACTTTTGGAAGGATATAGGAGGCAAGGACTACGGCAGAACAGCCACAGCCGCTTCCTCCTGCGTGAGTATCCTGAGATGGATTGTCATAGATCAGGATTCCGCAGTCTTTATGAATGGGTGAGAGCTGGATGTTCTGTTCGGACAGAAGATCCAGGAGAATTTTTTGCCCGATGCTCCCCAGATCCCCGGTAAAGACGGCATCGTAATCCGAAGGCTTCCGCCCGAAATCTGAAAAGTTCCGGGCAATGGTGTCGCAGGCAGCAGGAGCCATGCAGCCGCCCATGTTCATGGAATCTTTGAGTCCGTAATCCATGACCCGGCCGGCCGTAAGTCCAGTGATGGCAGCGCAGCCGTTGCCGGAGCGCAGAGGAGATTTTTCCCCGGGAGGGGCTGTGTTCAGAATACAGGCGCCGCTTCCTGTTACAGTCCAGGTGGCAGAAAAGGGCCGCTGATTACCGTATCCCAGAGGAAAACGAAATTCTTTTTCCGCACTTGCAAAATGGCTGGAGGTGGCACATAAGACCCGTGTGCCGAATCCGGCGGTCAGAGCAAGGGAACCGAGAGAAAGTGCTTCCCCTATGGTGGAGCAGGCGCCGTAAAGACCGTAAAAGGGAATTCCAAGTCCAGCGGAGCCGAAGCAGGTAGCTGCAGTCTGGGCAAGAAGATCTCCGGCAAACATCAGATGGATATCTTCGGAGTTTAATCCGGCTTTATTCATGGCAAGTGTGGCAGTTTCTTTCTGCAACGTACTTTCCGCGGATTCCCAGGTGTCACAGCCAAACATGGGATCTTCGCAGACCAGGTCAAAAAAATCTCCAAGAGGTCCATCGGCCTCTTTCTGGCTGACGATGGATGCGGCGCTTTCGATATAAAGGGGCTTTGAAAAGGCAATGCTGGATGCACCCAGACGAAGATTTCTGCTCATGATATCACCTCCAGGATTTTTAAGATATAATAGATCACACCTAAGGCCCAGGCGCTTAAGATACCGTAGAGGATTACAGGTCCTGCAATGGTAAAAATCTTGCATCCAATGCCGAAGACCTGTCCTTCTGCCCGGAACTCAATGGCAGATGCAGCCACGGAGTTAGCAAAACCGGTAATGGGAACAAGGCTTCCGGCACCGCCGAATTTTCCGATCTTCGGGTAGATCCCCAATCCTGTGAGAATAACACTTAAGAGGATGAGAAGTACAGAACACCAGGTTCTGGCATCGGAAGTGTCTGCACCGAGAGACTGTGAGATGTTGATAATGACCTGGCCAAGAAGGCAGATCAGTCCGCCCGTGAGAAACGCTTTTGCCATATTCAGGGGCAGACTGTGGGTGGGGGTAAGCTGTTTGACATATTGTTCGTATTTTTTTTCATCAATATTACGCATATGAAAGATCCTTTCGTAAGATGATAGAGAGGCGGTAAGGGTCACATCCAGCCTTTGGCGTAATAAAACAGGGAGCCAAGAGTTTTTCCGGCAGCAATGGAAACGATCACAAGGGAAAGTCCCTGGGTGAATTTCAGCCGCCTGGCAAAGACGGGAAAGACTTTTGCGATTTCCGCCAGTGCCAGAATCCAGCCGCCCAGAAAGATTCCGAAAAAGACTCCACAGACAGCCAGGAAAAAAGGCCCCAGCGGGATCCTGACCGGAAAGAGGGTGACGATAGTTCCGGCAACGGTTCCCAGAAGTGAACTGTCTTCATATAAAAAAATGCAATCAGCGGTGTGAGTGATGCCTGCATAGCGGGGAACAATGGAAAGGCCGATCAGAAGCCCGGAAACCCCTCCTGCCACGATGATACCGGCGCAGAAACCAGTGAAGCATAAAAATGCCTGTTGGAACATGGACGGAACCTCCTTTGTGGATTTCTATGGAAGTAGTATGAGTGAATATAAAATTTTTATGCGGAAATCTTAAAAAACAAGAATATCTGTACATTTTCTGACTTAGATAGTATAATAAAAAAGGCTATAGACAGCGGCGTACAGACGCTGTCTTTCTTAACCAGAAGAAAAAACAGTGTCAGGAGGACGGATATGCAGGATGCTTTTTCACGAATGGAAATGCTCGTTGGAAATACAGGTGTAAAAAAACTCAGCAGGGCGAAGATTGCAGTATTCGGTCTTGGCGGAGCCGGAGCTCAGGCAGCAGAGGCACTTGCACGCTGCGGTGTGGGAAGTCTGACACTGATTGACCATGAAAAAATTTCACTGACCAGTATCAGCAGCCAGATTCTTGCACTTCATTCTACAATTGGTATGAGCAAGGTGGAAGCGGCGAAGAAAAGAATCCGTGATATTGATGAGAATATTCTGGTGCATACCTACGAAACCTTTTATAATGAGGAGACGGCAGGAATGTTTGAGCTGCGCTCCTTTGACTATATTGTGGATGCGCTGGGGATTTTGTCCTCCAAACTGCTTCTGATCAGCAGGGCAGCAGAGGCGCGTGTACCGGTTATTTCCTGTATGGATATGGGAAATAAACTGGATCCGTCCAGACTTGAAATTGCGGATATCAGCAGAACGACGGTATGCCCGGTAGCTAAAGTGATGAAAATGGAATTGCGTAAACGTGGAATCAGGAAACTGAAGGTGCTGTATTCCAGAGAAAGGCCTACAAAGGAGAAGCTGTTCAGACGGAACAGAACGGCCGTGAAGCAGCCGATGGAAGGAAATATTTCGTTTGTCCTGGGAACGGCAGGAAATCTTCTTGCCGGGGAAGTGGCACGGGACATTCTGGCAGCGGGAACGACTTTACGCAGCTGAAAGAGAATATAGATGATACAGGAAATAAAACAGAAAGACTGAGGAACAGAAAAAGTGAATCAAGAAATCAGAAAAATGTTCTGCGATCTTCTTGGAGAAGACCGTGTTTTTACAGAAGAACTTATGAGCCAGCATACTACTTTTAAGATTGGAGGACCAGCCGATTATTTTCTGGTTCCTGAGAAAAGTGAGGATGTAGGAGCAATCGTCAGACTCTGCAAAAAAGAAGGAATTCCATATTTTATTCTTGGAAACGGAAGCAATCTTCTTGTTGGAGACGGCGGTTATCGTGGAGTAGTGATTCAGATCTACAAAAACATGTCTGCCGTAAAGGCTGAGGGCACGACAATTACCGCACAGGCAGGGGCATTGCTTTCTGCAGTGGCAGCAGCTGCGAAGAATGCATCTCTTACAGGCTTTGAGTTTGCAGGAGGGATCCCGGGAACGATCGGCGGTGCGGCAGTGATGAATGCAGGTGCATATGGCGGGGAGATGAAAGATGTTCTCTGTGAGGTAACTGTGATGGACAAAGAGGGAGAGATTTTTTCCCTCCCTGCAGAAAAACTGGAACTGGGATACCGTACCAGCGTCATAAAAAAAGCAGGCTATATAGTTCTGGAAGCAAAGATTCAGCTGAAAGAAGGAGACCAGGAAGCCATCCGTGAAACCATGAAGGATCTGACTATCAGGCGTACAACCAAGCAGCCTCTGGAGTATCCAAGTGCGGGAAGTACATTTAAGAGACCGGAAGGTTATTTTGCGGGGAAATTGATTATGGACAGCGGGCTTGCCGGTTATCAGGTGGGCGGTGCCCAGGTTTCCGAAAAACACTGCGGATTCGTGATTAATGCAGGGGGCGCAACTGCAAAGGATGTCCGCACACTGATGGATAATGTAAGGGATATTGTATATAAGAAATACGGAGTTACTCTGGAACCGGAAGTGAAATTCCTGGGTGATTTCGAATAGGAATACAGGAAGAGAAAAGTGGGAAAGGAAGAGAGACTATGCGTTTTGTAATTGTTACAGGAGTTTCAGGAGCAGGAAAAACCGCAGCACTTAAAATGCTGGAGGATATGGGATATTTTTGTGTGGATAATCTTCCGATTCAGCTTCTGGAAAAATTTGCCTCCCTTCTCCCGGAAATGCAGAGTGAGAATGTAAGAAATGTGGCACTGGGAATTGATGCCAGGAGTGGAAGTGCCCTTGATGAGCTGGAAGTGGTTCTTGACCGTATGAAACAGACAGGATATGATTATGAAATTCTTTTTATGGATGCAGAAGATTCTGTCCTTGTGAAGCGTTATAAAGAATCGAGAAGAAGCCATCCGCTGGCAAGAACAGGAAGGGAGGATGAGGGAATCCGTCTGGAAAGGGAGATAACCGGATTCCTCCGCAAGCGGGCGGATTATATCATTGATACCAGCCACCTTCTTACAAGGGAACTCCGTCAGGAAATTGAGAAAATTTTTGTGGATGACAGAGAATTCAGCAACATTATGATCTCGGTTCTTTCCTTTGGCTTTAAGTATGGAATCCCGGCAGACGCGGATCTTGTTTTTGATGTGCGCTTTCTGCCTAATCCTTATTATGTGGATGAACTGCGGCCTCTTACAGGTCTGGATGATGCGGTATTTAATTATGTGATGGACAGCGATGTTGCGAGGGCGTTTGCGGATAAACTGGAAGATATGATTCGTTTTCTGATTCCCAATTATATAAAAGAGGGGAAAACAAGCCTTGTAATCGGCATCGGATGCACAGGCGGCAAACACCGCTCGGTTACCATTGCCAGAGAACTGTATTCCAGGTTGTCAAAAGCGGAGGATTATGGAATTCGTCTGGAACACAGAGATGCGGAGAAGGACAGACTTCTGAAAAAATAATGCAGGAAAAGCACTGCAGTGAAGATATAAAAGAGGGTTCGGGATGTCATTTTCAGGAAAAGTCAAAGAAGAACTTGCAGGACAGCTTAGTCTGGCCAGGCACTGTCAGGTGGCAGAACTGGCGGCACTGCTCTGCGGCATCCTGCTCTGCGGCAGTCTCACGGACGAAACGGAATTGCCGCGCTGCGGCATGACCGGGGGCGGGACGGACGCCTGCGCCGCCGCGCTGCGCGAGGTACTCGAAGGCGATGGGCTGCTTCCCTATACGGACGAGTCCGCGCTGCGCGCCGCCATGCAGCGCGGCGAGATCTCCATGGGCGTGATCCTGCCGGACGACCTGACCGCGCGCCTTGCCGCACGGGACACGCACGGCGTAATCCGCTTTCTCGACACGCCGACCGCGGTGTTTACCCCGCTTCACCGTCTGCGGGTGACGGCGCGGCTGATCGAGATCTATGCGCCCTATCTCGTAAGCGGCGCGCTTGCCGACGCGAAGGTCGACCGGTCGCCGGAGGAGATGCGCGCTGCGATCGACGCGTATCTTGCGGACGATGCTCCGTTCCGTTTCACCTATGAGACCGTGTCGGGAACGCCGATCACCGTCGAAGGGCTCGGAATCCGCGCCGTGCGCGGCTGCATTTCCCTGCTTTTTCTCTGCCTGTTCGGCTTTTTCGCCTGCCCGTTTGACGGCGAAACACTGCGGCGGCTCACAGGGCGTCTCGGCGCCAAAAATACGCTTTGGCGGCTGATCCTGCCCGGCGTCTTTTCCGTGCTGCTGCTGACCGTCTCTGTGACGGCGGCAGCGCTTGCCCTGTGCGATGCCTGTTTCGGCACGGGGGCGATGGCGCTGCTTCCCGCCGCCGCATGCTATGCCGTCTTTCTCTCCGGCATCGGCCTGATTCTTGCAATGCTGTTTGGCGATGCCACGCAAAAATCGCTGTTTTTGTCGGTACTTACGCTGCTGTCGGTCGCTTTCTGCCCGATCTTCTTTGACCTGCCCGCGCTGCTCGGTTTTGCATGGGTGCGTTTTCTGCTGCCGCCCTCGTTTTTTGCCTTTGCGGAAAGCGGCGGTGTGCGCCCGTGGGCAGCGGCGGCAGGCGGCCCGACCCGCGCGGGCCGGGCGTTCGGTAGGTCACTGCGCAGACCGCGCAAAAACTGAGCGAACCCGTTGACACGCAAACCGCATTGTGGTAAAATATCTCTATAGAAGTTTTTTCACGGAGGAGACACCTATGCCTAAGCTTCCCTATAAGCTTTATGAAGTTGAAAAGTTCAGCACGATCAAAGAAATGATGGAGCTTGCCGTCAAAGAGGCGGGCGACAAGGTCGCGTTCAAATTCCGCCGCGACGGGCAGATCATAGACGTGACCTACCGTCAGTTTTACGCCGATACAATGGCGCTCGGCACGGCGCTTGCCTCGCTCGGCGTGGGCGACCGCCACATTGCCATGGTGGGCGAAAACTCCTACAACTGGATCACGGTCTACCTCACCGTACTGAAGTCGAGCGGCGTTTATGTGCCGATCGACAAGGAACTCCCCTTCTCGGACATCATGAACATCGTCAATGACGGCGACTGCGAGGTTGTGTTCTACACCAAGCGCTATGAGGACGACTTCATGCAGCACGCTGCCGAAATGCCAAAGGTGCGCTACTTCATCGGCATCGACCGCGAAGAGGACTTCGGCAACTTCCTGTCCTTTGAGATTCTGATGGCAAAGGGTCGTGAACTGTACGCGGACGGCGACGAGACCTACGCCTCGATGACAAGCGACCCGAACGCGCTGAAGATGCTGGTCTATACCTCGGGCACGACCGGGATGCAGAAGGGCGTCATGCTCTCGGAGCACAATCTGGTCTCCAGCGTCTACTACGGGCTTCAGGTCTCAACAGTCTACACCCGTTCGCTCTCGGTGCTGCCCTACAACCACACCTATGAGGCAGTCTCCGGTCTGCTGGTCTCCATCCACAAGCATGTCACCATCTGCATCAACGACAGTCTGAAATTTGTCCTCAAGAACCTGCAGGAATACAAGCCCGACTTCATCTACCTTGTCCCCGCCTTTGTCGAGGTCTTCTACAAAAAGATCATGGCAAACGCGCGGCAAAACGGCAAGGAAGCGACGCTTAAAAAGATGATCGCGATGAGCAACAAGCTGCGCCGCGTGGGCATTGATATGCGCAAGACGCTGTTTGCCTCTGTGCACAAGGCGTTCGGCGGCAATCTGCGCAAGATCGTCTGCGGCGGCTCGCCCCTGCGCCCCGAGCTCGGCGAATTCTTCGACGGCATCGGCATTTCGCTCATCAACGGCTACGGTATCACCGAGTGCTCGCCGCTGGTCAGCGCCAACCACGATATGTTCAACGATCCGACCACGGTCGGCATCCCGCTGCCCTGCTGCGAGATCAAGTTTGACAACATCACGCCCGACGGCGACGGCGAGATCTGCGTCAAAGGCGACGTTGTCATGCTCGGCTACTACAAGCAGCCCGAGCTGACGGCGGAAGTGCTGCGCATAACCACTTCCAGACCGCCCGTTG
>OGUO01002679.1_pt1 | contig 10600 bp, 16 predicted proteins | sample 1553641 | NCBI WGS metagenome assembly OGUO01 (sample SAMEA2579980, study PRJEB22360) | human gut metagenome | biome: human gut; feature: human-associated habitat; material: faeces | place: Denmark | collected 2008/2010 | reverse complement strand
ATTCTGCGCTTGAAGGTTCTTCAAGCGCAGCGCGATCCAGATAGGCGCCGAAAAACTTGCGGGGCTTTTCGGCTTCATCGGAAAGGACTCAAAGCTAAGCTGATTGAGCCTATCCTGCAATAAAAGCGATTTTTAAATTACTCCCCTCTCAAAAAATGTCCTTGTTTTTGTATGCGATCTCGATACGCTTTTCGGGGAACACATACACCTTATCAATCAGAAGACTGGTCAGTGCGGTTGTCAGCCCATTGACACTGAAAACTGCTTTTACTGCCTCCTGTTGACTGTTCTGCCGCTCCTGTTCATTCTGCTTTTGTTTCACCTATGCCAATACTGCGGCATACGCATTTTTTGTTTTCAAAAGCAGTTCATCACACGCGGCTTTTTCAGCGTGAGGAATATAGCCTGCTCCAGCCCAGCCGCATTGACCTTCAGATTGTGGCAGCGGCTTGTTTCATCAGCATGGGAATGACGGCACATATAGTATGGCGTTTTCCGTGATATGCGAGACAGGTGCGTTTTTTTAAGTAAATGTCTGCACAATAGCAACGGCGTGCGTCTGTGCCCACCCCAAAGCTAAGAGGACGTTGCGCATATTGAATAAACGCGGGTTCATTGATGAAAGGAGACGTGTAGAGACTCAAAAGCGGAAACCGTTGCCAAGCATGTAACCGCTACTCCATTTGCTACACCAAAGTGAGTGGAGGGAGTTCACAGAGAAACGGGAATATGCGAGATATTTTGTGTCATTATATGACATCAATAATATGAAGTTAGAAACCGCTTTTCTGCTTTCTCCCAGTCAATAAAGGAAAACCAAGCATCCAAATATTTTTCCTTATCAAACTGATTATCCAGAAAATATGCGTGTTCCCACATATCAATAGCCAAAATGGGTTGCACTGAATCCAACGCTACCGCTTCATTATCGCGCGTAATTGCAATGTGGGGCCCTCCGTTCCTTTCAGAAACCAGCCAGACCCACCCAGAACCAGGAATACTTTCAGCGGCCTCAAGTAGCAGCCGTTTGAATCTTGGCATGGAGCCATAGATAGAGATCAGGACTCCAACCAAACGGTTAAGCGGCGGGGATCCGATTTTATTTTGGATGCTGTCAAAGTATAGTTCGTGGTTGTAGACGGCGCCCGCTGCCGATTTTAACTGTTTTTCCTGGACAATGGGCAAATTGATTTTCTGAGTGAGAAGATTCTCCAGGCTTGTGTCTTCCAGACGGTGCTGTACGACAAGCCGATTGAGCTCCTGAACCTTTTTCGTATAATATCGATTATGGTGCAAGTATAACGTATCAGGATCACAATATGGCACGAATGAAATATAACCATAAGAGAGTTGCTTGGCTTGAAATGGATATCGACTCATATTAGTCCCTCCTCTATGCTGAGCTCTTGTATACCCAGTTTTCATGATACTATGATACATTATATGTGCCAAGGAGCGGCCTGTGATTTATCCAAGAGCGATTCCCCGCCCAAATGGGAGGGTGGTGGAGGTGCCGCTGAAAGCAAAAAAACTTTTATCGCAACATCTCCATCTCTGGAGATACAATAGAAGTTCTCGAGGCGCAGAAGAAAAAAGTAACTGGTGAGTATGTATTCCCATCGCCGAACGGCAACCCCATCTCCCCAGATAGCGTGCTGCATATGCTGCTCCGGGTACTGGCGCGGGCAGGACTGCCAAAGGTACGGTTCCACGATCTGCGGCATACTTTCGCAACGCTGGCGCTGCAAAACGGCGTGGACGTGAAAACGGTCAGCAGTATGCTCGGACACTACTCCGCAGGCTTCACACTGGACACTTACGCCCACGTTACCACCGACGCCCAACTGAAAGCCGCCCAGACCATGGGCAATATCCTATCCCGTGCGGTATAGACCTTTCCGCTACCCGCTCCCGTTGGGGTCAGCGTTTGGGTCAGAAAAAAGCGGCACCCTAAAAACGGAACTTATGAAAAGCAAAAGTCCTCGAAATCAGACGATTTCGAGGACTTTTGGTACGCCGTGAGGGATTCGAACCCCCGGCCTTCTGGTCCGTAGCTATACCAAACTGTTGCCTGTATGTGCCTGTATGTGCTTGCTTATACGGCAAATCAAGCACTTCGGAGTTTTCGGGCTTAATTTTTGTGTCTGTATGTGCCTGTATGTGCCTGCTGATAAAAATGACTTTGTTGATAAATTGTTGCTAAAAATTGATGGGGGATTTTCATTTCAAAAAGCCCCCCCATTGGGGGAATTTCGGGGGGATTTTGCCCCCAAATCCCCCTCTTTTTATCGTGTGTACTTCCCACGGCACTTTACGGGATAATTTGTCCCCTATGCCCATAATTCAATCATTTATGTTACCGTCAGTATCAAAGACTTCGATAAACTAACCTTGGAGGTGAAGTCTTTTGCTGGCATACTTTTCTATGCGTCTGAAACAGCTCAGAGCCGCCAAAGGCATGACCCAATCCGAGGTTGCTCTTTATGTTGGGGTGTCCCGTTCTGTGATCTCAGCCTATGAGAGTGATTTGCGCTACCCAAGCTATGAAATCTTGATACGCCTATCTTCACTTTTTGGAGTATCAACCGATTTTATGTTAGGCGTGGAAAGAGGGCGGTATCTGGACATTTCAGAACTTACGGAGAGGGAGTCAGCCATGATCTATGAAATGGTCGAGCTATTCAGAGAAAATCATTTAAAAGTGAAAGTGGAGGTATAGCATGAAACGCACGATCATAACCCTTTTGACGCTTTTGAGCCTGTCTCTCATGGTTCCGGCTGCTTATGCTCAGGAATACATACCGGAAGTGTCTACGCTGAGTGAGCTGCAACAGGCCATAGCGGAAGCGGAACCGGGAGACACAATCAGACTTTTACAGACGATAGATGTTGATACCCCTGTGACTATTGGCGTTGATGGAAAGCCCCTGACGCTCTGCGCCGCTACAGGAGTCCAAACCTATCTGCGCTTTGTGGGTGATTGGGGAACTGCGTCATACTGTGAGTTGTACGATCTCAGTATTGACGGTGACAATTATTTTCCTTATGACTCTCTTGTGACCATCGACACGCCCAATGCTGTTTATATGACCCGGCTGACTTTTGCAAATGGGCGATCTGACAATGTGGGCGGTGCCGTGCGGATAGATCAGGGACAGGTTTATGTTAAGGGTTGCACATTTAAGGATTGTTCTGCAATCAGAGGTGGAGCGGTTTATGCGCCTGCGGGGACTTCGTTCTGTCCGAGTGAGTGCGACTTTATTGGGAACTCAGCTTCATTTGACGGTGGGGCTATTTACTGCGAGGGCGGCGGAGAGATAAGAGATTGCACGTTTACAGGCAACTATGCGGTCAATGGTTCAGGCGGTGCCATTTATGCCGGGAATAGCGTTTTGATCGACCGAGGAACAATCAGCGGGAATACTGCCCTGTATGGCGGCGGAGTGTATGTGCTGGACAACGGTAAAGTCCAAAACTGCAAGCTCTATCAGAATACCGGCACTTTTGGCGGCGATGACCTGTCGGCAGCGGGTGGCGTATCAATCAGCGCAGATGATTATAGCGCCCTGTTCAGCGAGGAATTGATTGCCGGGGGATATGACGCTTTGGAGTGGTTTCCTGACGCTGAGGGGAGCCGATATAATGCGGAAAACCCACCTGAGCCGGTTTCTTCCACAGACAAGCTATCAGGGGTTGCCTTGAAGTTTGTCCTATATAAAAAGCCTGCCCCTGAGCCGGAACCAGAACCCACGCCTGCGCCCTCTCCTGAGCCATCTAAGCCGTCTTCCGGTGGACATAGCCACTCCCATACCCCTAAGCCGGAAGTGAAGCCAGAACCCGCCACAGAGCCATCTACGCCCCTTCTAAAGTGCGGCAAGGCGGTGATTGACAAAGCAAATGTGGTCGATATGATAAGCTATGTAAAGCGGTTTGTACCGGCACAAGAACGGCTTACCAGAGGGAAGTTTGCCGCCCTGCTTTATGGCCTGCTCAGTAGCGAAAGCAAAGTGGACTGTGACAAAATTGCGGAGAACTGCTTCGATGATTTATACGGTTCGCCCTATGAGAGCGCCGTGTCTGCGCTGACGGGCACAGGAGCCTTTTGCGGCGGCTGTGGCGGCACTTTTGACGCCGAGGGTGTTGTTTCCTATGGACAATTTCTGACCGCTCTGACACGCTTTGTAGAGCCTGAGAAGGGCTATATAGGCAGTTTCAATGTATTAGACCATTGGGCGGCTCCTGCCGCCATTAAAGCCGCTTCTGCGGGGTGGATAGATGATGTACCGATAGACCTAAATGCCCCTGCTACATACGGCACATTTGCAAATCTGTTGACGAAAATATTTGCACTATAAACAAAAAGACCAGAGAGCATTTCGCCCTCTGGTCTTTTCAGACGGTATTTACTGCTTGTCCTCCTGCGCTGCCTGCTTTTCCAAGTCTGTGAGCCAACTGTCGATCTGTTCAAGGGTCATGGGGCAAGGGGCAACGGCGCAGTTGTTCAGATCTGTCAGATAAAAGTTCCCATGATCGTTTTTTACCATCAGATCGAGTTTTGCCGCCCTATCGGAAAGAGTTTTCCCAATGCGCTTGACTTCTCCAATGTCAAACCATTGTTCAAGCACTTCCTGAGTCATCAGGCCGGGGGACAGAACAAAACCGTCCGAGTCCGTCAGATAATACTTCCCATAATCAGCCGTGTGGACTGTCAGGTTGAGCTTTGCCGCTCTGCTGTGGATTGCGCTTTCAGTCATGATACATACCTCCTGAATTTTTCTGTGTACTTTAGGATACACCAATTTTTGCCACTTTCGGTGTTGCCTGTGGCGCTAATTGAAACCCATTAGCGTTTCCAACATGCGGGTTCCCATACATAGGGTTTGCCATACTTTTTCAAGTACCAGTCTTCAAATTCCTTGGGGTGCTGCTCGTCACGGAAGAACTCACGGACAGACCGGGCAAGCAGACTGGCGAACGCTTTTGCCTGTCCTTCGACCTCCGGTACAAAAGCGCTCATTTACCGACCCTCATCTTCAATTTCCGTCTGTGCTCTTGTCTCCGTGCGTCTTCCTCAGCGATCGCCTTTCGAGCGGTGTCAACTCCTTTAAGATGAGCTTGAACAGCACCATATTCCCCATTACCCATCATGAGATGATATTGAAGAACGGTGTCAAACATCAGATTGCTGATAATCCATAGGCGGTCACAAAGCAGATCGGGGTCAATTTTACATTTGGCTGCTTCGCCACTCTTGAACTCAAAGCCATTTTCAACAATGTCTTGCAAAAGAGTCTGACAGGTATCAAATTGTACAATTAGACCTTCGACCTTACTACCAATAATGCCCCGTTCTTCGGAGGTGGTCTTTTCTACATACATGATCGTTCGTCCTTTCTAAAATCAGTTTTTTGCGTCAAGCATTTTTGCGAGAGCGTCTTCTGCCATCTTGTGAAGTAAAAGCATATTGGGAACAAATTCGTCTACAATTTGTTTTGCAACAGCGGCGGTTTCGGGTTTGAGCTGCGGACTGCGGCATATCTCCTGAGCCACTACGAGTTTACCGGCAGCGGTGTAGAGCCGCACCAGCCAATCGGAAATCTCCGTGTGGGTCTTGATGTTCTCGCTGTCACCTATAAGGCGTTTCAGCTCGTCACCGAGGGCGGCAAACTCTTTCTCCAAATCATAGGAGACGGGCAACTTTTTCTTGAATTTCATCTGACTTCCTCCAATTCATTTATTCCATTAAGTACCAGATTTCCGTTCTGGCTTTCCAACGCAATTCTGTTTTGCTGTGCGAACTTGGCAGTAATGATTTGCCGAGAACTCAGCGGCTTATACAAGAAACGGCTACTGCCTGTTACAATGCCAATCAACCGCACATTATCGTTGTTCTGCCCCTCATAGACAAAAGACGGAAATTTCCGATTTTGGGCTTTCAGAATGATCTTCCCATTTTCAAAAATGACCTTGCGAATGTGGAGCTTTGTTGTCTGCTCCTTTTCATCGGTAATCAGAACAGCGACCATGTGACCGTTTTCCACTTCAAAGCCGGGGCAGACGGTAACTAAATCGCCAACTTCAATGAGTGGACTCATACTTTGGTCGATCATGTCAACCTCGAATTTCACCCGATACTGTTTCATAAAACTTCCTCCTACGCTTTCTTTTTGAATAGTACAGACGCAACGACCGCATTTGCTTCTGCGTCAGCTTTAGCCAGAGCGTGAGCATAAATATTTTCGGTTGTCGTGACCTGCTTGTGGCCTAACCGCTTTGCGACCGTGACAATATCAACACCCTCGTTAATGAGAATACTGGCCTGAGTATGGCGGAACTTGTGCGGGTTGATATGCGGAAGCCCGTACTTCTTAGAGAACTTGGATAGCCAACTGGTAATACTGTCGGGGTGCATGGGTTCACCGTCTTCACGGGTGAAGCAATAGCCGGTATTGACCCACCGTTCACCCATTTGCAGCCGCATGATGGACTGTTCCTTGCGGTACAGAGCCAACAACTGAATGACAGAATGATCGACACAGACATAGCGCACTTCACCAGTCTTGGGGGTATCTGCATAAATACCTCTCTGCTTAGAATAGAGAAGGTTTGTGCAAATCTTAATTTCGTCCTTTTTGAAATCAATCGCAGACCATTTTAGACCCATGATCTCGCCCCGCCGTGCGCCTGTCGCAATCATCAGAAGGGTGATACAGCGCCATTTAAGGGGTTCATGCTCTAAGCACTTCATAATCTGTTCTACATCTTCGATTTCAAAGAAAGTTGCTTCTTTTTTCTTTACCGAGGGTGGGGAAGCGGTTTCAGCCGGGTTGAATTTAACCAGACCTTCCTTCATGGCCTGAGCGAAAATACTGTGAATTAAGCGGTGATGTTCTACAATGGTTTTTGTAGAAAGCCCTTCGCCCGTCCGCTTGTTCTGCCCCTTCTGAGCAAGTTTGAGATAAAAACGGTTCAGGTGTTCGCAATTCACATCAGACAATTTCAGAAAGCCGATTTCCTCATTGATACGAACCAGCAGTTCACGGTAACTGGCAACGGTCTTGTGCTTTTGATCTCGCTCTTTCAGGGTCATAAAGTATTCTGCATAAGCCGCAAAGGTCTTCTTGTCGGTGGACACCAACCCTTCCTTGCATTGTTGCTCGAACAGAACGGCGAACCGCTCAAGTTCTTTCTTGATGGTACGGGAGTTCTTCATGCCATCAGGAATTTTCCATACCGTACTGTACGGTTTGAGTTGTTTTCCGTCAGCGCCCCGACCACGGTAGACTTTAATTTGATAGGCATACACGACACCACTCTTGTTTTTGATTGGACTTGATGAAGCCATATTGCAACCGCTCCTTTCATGTAAATCTTGTCTACGGTTGCATTGTAAACCATATAGTGTCGTTTGTCAATAGATAAAATAAACTTTTTGATTTCTTTTGTAATATTGGATTGACATAGGACATTAAATAGTGTATCATCAAGGCGTGAAATGAGGTGAAATTATGCAACTTTCGGTGAGCGAAAAAATCAAAATAATTTTAGGCCGTAGAAATATGACGGTGTCCGACCTTGCAAAAAAATTGAACACCTCACGGCAAAATCTGACGAACAAATTTGCCAGAAATAACTTTAGCGAGAAAGAGCTTCAAGAGATTGCCGAAGCGATGGATTGTAGCGTCAATGTGCTGTTCAAACTGAATGATACTGAGGAAACAATCTGAAATTTCTCAGAGAAGGAGCGGTTAAGTGTACCAGACTTAGCCGCCCTTCTTTTTTTTAATTCTCGTCTGCGTCTGTACCTTCACAACCGATAACATCGGTCAAATACTTCTGTTCCAATTCATCGGGGGACGCTGTGTCACCGAGGGGATTTGCAGGCGGGGCAACCGTGATTTCTGTCCTGTCGCTCATGCCGTAGTAATTTTTCCCGTAAAAAATTGACCAGACCGTATCAACATTTTTATTGAAAGCGGATTGGGACATAACGGACATGATTGCGTCACGGGTCATGAGAACGAACTCGTTAAATTCCTTATTGCAACGGACATTTTCATTGTTGAGCCACTTGTAGAGCGCTTTTCTACCGATACCCAATGCGATAGCCCACCCTTCCATTGTGGGGACAAATTGGCGCTCCGCACAGGAAAGAAAATATTCCTGAGTCCGCTGCATTGCTGTGGCAAGATCACCATAAGCGCACTTTGGATAAAATATGGCCTGATTGAGATTTTCCAGAGCGTCCATGACGATTTTGGAGGTCATAGCGCCCTTTTCAGGGGTAATGTCACCGTATACCCTCTTAGAGTGTTTCATTTGGGAAGTGGCCTTTTCAGCCAGAGCCTTAGAAACTGTCTTTGCGGTCATTTCCTTGTTTTCTTTCGCTTCCATTCAACTTTCACCTCCTGTTTAGGGCTTATACCGGGAATGGTCATAGCCCCTGTCCGAACCATAAGATTGATACCTTTTTCCAAAACTATCTGCTTGACTGCGGGGGACAACTCTCCCATTAGTTGTCCTCCTTAGCAGCTTCCTTGACAGAATTGATAAACTCGTCCAGCCGACTTGCAAACAGTTCAGAACCCAAACTGTATTCATTGTCCGCAATAAATTTCTTGATGTCCTCAGCCTTTTCGGGACAATCTTTTTTGAGCTGAGTAAGGCGCTCCATAGCGGTAGGAACAGCGGGGGCTGGTTCAAACTTTCCGTTTTCATATTCGGCAATATAAGTGTCCGTATCATCGATCAGCATTTTGGCGAAGAACGGAACTCCGTTGCCAAACGAGTAAACGGACATACCGAACCGATCACGCACAACCTCGCCGGTGTAGTTGTAGCAGTATTTCAGCTTGTCTGCGAAGTTGTCAATACGCTTTAGCTGCCAATCGATAGGGACGAAATCGTATCTCAGCTTGTGGGTCTTGGCGATTTCAGAAAGCATTTTCTCTGCGGAATACACACCTTTGAGAGAGTCTGCAAAAGCGTCAAATTCCGACTGAGAAAGGTTCTGGATTTCTTTCAACATGGACAGGGTTGTGAGTTGATCTCTGCTCGGAACACGGCAAGTGGCATTGTTTTTGACTGCCTGCCGTTCTGCGTCCAGAATGGCCTTGATTTCGCTTTCGAGATCATTTTTGCGACTGTCGGTATAGGCAATGCGTTCACGGACGAGCCGTTCACGCTCCTTGCCCTTCCATTCCTCAGAATGGTCACGATCTCGCATAAGATCACTCAGAGCATTGTTGTAGTAGACAACACCAGCGCCGGTTTCCGCATAATGATTTTTAAGAATTTCGGCAATTTTCTTGATAAAATGTGTGTTATTCATGATTTTAACCTCCAAAATTTGTTCTGTTGTTTGTGCCTGTCATTCGCGCTCATAACAATGTTCCAGCCGATACCTGCTTTCAAAATCGTCAATGAGCTGTTGTGCTGCCGCCGTGCTATCTGCGCCCATAAAGTCAGCAAGAATTCTGTCAGTGTGAGGGTCATCTTTGAATTTGACCCAAAAGCAGTAGAGTTCTTCCTTGCTATATGGGGCTGCTATCCCTAAACGCATAGACCAACTCATGTGGGGCCTCCTGCTTAATAAGCGTTAGCAAATGGGCCACTACTAACTCTCATTCCTCTGTTAAGAACGTAGCGGTCATAAGACTCACCGATCTGATTGTCACCAATATTCACGGAGAAGTCCTTTTCCTCAACGACATTCAGCAGAGCGTAGATAGCGGAGATCACGCCATCGTTGGCAACGGACACGCCTGCGGAGATACCTTCAACGATCTGGTCATTGTTGGCAACCGCCGTTCTGCGTCCCATCGCACCGACCATTTCCGCACCCGCTTCACGGGCGATAAAGAGCTGCCCTTCGTCCACAAAGCCGCCGTCAGCCAGCCGGTCGATCTTGACTTCGGACAAATACTCAATACCGTTGCGACCGAATACGCTCAAAACGGAGTTGATCTTGCTGATAACCCAGTTCAAGGCTTGAACGATACCGTTCAGCATACCTTCGATCAGACCGATAGCCCCGTTCACAAGGTATCTGAACCCGAAGGTAATAGCGTCAACTACATTCGTCTGGAACCATGCCCCCGCTCCTGCGAAAACGCCAGTGATCTTCTCCCACAGAGCGGTGAAGAACCCGCCAACAGCGGTACACATGGAGTCAAAAGCGGTTTGCGTAGGCGTAATGATCGTGGTTTGGAACCATGTTGTCACGACCGCCCACTGCGTCTTGATTTTCGTCCAAGAAGCGGTAAAGTAGTTGGAAATGTTGGTTCCGAGATTGCTGAAAAAGGTGGAAACCGGGGTAATGACATTCACGCTGAACCATTCGCCAGCCGTGACCCACAGCGTACAGATTTGCGTCCATGCGTTCGAGAAGAACAGGGAAATATTTGTACCGAGAGTCATGAAAAAGTTGGCGACCGGGGTAACGACATTTACATTTACCCACTCTGCCATTGTGGAACAGACTACTTTAATTTCCTCCCACAGATTGATAAAGAACACCTTGATTTCGTCCCAATAGTGGTAAATGGCAAGAGCGGCTGCGGCAAAGGCGGGCAACACCACGGGCGGGCCACGGCGTTAA
>OGUO01002658.1_pt1 | contig 10658 bp, 7 predicted proteins | sample 1553641 | NCBI WGS metagenome assembly OGUO01 (sample SAMEA2579980, study PRJEB22360) | human gut metagenome | biome: human gut; feature: human-associated habitat; material: faeces | place: Denmark | collected 2008/2010 | reverse complement strand
CGGGTCTGCGTCTATTAAAAGCACACGCTTACCAGCCTGCGCAAGCCCCACTCCGAGACTGATTGTCGTAGTCGTCTTAGCGACTCCGCCCTTCTGATTTGCTATTGCAATAATTCTGACCTTAGCCATATAAAAACCTCTTTCAAACATATTTTTAACAAATGATATAATATCATATTTCTGTCGAAAAATAAACCATATTTGGAATATTGTAAAAGTTTTTTGTTTCACGTGAAAATAGAGGAAGAAAAAGGAAAGAGAAAATACGATGAAAAAACGATAAAAATACTTTACCATGCTTTACTTTTAGATAAAAAGAAGCTATAATAAAGATAAGGGAGGCTCGAAAGGGAATGGAAGAAAAGGTTAGGCAATACAAATATTCCGTTCTGGAATATCTGCGGCCATATCTGGAGCACGAGTCCGTATTGAAAATGAAAGCTTACGTACAGCACGGCGACGTCAGCACCTATCGGCATTGTCTCAACGTGGCGTGTTACAGCCTGTATCTTGCGCGGAAGTGGCGTTGGACGGTGGATGAAGAAAGCTTGGTCGTCGGGGCGTTTTTGCACGACTTCTATTTATACGACTGGCATATCCGAAAGCGGAAAGGACGGCTTCACGGGGTTTGCCATACTGCGCTGGCCGCGAAAAATGCGAGGGAGACCTTTGGCGTCAGCGATAAAATATATTATATCATTCGCACGCATATGTATCCGTTGACTCCGATGTGGATGCCGCGTTCCAAAGAGGGATGGCTGGTATGTCTCGCGGATAAATACTGCGCGACGCACGAAACGATGAAAAAGCCCCATTCTCGCGCCGTCAAAGAAAATTAGAACAGACAAATAAAAAAGCTCCTGAAGCCGTGAGGCGCAGGGGCTTTTTATAATGCTCAAAACGTTTATTCGTTTCCGGCGGCAGAGTTTTTCGAATTTAGAGAAAATAAATAATAGAATACCGCAAAGAAAACGAGGTTGAGAAGGTAAGCGACGGGCAGAAGCACATACTTGAGCAGCTCCGCGGGCTGCTTGAGATCTACCTTGAGATATACGGCGATCATCGTTACCGCGATGACGGCGATGACAAATAGGATAGAGGCGTTGAGGATATAAGCGGGATGCTTGCTCCTGCGGGCCTGGGGGCGATAGCCGCAGGCATACATGATCGTACACACGAGAAAAGCCAGAAATCCCGCGCCGCAGCCGATTGCGGGATAGAGCCCCGAAACGCCGATTTTGTCCTTTACGAAAAAGACGGCGAGGCTTTCTGCAATCACGATACAAAACGCGATGAGAGCCGCCTTAAATAACGTCAGGCCCTTATTGAAAACGGGGGCGAAATTGTCTCCCGCGGCCTTGGGCTTTCCGCCCATGCTGCCTGCCGTTTTAATTTGGATACCGTCCGTCCTTGCGCGTTCGTGCAGATCTCCGAAATCGATCCGTTGCTCCTGTTTTTCGGCAAAGGGTGCCGATTGGACAGGCGTTTGGGAAAGCGGGCCGTTTCGCCCGCCTTCGGCGTATCCGGCAGCTGCAGCCGTATAGGGGGCGGGGGAGGTGTAGAACTGATCTGCCGGCGCCGCGTATCCCGCGGCATAGCGGCGGGAGTTAAATTCTCTGCGCGCTGCGTTCAAAGCGTTTTCTCTGCTTTCGAGATCGAGCTCCCGTTCTTTAAGCTCGGTAGTCTGTCTGTCCAGTGCGGCGGATTTTTCCTGAAATTCCGCAAGGGATTCGAGGTGCTTTTTATCATTTTCCAACCGCGATTTTTCCGCTTCTGTTTTTTGCCTTTCAAGCTCCGCTTTCGTTTCTTCCAGCTCTGCCTGTCTCTTTTCGGCCTCCTGCTTTTCCGTCTCCAGCTTCTGCTTGAGCAATTGAAATTCGTTCTTTTCTTCGTTAAACCGCGCGAGACTTTCGTTAAATTGTTTTACCTGCGCGTTATAAGTGCTCAACCTGTCCGCAAAATCGAACTGCTGAGCCGCAAGCGTGTTTTTTTGCGTCATAAATTCCAGCTGTTGCTGATTGTAGATTGCCTGTCTCGTAGCAAGATCCTTCTGCTGCTGGCGGAGCGCGGCCGATTCGTTTTGCAGTTGTTCGCTGAGACGAAGTAGCTCTGCATGTCTGGCAGACGTCTCGTCGCGCTGACGCTGAATATCCGCAGAGGACGTATCCGTCTGCGATTTTTGCATTTCCAAAGTCTGGCGGCGGGCTTCCAGTTCGTATTCCTTTTCCGTCAGTTCGTAGTTTTTCTTTTCCAGGTCTGCCTGTTTTTCCGTAAACTGCCTGCGCGCCTCCTCTAAAGCTGCCTGGTCGGTTTCCAGCGCTTCGCTTTTCGACTGCAGTTCGTTTTCCTTCTCGTCGAGGTAGGTCTTGGCGCTTTCCAGCTTAAGGCGCTCCGCTTCAAACGTTTCCTTTTCCGCGGTAAAAGCGTCTCTTTCCGTTTCCAACAGTTCTCTGAGACGTTCGTATTCCGCACGTTCGGCTGCGATAGCTTCTTCCTTCTCCGCGACGGCAGCTTCCCGTGCCCGGAGTTCGGAGAGGGTAGAGGAGACGTTTTCTTCCGAGGATTTCATGGAATCGGTCAATTCTCCGATCGCCTTTTCCCGCTCCGCAAGCTCCGTTTCCTTTTCTTCCAAGCGAGTTTTCGTCTCTTCTAGCCCCGCGAGCCTTTCCGCCGTTTCCCGCTTGGAGAGCTCGAGCTTTTCTCTTTGTTCGTCCAGCTGTGCCTGTTGGGCCTTTAATTCCACCGAACGGTTGAAATGTTCCGCCGTTTTGTTTTCAAGGTCGGTTTTCAAAAGTTGCATCGCCTGTTCGTGCGAGGCCAAAGCGCTTCGAAGGGCGGCAATATCCGCCTTTTTCTCTTCGAGTTCCGTTTTTACCGCCAAAAGCTCTTCGTTTTCCTCCCGCACGCTTTTATATTCCGTCTGCCGCTGTTCGAGCAGGACTTTCTGTTCCTCCAGCTTCGTCTGTTCGTCTCGGAGGCGGGAAAGCAGGTCGTAATTCTCCGAGGTTTTTTCGTCGAGCTCCGACCGCAGGGAATCGAGGGCGATCGCCCGTTCTTCGATGTCTGCGCGCTGAATCCTGACTTTTTCTTCGGCGGCTTCGATTTCTCTCTGCTTGTCCGCCAGGCGGGTTTCGGCAGCTTCGAGCGCGGCTGTGCGGGCGGCAAGCTCGCTTTCTTTGTCCGCGGCGGAGGATTGCAGGGTGGAGACGGCGCTTTCGCGTTCCGCAAGGGCTTTTTGCGTCGCTTCGAGCGCGGAGCGCTTTTCTTCGAATTCCGCCTGTATAGAGAGCAAATCGTCTTGCTTTTGCGCTAATTCTTCCTGAAGGGAAGACAGCTCCGACTGCTTTTCTTCAAGTTCTTCCGATTGGGCAACGGTGGAGGCTTTAACTTCGTCCAGCTCCGTGATCTTATCGTCCAGCTCGATTTTTTGGGATTCTACGGTGTTTTTCAGCGCGTCTATTTCTCCGCGCTGTCTTTCGAGCTCTGCCTTTGCCTCGCGGATTTCGTTCTGCTTTTCGTTCAGCTCGATCTCCTTGGCGTCGATTTCACCCTGCTTTTCGCTTAAGATACGCTGTTTTTCTTCCAGCTCCGCCTTTTGAGCGTTTATTTTGTCTTTCAGCTCGTTGAAGTCGGATTTCTGCGTACTTAAAGAGGAGCTTTGAACCGACAGCAGCGACCGTTCGCGCTGCAATTCGTTTTTGAGATTATTCAGGGCGTTTCTTTCGTCTTCAAGGGCGGATTCGCGCGCGGCGAGCGTCTTCTTGATATCGAGAAGCTCCTTTTGCTTTTCCGTGATAAAAGAAAAGTCGTAGTGGGCGTTGCCGTCTGAGATAAGGCTGTCGATGATCGTTCTCGAATATTCCCATTCGGAAAGATTTCTTTCGGTGATCTCCTTGCCCTTATCCGTCAGCCGAAAATATTTGCGCCGCCCGCCGTTGGAAAAGTCGCCGTAATAAGACTCTACGTAGCGGAGGGCTTCGAGCCGCTTAAGCGCGCTGTAAAGCGTAGGCTGTTTCAACGTATAAAGTCCGCCGCTCTTCTTTTCGATCTCGTTTATAATATCGTAACCGTACTTATCCCCGTCGTAAAGGCTTCTCAAGATGATCGTATTGATGTGCCCGCGGATGAGATCGGAGCTGATCGTGATGCCCTGTTCTTCGGCGCCTCCCGTCAGAGAAAATTCTTCGTCGGGAATATCCTCGGCGCGCAGTTTTTCCTGTTCAGCCATTTTTTATCTCCTCATTGGTAATTCTGCCTGACAGAGTATTGGTCTGTCTGAAATACTGAAATAATACTTTACATACAGTATTATACAACAAATATATACATAAGTCAACAGAAATCCTCAAAAAACCTCTCAAAATTTGTAAGTTTTTTAAGCGGCGCCACTGTCGAGAAGGTTGGTAAAAAGGCGGCCTTTTTACCATATTTATCATAGATAAGGGCGTTTGTCCGTTGACTTTTTTTTTCGTGGGGTGTATAATAATTTTATGGAATTATACGAACATATTAAAACGTTTGACGTTAAATACTGCGACGTGGATTTTAAGGACGAGCTCAAACCTTCGGCGGTTTTGGCGTACCTTGAAGAAGTAGCTTGCTCCAGCGCGGACGAGCTCGGTTTCGGCTATTCGTACCTTAAGCCGCGCAGTTATGCTTTTATGCTGACGAATATCCGCTGCGAGTTTCTTGCTCCCGTACCGCTCGGCGAGCATATCTCTGTAAAAACCTGGCCGACGCCGCCCTCCTATGTCGTTTTCGGAAGGGAATATCAAATTTTATCCGCAAGGGGGGACGTTTTGTTAAACGCGACGTCCCGCTGGTGTATGGTGGATATGCACACAGGCAAGCTTTTGCAGTCGAAAGTGCTCGACAATCAGGATTATTCTTCCTATAATCCTTCGAGGGCGCTCGATATAAATCGCTGGAAATTTCCGCCTTTCCGTCCCGAGGAGGGGGAACTGCGCTTTTCTATGACGGTGGCCAATTCCGAATACGATCATAACATGCACGTCAACAATACGCGCTATGCCGATTATTGTTTCAATTGTTTTTCCGTGGCGGAATTAAAGGAAAAGAAACTGAAAGGATTTGCGCTCGGTTATATCCGACAATGTCGAGAGGGCGACGCGCTTCGATTTTACCGCAAACGCGCGGAGAACGGCGCGTTTTTGGTGCAGGGCTTCAACGCCGCCGACGAGGTCGTCGTTCAGGCGGAAATCCTTTTTTTCGAAGGATAGGACTTTTCAAAGCCGCGGATTATAATAGAAAATATTCGTTTATACAGAATAGACGTTGAAAAATGAATATTTTTCTATGATATATGCAAAAAAATTCATGTTTTTTACAAAAACAGCTGAAATTTGCTTGACGGAACGGATTTCGGGTAGTATAATAAAGCGCGATAAATAAAACGGAGCCGCATTGGATAAGACAATCGCGGACATCCGAAAAACAGGAGCATTCATCATGGAACAAAAAGAAACTTTCAAAAAAATCGTGCTTGCGTATTCGGGCGGACTTGATACGTCCATCATCATTCCCTGGCTGAAAGAAAATTACGGAAACCCCGAGATTGTCGCCGTTTCCGCCGACGTAGGACAGGAATCGGAGCTGGAGGGCCTGGAGGAAAAGGCTCTGAAAACAGGTGCGTCCAAGCTCTACATAGAAGATCTGAAAAAAGAATTTATCGAGGATTATATTTATCCCACCGTACAGGCGGGGGCGAAATACGAGGACAAATATCTGCTGGGAACGTCCTTTGCCCGTCCCGTCATCGCCAAGCGTCTCGTGGAAATTGCAAAGAAAGAGGGCGCTGACGCCATTTGTCACGGCTGTACGGGCAAAGGAAACGATCAGGTGCGTTTCGAGCTGACGATCAAAGCGTTTGCGCCCGAAATGAAGATTATCGCGCCTTGGCGCGTGTGGGATATCAAGAGCCGCGAAGAGGAAATCGAGTATGCGGAAGCGCATCACATTCCTCTGAAAATTACGCGCGAAACCAATTATTCCAAAGATAAAAACCTTTGGCACCTCTCTCACGAGGGGCTCGATCTCGAGGACCCCGCAAACGAACCCGATTACGATAAGATATGCGAACTCGGCGTGTCGCCTTGGGCGGCGCCCGATAAGCCGACGTATATCACCGTTCATTTCGAAAAGGGAATTCCCACGGCGATCGACGGCGTGGAGATGGACAGTATTTCCCTCCTCGAAAAGCTGAATAAAGTGGGCGGAGAAAATGGCGTGGGGCTTTGCGACATGGTTGAAAACCGTTTGGTCGGTATGAAGTCCCGCGGCGTATATGAAACCCCGGGCGGAACCATTCTCTATACCGCGCACGAGCTTTTGGAATCCATTTGTCTCGATAAGGCGACCATGCATTATAAGCAGATGATCGCGCTTAAATTCGGCGAAATGGTATATGACGGACAGTGGTTTACGCCCTTGCGCGAAGCGTTGACCGCTTTCGTGGACGAAACTCAAAAGACGGTGACGGGCGACGTAAAGCTCAAGATTTACAAAGGGAACGTCATGAATGCGGGGATTACGTCTCCCTATTCGCTCTACAGCGAGGACATCGCCACGTTCGACGACGACGGTGGCGCATATCATCAAAACGACGCGGAAGGCTTTATCAACCTCTTCGGCCTTCCCATTAAGGTCAAAGCGCTTCTCGACGCCAAGAAGCTGAAATAAAGTCTGCCGACGGACGCACTCGGGCGCGTTTTTGCGCCCGAACGCTTTATCTATAAGGAAACGGAATAATTTTAATATGTATAAAGTATTTATAGACGGCCGCGAGGGTACGACGGGGCTTCAGATTTTCGATCGGCTCGCCGCGCGCAGAGACATCGAGCTTCTTTCCATTCCCGAAGACTTGCGCAAAGATACTGCAGAGCGGAAAAAGCGGATCGATGAAGCGGACATTGTCTTTTTATGTCTGCCTGACGCGGCGGCAAAAGAGGCCGTTTTATTGTGCGAAAATCCCGAAACGAAAATTATCGACGCCTCGACGGCTCATCGTACGGCGGACGGCTGGGCGTACGGATTCCCCGAGCTTTCCCCCGATTTTCGAAAATCGATAGCGACGGGCAGGTTCATCGCCAATCCCGGCTGTCATGCCGGCGGATTTATTTCTTTGGTTTATCCTCTCGTCAGCGAAGGGCTCGTGCCTTCCGATTATCCTTTCGTCGCTCATTCCGTGACGGGTTACAGCGGGGGCGGCAAAAAAATGATCGCGCAGTACGAGGCTGTGGATCGGGCGAAAGAGCTCGACAGCCCGCGGCAGTACGGTCTGACGCTGAAACATAAGCATCTGCCCGAAATGACGAAAGTGTGCGGGCTTTCCCGTGCGCCGATTTTCAATCCCATCGTCGCGGATTACTACTGCGGCATGTGCGTTACGGTGCCGCTGTACGCGGACAAAATCAAGGGGACGCCTGCCGCGATCAGGGAGTTTTACCGCGACTTTTACGCGGGGGCGAAATTCATTTCCGTTGACGGGGAGGAACGTTCCTTTCTGGACGCCGCCCGTTTAGCGGGTACCAACCGCATGGAAATTTTTGTCGGAGGCAACGAGGAGCAAATTTTGCTTTGCTCGAGGTTCGACAATTTGGGCAAGGGAGCCTCGGGCGCGGCCGTGCAGAATATGAATATCGCACTCGGATTGGAAGAGGACGCTTTTTTGAAATAACGGGGAGCGATTGAGGAAAGATTGAAATGAGAAAGAACGGAATTGATAAAGAAATGAAACAAATCGAAGGCGGCGTCTGCGCTCCGAAAGGATTTTCCGCAAACGGAATCCATTGCGGTATCCGCAAAAATAAAAAAAAGAAGGATCTGGCGCTGATCGTCTGCGACCGAAGAGCGGCGACGGCGTGCGTCTATACGAAAAATCTTGTCAAGGGAGCGCCGATTCTCGTTACGCAGAAGCATGTGGCCGACGGCTATTCCCGCGCCGTAATCGTCAACAGCGGCAACGCCAATACCTGCAACGCCGACGGCATTGAAATTGCGGAAGGGATGTGCGCTCTCGTAGAGAAGCACTGCGGTATTCCTGCGGGCGACGTAGTCGTGGCTTCGACGGGGGTCATCGGGCAAAAGCTGTCCCTCGAGCCCATCGCGGCGGGCATGGAAAATCTGGTCGGGGGGCTGGGAAACGCATCCGAAAACAACGTCTTTGCGGCGGAAGCGATCATGACCACGGACACCGTTTCCAAACAGCTCGCTTACGAATTCCGCCTCGGGGACGTGACGTGCAAAATCGGCGCTATCTGCAAGGGGGTGGGCATGCTCTGCCCCAATATGGCCACCATGCTTATGTTTATTACGACCGACGTGAATATTACTCCCCAAATGCTACAAAAAGCCCTCTCGTCGGACGTAAAGGATTCGCTGAATATGGTCAGCGTTGACCGCGATACCTCGACGAACGACACGCTCTGTATCATGGCGAGCGGCGAAGCGGGGAACGCGCTCATCGACAGAACGGATACGGAGTATAAAAAGTTCTGCCGCGCGCTTCACGAAGTGACGACGGCGATGTGTAAAAAGATTGCCGCAGACGGCGAAGGCGCCACGAAGCTGATCGAATGTACGGTGAGGGGCGCAAAATCAAAACAGGTGGCGAGAACCGTCGCTAAATCGGTGGTATGCTCCAATCTTTTGAAGGCGGCGATTTTCGGCGCGGACGCCAATTGGGGGCGCGTGCTTTGCGCGATCGGTTATTCGGGCGCGGCGGTGGACGTAAATAAAATCGGCGTCGCCTTCGTTTCGGCCGCGGGAAAGATAGAAGTCTGCGAGGACGGACGGGGAATAGATTTTTCCGAAGCCGCGGCGAAAAAGATACTTTTCGAAAAGGAGATCGGCATAGAGATCGAACTGCACGACGGAAATTATTCGTCGGTGGGCTGGGGGTGCGATCTCACTTATGAATACGTACATATCAACGGCGATTACAGAAGCTGATTTTTCCCTTTTCACGACGCGAAAATTATCGGGAAAGGTTGACAAACGGCCGACAGTGTGGTATAATAGAAAAAATAAAATGGTGGTAAGATGATTTCCAAACAGGAACAGGCAGAGTTTTTGGCGGAGGCGATGCCTTATATCAAGAAGTATAACGATAAAATTCTCGTGATCAAGTACGGCGGAAACGCCATGATCAACGAAGAATTAAAGGCTTCCGTCATGCGCGATCTGGTTCTTTTGCAGCTTGTGGGGATCAAGGTGGTGCTCGTTCACGGCGGCGGTCCCGATATTTCCGAAATGCTTAAACGGCTGGGGATCGAGAGCAAATTCGTAAACGGATTGCGTTATACGGATGCGGAAACGGCGGAGGTTGTCCGCATGGTTCTCGCGGGAAAAATCAATAAAGCTCTCGTCAACCAGCTGGAAGCCTGCGGCGGCAAAGCGGTGGGCATCAGCGGGATAGACGGCCATATGCTCGGCTGTGAAAAGGAAAGCGAGCAGCTCGGCTATGTGGGAAAGATCACCGATATCGATATCGGTATCATAGAAGACTGCCTGAAAACGGGATATATTCCCGTAATCGCTACGGTAGGCTACGACAATCGGGGAAACGTCTATAATATCAATGCCGACACGGCCGCTTCCGTAATCGCGGGGGCGTTGCAGGCGGAAAGTATGATTTTGATGACGGATATCCGCGGATTGCTGGAGGATAAAAATAACGAGGAGTCGTTAATAAAAAAAGTGTTCGTATCCGATATTCCTTCTCTCGTGAAGCAGGGAATTATCTCGGGAGGGATGATTCCGAAAATAGAATGCTGCAAGGAAGCCATTCGCCGCGGTGTGAAAAAAGTGTTTATCACCGACGGTCGGGTTAATCATTCTATTTTGATGGAGCTTCTTTCGGATGAAGGAATGGGAACAATGTTTGTAAACGGTGACTGATTTTCTTAAAATCAGTCTTATTTTTTGAAAAAACGGTGAAGGACGTCTGTCATGGATTTTGAAAAAATAGAAAAAAAGGATAAAAAATACATCGCGCCTACATATAACCGCTTTGCATTGGCGATAGAGAGCGGCGAAGGTGCGACGGTCACCGACGCCTCGGGCAGGAAGTACGTCGATTTCACCAGCGGGATAGGCGTCAATATTTTCGGCATCAACGACGAGGCCTGGAAAGAAGCCGTAAACGAACAGCTTGGAAAAGTACAGCATGCCTGCAATCTGTATTATACGCAGCCGCAGACCGAGCTTGCCGAACAGCTTTGCAAAAAATCCGGGGCGAAGAAGGTCTTTTTCGGCAATTCGGGGGCGGAAGCCAACGAATGTGCGATAAAGGCGGCGCGAAAATATTCCGCGCTGAAATACGGCGATAATAAACGCTATGAAATCGTTACGCTGACGGATAGCTTTCACGGCAGAACGCTGGCGACGCTGGCGGCTACGGGGCAGGACGCCTTCCATAAATATTTCGGACCTTTCCCTGCGGGATTTTCCTATGCAAAGCCCGATTTCGAAAGCTTAAAATCAAAAATTACAGAAAAAACCTGCGCCGTAATGCTGGAATTGATTCAGGGCGAAAGCGGCGTTCACGTATTGGATAAAAGCTTTGTCAGACAAACTATTGAGTTTTGTCGGGCAAATGATATTCTTGTCATTATCGACGAAGTGCAGACGGGGAACGG
>OGUO01002652.1_pt1 | contig 10669 bp, 10 predicted proteins | sample 1553641 | NCBI WGS metagenome assembly OGUO01 (sample SAMEA2579980, study PRJEB22360) | human gut metagenome | biome: human gut; feature: human-associated habitat; material: faeces | place: Denmark | collected 2008/2010 | reverse complement strand
CGACGCACTTGCTTTATTTTCATTCACAGCTGTGAAAATCTTTCATGAGTCGTTGTCAAACTCATAGACAGAGGTAGTATACAGCCCACTCATAGGATTATCCATACCATCGATCGTACCCTGCTGATTTGCGACCAGCGCATCAGCAAGCCCCATAGGAACGGGATCAACGCCCAGCGCGGAGAAAAGGGCCTGGTGAATCTCGTTGCTCATAATTCTGAGTCTAAGGCCGCTTACATCTTCAACAGAGTTTATGGGACGGGCACTATTCGCAATGCAGCGGAAGCCGACCTCCCAGTAACTGAGGCACTTGATGCCAACTGCCTCAACGTCTGCAGCGAGTTGTTGACCTACATCGCCGTCAAGAACGGCATATGCTTCCGATGTGTTGGTGAACATATACGGCAAATCAAGAACGCCAATCGAAGGTACATAGTTCGCCAAGAACGATGTCGCCGGACAAGCCATATCGACATTGCCCATCTGGATAGACTCAACGAGTTCAGCGGCACCGCCAAGAGTGCTGTTAGGATGAACATTGATCTGCCACTTGCCGGGAGCTTTCTCATTTAGAATTTCGCCGAGTTTTTTTGCCGACATGGTAGAGGGATGCTCGTCGGTGTCAACTGTGCCGAATGTGAACACATATGTGGGGCCGGAATCAGACGAATCCGTAGCGGTGTTGCCGCACGCGCACAGTGCGAACATCATAATTGCGGCGAGAATTATGGCGATAGGCTTTTTCATTTTTCTGTCTCCTCTTCATTGTGTTGATTTGCTGATTTGTTGAACAAATTAGCTTGTATGTTTATAATACCTGTTTTTTTGCTTGTGTCAAGATATAAAAATATTTTCAGGTTTTTTAACAGATTCTGAGTTAATAATTTGTTCACTTTGTAAATGGCTACGCAATAATGAAACCACCGATCTACCAAGCGGCAGTTCGGTGGTTTTATTTGAAATTATGGTATGCAGGCCTATTCGCCTCCACGGAGCCATTCGAGATGCTCTTTGGACTTCATGCGTGCAGCTTCAGAATCTCTGTTTTCAAGTGCATCTACTATTTCCTTATGTGTTTCGTTACTACGAGCCATTGTTGTTCTGTCAAGTGTGGACATGAAATTCACGGTAACATCGTGCAGACTGTGTACGATGCCGCTGTAGAGATTATTTCTTGCTGCATCGGCTATCTGTGTATGAAATTCAATGTCGCAGCTTACATATCCGTCAAAGTCATCACAAGAACAGCAGTCTGCCATTTTGCCAACCAGCTTGCGCAGGTTGGTGATTTCCTCCGGTGTGATTGTGAGTGCAGCAACTGCGGCTATGCTGGATTCCAAATCACGGCGGACTTGGCACACGTCTTCAAACGATATGTATCCGATATCTTTCAAGTAACGCATATACTCGCAAAAAATGTCGAAGCTGACATTTTTCACATACATACCTGAACCTGTGCGGCTGCCTATTATGCCAAGCTGTGAAAGGCGCTTTATGCCTTCTCGGAGTGTGTGGCGTGCAACGCCAAGCTCCTCGCTCAGCTTTTGCTCGGTAGGCAGCCTATCTCCCGGTTTAAGATTATTACTAATTATCCACGCTTTGAGCCTGTCTGCGACAACAACGTCCGCTGTCACCTTCTCGACTTTTTCTAGCAAAAGGAATCCTCCTTATCTGCATCCGGCGATCAAATGTCTATCTGCCAGCAGGCATGAGTATACATCCCCACACCTTTTGTGATAAGGGGATTAGCCGTACAGACAGATATGCCGTTTCCTTTGACACACTGAAGCTAAAGTTAATCTAATAAACCCTTTTTCAGTATATCATCTTTTGTATTTCTTTTCAACAACAGATATATTTTTCCTGGAATACTGCAATCATGGCGTTATCTATTATATGCCGGAAAAAATTTCGCGGATATCTCCTGCTCTATCGAATGACGACAACAGTGCGACCCTTTCCTCAAGTTTCTCTTCGCCAAGTGAAGACCGCAAACAGGCTGCAAGCTTATCTAATACTTCTGTGTCAGACATTCTGTTAAGAGGATCCCCCTTGCCGTAATATTCCTTTTCCGAGTATACATTGCCATCATTCAACTCAATAGTAACTTCAGCTCCGAAACGACTGTCAGGGAAAGACTCAGGTTCGCAGATGATATTTACCTTGCTGGCAAATTCCACCGAACGGCTATCGTGTATCTCATTGCCGATAAAGTCCTCAATGGTTATTCCACCAGCACTTATCACGCGCGCAATGCAGTATGCCATGCTGAATTTTGCCTGTCCAGGCGTTTGCGGGCGCAAGTAGCGGTCGGCATCATACGATGCCTGATCCATACGGCATGTGACATTCCTCACATCGTCTAGTGTGAAACTATTCCTGGCGATAATTTTTGCTGTGCAGTCTATGCCACAATGGGTTCCGCGGCAAGAGGGATATGGCTTCATAATTATTCCAGGTACAATAAAGCCAGACTTGTGCTCGTTAATGAGTGCGTTTATCGCAGGTGCGTTACACATGCCAAACATACTTTGAAAGAAGCCAAATGGACCTTCAAAGGCGTCAAGGCAGGCATCAACACCATAAGATGCATATTCTGCTGAAGATATAGCTTTTAGCGCCGTCATTCCGATAGCGATATCCTTGGCTTTGCTTCCGAAATTTGCTTTAAAGCCGGAGGCTTCATTAACAGCAATACACAGTGCAGCGGCGATTTTGTCTCTGTCAAGGCCCATCAGCTTTCCGATAGCTGCAACTGCACCGAATATGCCTATGAAATTTGTCGCATTCCATCCTTTACCATATCCCATCGCTAACGCAGCTTTGCCAAGTATCGCGTCTATCTCTGCACCGGCAATATATGCATCCAACACCGCTTTGCCTGGAAGCCCCAGCTTTTGCCCGATAGAGGTCGTTACCGGCACGAGAAGAGCGCTTGGGTGCCCGTTGAGACTTATCCCAATATCATCAAAATCATTACTATGCGCAGAAATTGCACCAAGCATAGCGCAGTGAATCGCGTCCATCTTGCTCTTGCTGCGATTGGGGAAAATACACTCTTCACTGCTGCTATGAGCTGCAATATACGGCATAACAGTCGTCACGGAATCGCCATCAGCGCCGAGAATCATGCACGCCATACCGTCAAGAAAACTCCACCGAGCCGTTTTTTTTGCTTCTTCCGGTAAACTGTTGCTACTTACCGCTAAAACGTAGTCTGCCAAATGTTGTGATATAGTCATGACCGAGGAAACTTGTATTCTCTGGGCTTTATATCATTTTGTTGCGCAGAACGCCTATACCAGGAATGTCGATCTCAATAATATCGCCGACCTTTACAGGCGCCACTCCGGCGGGCGTACCCGTAGCAATAACATCGCCAGGTTCAAGGGTAATCCACTCGGTAATATATTCGATAAGCGTGGGAATATCAAAAATCAGATCATTACTGTTACCGTCTTGCAAGACCTCACCATTGACGCGGGTAATGATGCGGCTGTTAAAAGCATCTATCTCGTCGGTGATGATTGGACCCATAGGACAGAAAGTATCCAAACCCTTTCCGCGTGTCCACTGCCCATCACTCCACTGCATATCGCGCGCAGAAACGTCGTTTATGCAGGTGAAGCCAAGAACATAATCCATCGCATTCTCACGGGTAGCCTTTTTGCATCTCTTACCGATGACAACACCCAGTTCACCCTCAAAGTCAACTCTGTTGACGCCAGTCGGATAAATGACATCCTGGTCGGGGTCTGCGATAGTGTTGGGGCCTTTGCTGAAAATAAGCGGATGCTCGGGAATCTCAACATCTAGATTCATCTTTTCTTTGCATTCGACTATATGGGACATATAATTTGTACCGGCGCACATGATTTTGCTGGGCTGGCACGGCGCAAGCAGCTTTACCGCGCTGAGTTCTACCTTTTTGCCACACTCCACATAATCACCAAAAAGATCGCCGTCAAGCACAGCTATGATTTCCCCATTAAGAATACCATAGCGCACCTCATTGTCCATCCTGAATCTTACGTATTTCATATTGTCAATCTTCTCCTTTACCAAACGCTGTTGATTTGTTGGACAAATCACACTTCAATAATACCTTCCTTTTGAAGAAAGTCAAGTCGTTTCATTGTATTTTTTAGCTTTTCAGCACATTTACTAGATTTGTCAGGTGGGGAATAGTTAAAATTCTGAAATTCAGTTTTTCTATTGACTTTTTGTGGCGCAGGTTTTATTCTAACGGTAAGCTGTAGAATTGTACAACAAATGCGCTTTGGTGATCGATCCCCTCCGCGAGTAAGAAACGGACTTAAAATAGGTGACTAGGCTCTATCGCGGACGGCTTTACCGACGCAGGCAACAGGATGCCTTTTCTTACGGATCGTTGGTTGAACACGGTACCGATAATTTGACAAAAATTGAGGACGTAGACGTATATGTTGACGGAGGGAATATATTTTTATATCAAAGAGCTCGAACTGGGCGCATGACTGGCGTGGGACGCTGGTTCGATACTTCAGCCATAAAGAGCATATAACGGAGGATTTGCAAATGAAATTCGGATGTTGTATACAGCGTAAAAAAGATATTCGCTGCGTCAAAGCTGCAGGGTACGATTTTTTTGAGTTTTCAGGCTCTGTCATCTCCCGGCTCTCAGATTGCGAATTTGCCGATCTTTGCATCGAGAGCAATCGCGCTGGGCTTCCATGTGTCGGTTTCAACGCATATTCCTCGGGAAAACCTGCAATTATTGGTCATAATATTTCGAATATGGAAACCGTACGGTATGCGGAACTGCTCTGCCGACGCGGTAAGAGTCTCGGTATTGACTCGCTGGGGATAGGCTCACCAAATGCCCGAAGACTTCCAGCAGGTATGGACAAGGTGACCGCAGACGTCCAATTCATACGATTCATTAGGGCAACCGCAGCTACGGCAGGAGAGTACGGTATGTCAGTCTTGGTTGAGGCTGTTCACTCCGGTATGTGCAATTATCTCAATACTACTGCCGATGCCATCAAAATAACACGGCTGGTTGGGCTCGAAAACGTTGGCATGGTGTTGGATTTTTACCATATGTCCGAAATGGGCGAGGATTATTCACTCACCGCAGAGGCCGCACCGTATCTACGCCACGTTCATTTGAGTACGTCCGGCAGAAATCTTTGGCGCGGATTCCCACAGGAAGCCAATGCTGACGAATATAGAGAGATTTTTGCCGTACTAAAAAGTATCGGCTATAACGGAACGGTCAGTATAGAATCGTCGGAGTTTGAATTTGAGCAGGCAAAAAGCTGCCTTGAGCTATTGAGAAGGCTTGAAGCGGAGAATAGATAATTATTTTGAAAAAGAAAGAGGGCCAAAATATGAATAAGAAGAAGGTTGTGCTTGCGGGCGCGGGTACGATGGGTGCGTCACTTGCACAGGTATATGCGCTTGGCGGTTGGGAGACATATCTGTACAACCGCAGTCAGAAAGGTCTTGACCGCGCAAAGGAACTGATAAAAATAAACGAGTCCGTACTGGTCAGAGAAAATATTATATCCCCAGAGATTTCAGAACGTATTATCTCCGAAATAGTTCTCACCACGGAAAATACCTGCTTTGCCGACGCAGATCTCGTCGTCGAGAGTATAGTGGAAGATTTGGACGCAAAGCGCGCCTTTTGGGCGGAAAAATCCGGAATCGTGCGTAGGGACGCCATTTTGGCTACTAACACATCTGGCCTTCATATTACCGACATTGCAGAAGCTGTAATAAATCCGTCTCGTTTTGTCGGGCAGCATTGGCTCAATCCACCGCATCTTTTGCCGCTTTGTGAGATCATAGTTGGAAAAGAAACTGCACAGGATACCGTTGATAAAATGCACAAAATTATTGTTGAGCTTGGTAAAAGTCCGGTAGTTGTCAAGGATATAAACGGATTTGTTATAAACCGGCTGCAATTTGCAATATTGCGTGAGGCATTGCACATAGTTGAAACAGGTGCGGCTACGCTCGAGGATGTGGATACCGTGATGAAGGCAGGGCTCGGCCTGCGGTACGCGGCTCTTGGCCCATTCGGCGTAGCAGACATGGGCGGTCTAGATGTGTTTGAGCATATCAGCTCATATCTGAATGAAGAACTATGCAATCGAAAAGATGTCAGTCCAGTTCTCGAAGACATAGTTGCCGCAGGTAACTACGGCATTAAAACAGGCCACGGGTTCTATGATTACTCGGGAGAGCGTAGGCAGCAGGCAATCGAGAAGCGTGATCGTATGTATATAAATCTTGCGAAAACACTCTATTTCAATGAATGACCAACAACTTCAAGGAGGACAAACATGAGAAGTGATTTTATGAAAAAAGGCGTGGAACGCATTCCGCACCGAGCTCTCTTTTATGCTTTGGGACTTACGGATGAAGAGATAGAACGCCCTATAATCGGCGTTGTAAATGCACAAAATGAGATCATACCGGGACATATGCATTTGGACAGCATTGCTGAAGCGGTAAAAGCCGGTATACGCATGGCTGGCGGCACGCCCATCGAGTTTCCTGCAATCGGTGTGTGTGATGGGATAGCCATGAATCATGAAGGTATGTTCTACTCTCTCCCGAGCCGTGAGCATATCGCTGATTCTGTAGAAATTATGGCGATGGCACATCCGTTCGACGGGCTTGTGTTTATTCCGAACTGCGACAAAATCGTTCCAGGTATGCTGATGGCTGCTTTGCGGCTGAATATACCGTCAATTTTCTGCTCTGGCGGTCCCATGCTCCCCGGATGTATCGACGGGAAACGCATTGCACTTACCGATGCTTTCGAAGCTCCCGCTGCAGTGCTCTCCGGGAAAATGAGCTCTGGCAAAGCTGACGAAATAGCCGACGGCGCATGCCCGGGTTGCGGTTCATGCGCGGGAATGTTCACGGCTAATTCTATGAACTGCATGACGGAAATCCTCGGTCTGGCGCTTCCTGGCAACGGCACTATCCCTGCCGTAGATTCACATCGCATCCGCTTGGCAAAGCATAGCGGTATGCAGATAATGAAGCTTGTGAGGGAGAATACGCTTCCACGGGATATCGTAACTGATAAAGCGATTAAAAATTCGCTAGCGTGCGATATGGCACTTGGATGTTCAACAAACACCATGCTGCATCTTCCTGCAATAGCGCATGAGGCCGGACTCGAATTTGACCTGCGAGGGGTCAACGCAATAAGCGATGCGGTTCCGCATATAGTTAAGCTCAACCCGGCAGGGCATCATTTCCTTGCTGACCTTCATGCGGCCGGCGGCTTGAGCGCCGTTATGAAACGACTTGACGAAATGGACCTTGTTGATCCTACTGCGGCAACCGTTAACGGTATATGGGCGGACCGTATTAAGGAAGCGCACATAAATGATGAGGACGTCATACGAACCCGTGAAAATGCATATAGTCAGACGGGCGGACTTGCTGTTTTGTACGGCAATATCGCTCCGGACGGTGCTGTTGTAAAGAAGGGCGCCGTGTTGCCGGAAATGCTTGTCCATAGGGGCCCCGCAAAATGCTTTGACAGCGAAGAGGAATGCTGCGCCGGACTGTACGAAGGAAAAGTAAAGCCGGGAGATGTTGTGGTCATACGCTATGAGGGACCGCGTGGAGGCCCTGGTATGCGCGAAATGCTGTCTCCCACTGCGGCACTTGCAGGTATGGGATTGGATTCGAGTTGCGCGCTTATTACCGACGGACGTTTCTCTGGTGTTAGCCGCGGCGCTTCAATAGGCCATGTCTCTCCCGAAGCGGCAGCAGGAGGTCTGCTTGCCTTTACCGAGGATGGAGATATGATAAGTATTGATATTCCTGCACACAAAATTGAACTGTGCGTTGATTCAGCTGAAATTACGCGAAGAAAGCAGGAGTATACGCCGAAAATGCTGCGCCCGGTAACGGGCTATCTGAAACGGTACAGGGCGCTCGTTAGCTCCGCTAACTGTGGTGCGTTCCTTGATGATTCCGCGTTGTGAAGTATAAAGTAGAAAATTTCAGGTGGCATATGACAAAATGAACAACGCAAAAAATTCAGGGAGATAGTCGCCCGCACGGGAGCAGTTATTGCCCCGGCATTTACGATGTACTCGGGGTACGAATAGTCCAAAATGTTGGTTTTGATGCTGTATATATGACTGGTAACGGCGCAATGGCAAGTCTTATTGGTAAGCCTGATATAGGACTCGCGACGATGAGCGAGATGGTGATGCAGGCGCACCAGATAGCCGGGTGTATCAATATTCCGCTTATATGCGACGCCGATACAGGCTATCACGATATTGCGTCGCTGATGAAGGAAGTTGCTAACGGCAGCGAGATCAAGCGTATTGCCATTGGCGATATGGCTATCATCCCTCACGGTGTGTATGCGGCTGTCGCGGCAGCCATTCCCGGTGCCGAGGTCGTTGGTTTTGATCGCGAGATGGACGACCTGTGCATGAACAAGACCGCGTGGGAAACTTCCATGGTTCGGCAGGCCTGCCTTATTTCCGAGAAAGGTTTTGACGCCACGCTGGGTAAGATCAATCCCGAGATGACAGAGTATGAGCTGGAAGGGATTTTGGCCGGCGAACTGCACAAGAACGGTGGCGAAGGTCCGTCCTTCCCATCCTGAGTTACTCCGGTGCTCGCACGCGCAACGCAATCGGCCGCAGCAGCCATAACAAGCTGGGTGTGAATAACCTGATCGCAGTAGATGCGGCTTGCCACTTCGGTGGGTATGCAGCCGCCTATGGTCGCCCCTTTGTGTTTGGAAAGATGTCCGGCCAAATGAGGCGTGAAGTCGACTTCCTGCTGGATGCCCATCAAAAGGTGATCAACGAGTGGGTCAAGCCCGGTGTGACAGCTGGCGAGGTCTATGACAAGTATTTCAACTACTTCGTGGATCACGGTTTTGGTGCGCCTCCTGCCAGTGCCTCTCACGGCATCGGCGTTTTTGAGGGCGAATCGCCAGCATTCCGACGGACGATCTCCACGATCATCAAACCGGGCATGACCATCGCAGGCGATCACTTCCTGCGCTCTGCAAATTACGGCATGCGTTTTGAGGATGTGTATCTGATTACAGAGACCGGCACCGAGCTGTTTACCAGCAGCAAGTGGGGCTACATCAAACTCTGATGACTCTGCTTGCAGGCATGGCCTGTAAAAGATATGCGTTTGATGTGGGCATTATTTAAGTGCTCATGAACGCTGAAGTTAATAAACCAACCAAGAGAACTACACAAAAGACACCGCCAGCAAAGCGGCAATCATGCTGCTTTGCTGGCGGTGCCTTTTGCTGCAAAAAACTGCAATTATCGACAATTCCATACAAAATCCATCTCATTCATGTAGACCTTTATAGAACGAAACTGTGATGCAAACGCCACAGTGTTTTCTAAACAACTATTTAGTAGTTTCGCAGAAAATACCCTTGACAAATCTCATCTCAGCTTTAGATTGTCCTCCGCTGCCACTCCAATCTGCTCATACAAAATTTCAGCATCTTTAGCCGCCGGCATTTTGCTTCGTATTTCGGAATACTTGCTCAACGGACCATCAAGAACATGCTTGTCTCCCATCAACAAAAACGGTAAATGCTCATTATCGTCAAAGCCCATAAACGTAGCAGCGGTAAATACATAACTGTTTTCACTTGGAAACCACGCTTTAAGATACAGCTGCACCTCCTCAATATGGCGTAACCAAAACATATGTCAAAGGACCGTTAATGGTAATGGTTGTGCTGCCAACTAGACAGACATTGCTGGCCGTGCCGCCGGTGTAAATTCCGTTATCGCCTTTCGAACCGTCGTTGACGTTGCCTGTTATCCGCACGCTGCCGCTGACGGTCATGGCGCCGTACACGCACACGCCCCCGCCGGAGCTGGCGACGCTATTGCCGGTGATGCTGCCGCCGTACATGATGAAATTGCAATCTTCGCTCAGATTCACACTGTTTCCAAGGAGCGATGGATCGTGGGTGATCTTGCCGCCGCCCTGACAGTCAGTCAGGGTGAGGGTAGAACTGGAGGTGCTGCCAGATTTTGTGATCTTGAATGCCTCTCTATTAGCTTTAACGGTAATGGTGTGACCGTTCAGACAGAGGGTGACATTTCCATCGATTTGGATACAACCGAACTGGGCGTTCAATGGGGCCTCCAGAACGAGGTCGCTGGCAAGGTAGTAGGTGCCGCCATTGGACAGCACACACTGATTGGGCTGATTCTGTGTGCAGTCGCCGCCGCCCCACACGTAACCGTCATTATTCTGCGTGATCGCCGTCGCAAAGGTGGTCTTACTGTCCTCGTTATGGCCGCCCAAGTGGCTGCACGTTTCTCCATTGCCGCAGAGGTAGTGGGTGTGCGGTGTAGACGTTTCAGACTCGCTGTCCGCGAATGCCGCCGCAGGCAGCAGCGTCAGGCACAGGGCCAGCGCCAGAAACAGGCTCAATCCTCCTTTTTTCATATTCTCCTGCCTTTTCTGTCAAAATTTTCTTGCTGGCAAAGCAAGGCAAACTCTGTTTTTCTGGTTTGCAAAAGTTAATAGAATTATTAAACAGGCTGATCTCGAGCCCTTCAATCGACTTGGCGCAAGCATTTTGCTGTTCTCTCTCGAGCGGGGCGGTCTTCCCACGGACCGCCACGCGAAGCCGTTACGGCTC
>OGUO01002649.1_pt1 | contig 10680 bp, 9 predicted proteins | sample 1553641 | NCBI WGS metagenome assembly OGUO01 (sample SAMEA2579980, study PRJEB22360) | human gut metagenome | biome: human gut; feature: human-associated habitat; material: faeces | place: Denmark | collected 2008/2010 | reverse complement strand
ACCAAAATCAAAGCACCGAAGATAGCTGCATATAAGCAGGTCATGCGTCGGCGCAGCTTTTCAAAAGGCTTATTCCACATAATAGCCCACGCCCCGCATCGTCTTAATCAGTTCTTCTCCGTTCAGCTCCATAATTTTTTTACGCAATAGACGGATATGCACATCAAGATTGTTGTCCGTCACATCGCTGTCAATGCCCCAGATACGGTCCTGCAGCACCGCACGCGGCATAACCTGCCCACGGTTGCGCAAAAGCAGCTCCAGCAGCTTGAATTCACGCGGGTGCAGCTCCACACGGCGTTCGCCGCAGGCCAGGCAATAAGTGGAGCTTTCCAGAGTATAAACACCGTAACGCAGCTTTTCCGCACTATACTGTCCCTGGCGGCGGCACAGAGCGTTCAGACGTGCAACCAGCTCCTCCAGCTCAAAAGGCTTTACCAGATAGTCGTCCGCACCGCTGTTTAATCCCTCTACCTTATCCGCTAATGTATCCTTTGCCGTCAGCAGCAATATTTTCCCCTGATAATCCTCTTCACGCAGGCGCTTGCAAAGGTCAAGTCCGCTTAAAAGCGGCATCATCCAGTCCAATACCAGCACATCATAGCCGTCGGCATACACCGCATCATAGGCAGCCTCGCCGTCCTGCACCCAGTTCACAGTAATATTTTGCTTTTTCAGCAGCATACTTAACAGCTTGCCTAAATTTATATCATCCTCAGCTAATAAAATCTTCATTGCTTCCGCCTCCGTTGCAGCTATTGTATCACAATGCAGTATAGGCATGTAAAATTAATTTTAACTGAAAAATCGCTGCCAAGGCTTTGCCTTCAGCAGCGATTGTCTTACATGATATATCTGTTCAATGACGGCACAATTTCCGCATAGGTGCCTTTTTTATTGGCCAGCATAAGATTAATAGCCCATACAGCCTGCCCACGGTCATCCTCCGTGCGTGTAGCCTGCAGCTTACGGTTGGTGCCTGTAAAGCTCACAATGCCTTCCAGCTCCAGCAAAAGCGGCATATCATCGCGTCTGTAGCCTTCAAGGCAGCGGTCGGAAAACATTACGGTCAGCATCAGCATATCGTCCATACGCCAGCATTCCAGGCGATAGGCACGGCCATCGCTCAGCTTGCCATTATAATAGCCGATATCCTGCACGCCATCCTCATCAGGCTCATAGGGAGAAGGCACGTAGTCAACGCGACAGGGAACAGGAATTTTTTTTATCAGCATAAATCGTTCTCCTCATAGAGCAAAGCGCCTCAGAGCCTAAGGCTTTGAGGCGCACTTGCTTATACGTTATTCCTTATCAGTAGTTTCCTCTGCTTCAGCTTCAGCAGTTTGAACTTCCGGCATCGGAACATTATATTTTACTTTGATATCACGGTAACGGCTCATACCAGTACCAGCCGGAATAAGCTTACCAATGATAACGTTTTCTTTCAGGCCCAGCAGCGGGTCAACCTTGCCTTTGATAGCGGCATCGGTGAGTACGCGGGTGGTTTCCTGGAAGGAAGCGGCGGACAGGAAGGAATCGGTAGCCAAAGAAGCTTTGGTAATACCCAGCAGAATAGCGCGGCCTTCTGCAGGAGTCTTGCCTGCTTCCAGCATCTCGGTATTCTGATCTTCAAATTCTGCCACATCAACGTCTTCACCCGGCAGCATCGTAGTATCGCCGGATTCCTCGATGCGGATTTTGCGCATCATCTGACGAACCATAACCTCGATGTGCTTACTGTTGATATCTACGCCCTGAGACTTATAAACGCCAACTACCTGAGATACCAGATAGTTCTGGGTAGCCTTGACGCCGCTGATACGCAGTACGTCATGCGGGTTAAGAGAGCCTTCAGTCAGGCGGTCACCCTTAGCGATTTCCTCGCCCTCAACAACAGACAGCTTAGCACCATAAGGAATCTGGTATTCCTGGTTTTCGCCATCCAGTGCCATCACAGTTACCTTGCGGCTGTTGCCTTCCTGGGTAATATGTACGTGACCGGAAACCTCGGACAGAATGCCAGGATGCTTCGGCTTACGTGCTTCGAACAGTTCCTCGACACGCGGCAGACCTTGGGTAATATCATCAGCACCTGCAACGCCGCCGGTATGGAAGGTACGCATGGTCAGCTGAGTACCAGGTTCACCGATGGACTGTGCAGCGATAGTGCCGACTGCCTCACCTACATCAACGTTCTTGCCGGTTGCCAGGTTGCGGCCATAGCACTTGCGGCAAACGCCGAATTTAGCCTTACAGGTCAGTACACTACGGATCTTAACCTTTTCACGCAGCTGGCAGATGCGTTCTGCCATAGGCTCGGTAACATATTCATTGATATGATAGAGAATTTCACCATTTTCATCCAGAATATCCTCAGCCAGGTTACGGCCAATGATACGGTCATGCAATGTTTCAATGATGGTTTTCTCTTTCTTGCCTTCGGTAATTGCCTCAACCTCAATTCCGGCAATTTCGTTGTTGCGGATACGCATTTCCTTAACAGTACCGTCAGCCAAAATAGCGTTGATAATGTCTTCGGTCATGGTGTCGCCGGTATGTGCCAGCACTTCGCCTGCACCGTTAACGATATCAGCTGCTACCTCTTTATTGTTGAAGTTATGCATCATAGCTTCCTTCAGCACATTATGTGCAAAGGTGTCGCTGATGTTGATGCGGACAGTTTCAATATCCTCACCATTCATATCTTCATCAGAGTAGAGGTTAATCTCTTCAATCTTAGCATCATTGAGTTTAGCGAAAAGCTCTTCAGTGATGTTGGTATCTGCTTCTGCAATCAGGTTGCCTTCTGCGTCAAGTACGCCGGAAGCCAGAGTGCGGCCCATAACCTTTTCGCGGATTTTGTTCTGGCTTGCACCAAGAACAGCCTTGCTCAGACGGCTACGTTCCTTAACCAGGTTCATACCTACAATATCGCAATCGTCCTCACGTACAATTACGTCCTGAGCAACGTCAACCAGACGACGAGTCAGGTAACCGGAGTCAGCAGTACGTAATGCAGTATCGGCCAAGCCTTTACGAGCACCATGAGAAGAAATGAAGTATTCCAAAATGGTCAGGCCTTCACGGAAGTTGGATTTGATAGGACGGTCAATGATACGACCGGAAGGATCGGCCATCAAACCACGCATACCGGCCAGCTGACGAATCTGCTGTTTGTTACCGCGGGCACCGGAGTCAGCCATCATGGAAACAGGATTGAACTTGTTCATGGTGGATTTCATCAGCTTATCGGTAACCTTATCGGTTGCTTCGTTCCACAGATCGATTACCTTACGATAACGTTCGTCATCGCTCATCAAGCCACGGCGGAAGAGGCGCTCAACCTTATCAACCTCATGCTCTGTTGCTTCCAGAATAACTTCTTTTTCAGCAGGAATCTGAATATCAGAGGTTGCGATAGAAATACCGGATTTACAAGCATTATCGTAACCCATCTTTTTAACAATATCCAGAATCTCGGCAGTACGCAGGTTGCCGTACAGCTTATGAGCTTTAGCAACGAGTTTGCCCAATTCTTTTTTGTCAATCAGCTTGCCAAGGTGCCAACGTTCAACCTCAACGGTTTCTTCAATAACGTTGCCTTCAGCATCAAGATGCTTTTCAACAACCTGATCTTTTTCTTTATGATAGTAACGCATTTCCAGAGGCAGCTCGCCATTGAAAATAGTATTACCTACAGTTGTAACTACCAGGGACATACCGGTTTCACCGACAGCTGCACCCTTTTCTTCATCATAGATTTCGCTGTTGGGAATATAAACCTCGATAGGTACCTGCAGATCTACCGCATGGTGGAAGTAAGCCAGCTGAGCTTCGTCCACGCTGCTGTAGCGGGTTCCTTCACCCTTAACGTTCGGGTCATCCTTGCTGGTCTTGACGATAGTCAGATAGTAGGAGCCCAAAACCATATCCTGAGTAGGAACAGCAACAGGCTTGCCATCCTTCGGTGCCAGAATATTGTTTACAGACATCATCAACATACGTGCTTCAGCCTGAGCCTCAACGGAAAGCGGCAGATGGACAGCCATCTGGTCACCATCGAAGTCGGCGTTATAAGCGGTACATACCAGAGGATGCAGCTTAATAGCACGGCCTTCAGACAGGATAGGCTCGAATGCCTGAATACCAAGTCTATGCAGAGTAGGTGCACGGTTCAGCAGTACCGGATGCTCCTTGATTACCTCTTCCAGAACATCCCATACGGCGTTGGTAGCACGCTCTACCATGCGCTTAGCGCTCTTGATATTGCTTGCTTCACCGCTGTTTACCAAACGCTTCATAACGAAGGGTTTGAACAGCTCCAAAGCCATTTCCTTCGGCAGGCCGCACTGATGCATTTTCAGCTCAGGACCTACTACGATTACGGAACGGCCGGAATAGTCAACACGTTTACCTAACAGGTTCTGACGGAAACGGCCCTGTTTACCTTTGAGCATATCGGACAAGGATTTCAACGGACGATTGCCAGGACCGGTAACCGGACGACCGCGACGACCATTGTCAATCAAAGCATCTACTGCTTCCTGCAGCATACGTTTTTCATTGCGGACAATGATATCAGGCGCATGCAGCTCCAGTAAACGGTTCAAACGGTTGTTACGGTTGATAACGCGGCGATATAAATCATTCAAATCGGAGGTAGCGAAACGGCCACCGTCCAGCTGTACCATTGGGCGCAGCTCAGGCGGAATAACCGGTACTACATCCAAAATCATCCATTCAGGACGGTTGCCGGATTTCAGGAAAGCTTCAGCAACTTCCAGACGACGGATAGCGCGTACACGGCGCTGACCGCTCAGCTCCTTCATATCATGGCGCAATTGCTCTGTCAAAGCTTCCAGATCAATAGCTTGCAGCAGCTCTTTAATAGCCTGCGCACCCATGCCTACACGGATACCTGCTTCAGGATATTTGTCGCGCTTTTCCATATACTCAGGCTCAGTCAGCAGCTGACCTTTAACTAAGTCAGTGCCTTCACCCGGATCAAGAACGATAAATTTAGCAAAATACAGAACCTGCTCCAGGCTTTTCGGAGAAATATCCAGCATCAGGCCCATACGGCTGGGGATACCCTTGAAGTACCATATATGGGAAACCGGCGCAGCCAGCTCGATGTGGCCCATACGGTCACGACGAACCTTGCTGCGGGTTACTTCAACGCCGCACTTATCGCAGACAATGCCCTTATAACGGATGCGTTTATATTTGCCGCAATGACATTCCCAATCCTTAGTAGGGCCAAAGATTCTTTCGCAGAACAGGCCATCACGTTCCGGCTTCAGGGTTCTATAATTGATGGTTTCGGGTTTTTTTACCTCACCGTAAGACCAGGCTCTAATCTGGTCAGGAGAGGCCAAACCGATACGCATAGACACAAAATTATTTACGTCGATCAAGAATCATTCGCTCCCTTCTCTTACATATTATCCGGATCATTTAAGTCACCGTCGGGATTATCGGTAATTGTGAAATTACCCATATCAGCAATGATATCCCCGGAGTCACTTACATCCTCGGTAGCGTCATTATCAGCATAATCATCAACAGGCTTTTCAGGTGCATTTTCAATTACCTGGCCGTTGATATCCATGTCCATTTCGCGAGCGGTGGTTGCGATATCTTCATCATCATCGTCACGCAAGGAAACCTCTTCTTCGTCCTCGTTGAGAACCTTGATATCCAGGCCGATAGACTGCAGCTCCTTAACCAGTACCTTGAAGGATTCCGGAATGCCAGGATCAGGCACATTCTCGCCCTTAACGATTGCTTCGTAGGTCTTAACACGGCCAACAACGTCATCGGACTTAACAGTCAGGATTTCCTGCAGGGTATAAGCAGCGCCGTATGCTTCCAGCGCCCAAACTTCCATCTCACCAAATCTCTGGCCGCCGAACTGTGCCTTACCACCCAACGGCTGCTGGGTAACCAGGGAGTACGGGCCGGTGCTACGTGCATGGATCTTATCGTCAACCAAATGGTGAAGCTTGAGGTAATAGGTCAGACCAACAGTAACAGGGTTATCGAAGGGCTCACCGGTACGACCATCATACAGAGTAGTCTTAGCAGTCTTATCAATGCCTGCAAGCTCCAGGGCATCAGCAATATCCTGCTCATGCGCACCGTCGAATACAGGTACAGAAATCTGTACTGCTTTTACGCTCTTGCCACCGAATTTATCAATTTCAACAGTTTCCGGCATACCATATTTTTCATAATCGTAGCCGTAATGCTCTAATTTCTTAGCGGTTTCGGAATTAGCAAGCTCTTCCTTATAAGCTGCTTCAAATTCCGGAGTACCTTCTGCTGCACCAGTCTTTTCAACTGCGTTCAGCTTAGCTGCCAGGTTGGTAGTATCAATCTCCATACCCAGCGCACGTGCTGCCCATCCCAGATGGTTCTCCAGTACCTGTCCGATGTTCATACGGGAAGGTACGCCCAGCGGATTCAGTACGATATGTACCGGTTCACCGGTAGGCAGGAACGGCATATCCTCACGCGCCATGATGCGGGAAACGACACCCTTGTTACCATGACGACCTGCCATCTTATCGCCTTCGGAGATTTTACGTTTTTGGGCAATATGTACACGAACCTGTTCGTTTACTCCCGGCGGCAGGTCATCGCCGTTTTCACGGCTGAATACCTTAACGCTGACAATCTTACCAGCTTCGCCGTGCGGTACACGCAGGGAGCTGTCACGTACTTCACGTGCTTTTTCACCAAAGATAGCACGCAGCAGACGTTCTTCAGCAGTCAGCTCGGTTTCGCCTTTCGGAGTAACCTTACCTACCAGAATATCGCCAGGACGTACTTCAGCACCAATGCGGATAATACCACGCTCGTCCAGATCCTTCAGAGCTTCGTCAGATACGTTAGGAATCTCGCGGGTGATTTCCCTGGATGACCTGTTCCAACGTATTAAAGAAGGCGAAATCAAAGAGCTGAACATCGTAGTTAAGGCTGACGTTCAGGGTACTATCGAAGCATTGAAGGCATCCCTGGAGAAAATCAAAAACGATGAGGTTAAGGTTGCCGTTGTCCATGCAGGCGTAGGCGCTATCACCGAGTCCGACGTAATGCTGGCATCCGCTGCCAACGCGCTGATTATCGGCTTTAACGTTCGTCCTGACGCTAACGCGCGTAAGGCTGCCGAAACCGAGAAGGTTGACGTACGCACCTACCGTGTAATTTACGACGCAATCAACGACGTTGAGGCTGCTATCAAGGGTATGCTTGCTCCTAAATTCAAAGAGGTTATCCAAGGCCGCGTGGAAATCCGTCAGCTGATTACTATTTCCAAGCTGAAGATTGCAGGCTGCTATGTAGTTGAAGGCAAGGTTACCAACAGCTCCAAGGTTCGTGTTGTCCGTGACGGCATCGTTGTTCACGAGGGCGTTATCGAATCTCTGCGCCGCTTCAAGGACGATGTGAAGGAAGTTGCCCAAGGCTTTGAATGTGGTATTACTTTAGAGAAGTTCAGCGACCTTAAAGAGGGCGATATCTTTGAAGTATACGATATGGAAGAAATCGCAGCAGAATAGTCTGCCGCATAAGGCACATTGCGCAGGAATGCAGGCCGCATACGCCGCATTCCCGCAGCTGCTGCCTGTACGTCAGTCTGTATCTATATTATAGAGGAAAAGAAAATGGCAAGACTTAGAGTAGAAAAAGTACAGGAGGCCATCAAGCATGAAATCAGCAAAATGCTGCTGCATGATGTCAAGGATCCGCGCATTCAGTTTGTTACTGTAACAGGCGTGGAGCTGACAGATGACATGAGCTATGCCAAGATTTTCATCAGCATGTATGGTCCAAAGGATAAACAGGATGAAACCTGGAAGGCTCTGAACAAGGCATTAGGCTTTATGCGTACGGAAATTGCCAAACGCATCCGTCTGCGCTTCGCGCCGACTCTGATTCTGCAGAAGGATACTTCCGCAGAATACAGTGCGCATATTCAGAGCATCTTAGATAAGATTAAGCAGGAAGAAAAGCCTGCAGCTGAGGAAGCAGAGCATGAGTAAGGAGCTTAGCCTGCAGGAAACAGGAGCTATGCTTTTGGCGGCAGAAAAAATTGTGCTGTGCACCCATGTAAGCCCGGATGGCGATACCCTGGGCTCCACCTTGGGACTGGCACGCTTTTTGCTGGCGCAGGGAAAGCAGGTTACTGTTTTCTGTGATGACGTTATCAACAAAAGCTTTGGCTTTATTCCCGGTATTGAATTGTGTGAACGCCCGGTAGAGGGCAGTAAGGTGCAGACGGATTTGCTGGTAGTAGTTGATGCCAGCTCCTTTGATCGCGTTGGCCTGGTGTCCGAGGTTGTGGAAGCCAAAACGCTGCTGAACATCGACCACCATATTTCCAATGACCGCTTTGCTGATTATCTCTATCTGGACGCTAAAGCAGCAGCAGTGGGCGAGGTAATGTGTGACCTGTTCATGGCTATGCAATGGCCCTTTGATAAGGAAATTGCTACCTGCTTTTACACAGCCATCAGCACAGACTGCGGCTCCGCTATGCCAACACTACGCCGAAAACTATGCGTAATGCTGCCAAGCTGCTGGAATACGGCGTGCAGCCTAACGAAATCAGCGATGCACTGGACGTGCGCTCCCGTGATACGGTAGAGCTGCTGGCCAAGGTACTGCCTTCGCTGACCTTCGCTTATGAAGGCAAAATTGCTTATCTCACAATTACCAACGATTTATATGACAAGGATGTCCAGACCGACAGCTTTGTGTCCTACCCGCGCTATATTGAGGGCGTTGACGTAGCTATTATGTTCAAGGCCGTAGAGCCGGCGGTAACGCGCGTGAGCATGCGCTCCAAGAGCGTTGACGTATCCGCTGTGGCTGTAGCCTTCGGCGGCGGCGGTCATCTGCGGGCAGCAGGCTGTACGATTTATGCACCGGTAGAGGAGGCTCGCACTCAGCTGCTGGAGGCATTGGGCAAATTGGTTTAATATGGACGCAATTTTTAATGTATTAAAACCACCACAGATGACATCGCATGATGTTAACGGCTTTTTGCGGCGCGTGCTTAACACGAAGAAAATCGGACATGGGGGAACTCTTGACCCTGACGCGGCAGGAGTTCTTCCTGTTTTTGCGGGCAGTGCGACCCGTTTGCTGGAGTTCGCTGTGGAAGGCCGCAAGGAATATATTGCCGAATTTACGCTGGGAGCGCAGACCGTTACCGGCGATGACAGCGGTGAGGTTGTCAAAACGATGATTGTGCCTGCATTCGGAAAGGCAGAGCTGGAAGCTGTGCTGGCACAATTTACGGGTAAGCAAATGCAGCTGCCGCCGATGTATTCGGCCATCAAAATCAACGGCAAAAAGCTGTATCAGCTGGCACGTCAGGGCGTAGAGGTGGAACGCACTGCACGTCCCATCGAGGTCTATAAGCTGGAGCTTCTGCATTATACGGCAACGAGCTTTACCGTGCGCGTGGCTTGCTCCAAGGGCACCTATATCCGCGTACTGGGCGAGGACCTGGCGACGGCGCTGGGAACCTGCGGTACGATGAGCTTTTTGCTGCGTACACAGGTTGGAGCCTACACGATTGACAAGGCCTGCACGCTGCAGGAAATCGCGGAAAACCCCGAGGCCTGTGCCGCAGAGCCGCTGACTGCTGTTGCCGAGCTGCCCAAGCTCAAGGTGAACGCTCGTCAGGCGGCGCGCATTACTAACGGTGTACGCACCACGGTGGCGCAGACTGCCGACGGCAGATACGTACTGCTGGGGCCGGGGGATGAATTCTTAGGCATCGTCCGCTGTGAGCAGGAGCGTCTGCAGGCAGAAAAAATCTTAGAGCATTACCCGATGCCAGAGGAATAACTATGGAGATTATTACTTCTTTAGAACAACTGCATAAATTTTCCGCTCCCTGTGTGGTAGCATTGGGTACCTTTGACGGCCTGCATCGCGGTCATCTTGATGTAATTGAAACCGCAAGAGACAAGGCGCGTGAATGTAATTCGCAGCTGGCAGTCTTTACCTTCAGCAACCATCCCTTTGAATGGATTCGTCCGGGCATGGTGCCGCCGGCGCTGATAACCGGCGCGCAAAAGCAGGAGCTTTTGCAGCAGCTTGGCGTGGATGTGCTGGTGGATATTCCCTTTAATCAGCAGGTTGCGGACCTTTCGCCGCAGGAGTTTTTGCAACGTCTGCAGCAGCTTGATTACAGCTGTCTGGTAGTCGGTGCCAACTTCACCTATGGCTGTCGTGGACAGGGGACTGTCTATACGCTGGCTGCTTTAGCCAAGGCTATGGGCTTTGCGCTGGTTGTGCGCGAGCTGGTAAGCGAGGGTGCAACTGTTATCAGCAGCACTGCTATCCGTCAGCTGATTGCTATCGGTGAGGTAGCAGAGGCAGCTGCTATGCTGGGGCGCAGCTACAGCATCAGCGGTACCGTAGCGCACGGCAACGAGCGTGGCAGACTGCTGGGATATCCTACGGCCAATATTGAGCTTGAGGATGCTCATGTGGCAGTGCCTCTGGGCGGTGTCTATGCTGTACGCGTACTGGTGAATGGCGCAAGCTATCATGGTATGGCGAATATAGGCTATAATCCGACCTTTGGCGATGTTGCCAAACCGCGTCTGGAAACGAACATCTTTGATTTTACCGGTGACCTTTACGGTAAGCAGCTCACAG
>OGUO01002632.1_pt1 | contig 10721 bp, 9 predicted proteins | sample 1553641 | NCBI WGS metagenome assembly OGUO01 (sample SAMEA2579980, study PRJEB22360) | human gut metagenome | biome: human gut; feature: human-associated habitat; material: faeces | place: Denmark | collected 2008/2010 | reverse complement strand
TTATAGTTCAATAAAGGCAAAAATGGTTCACTTATGTGGGGTGAAAACCGTGTTCCTCATAGTCGAAAATCAGTTGCCGCAGATTGAAAAATCGTTTGGCTGAGAACGAAAAATCGTTTGGCGCAGAAAATAAAAGGAGAAAAAAGAGAATGAATAAAAACGATTATAAAGAAACCAAATACAATCAACCGTTGATTTTGCAGAGAGCAGACCCTTATGTTTATAAAAGTAAAGATGGGACTTATTACTTTACTGCATCTGTTCCGGCTTATGACAAAGTGGTTTTACGTTCAGCCGATACAGTAAAAGGACTGACAGAAGCAGAAGAGAGAACACTTTGGGTGAAACACGAAGAAGGTCCACAGAGTATCCATATCTGGGCTCCGGAAATCCATTATGTAGATGGCGGATGGTACATCTATTATGCAGCAGGAGACAAAGATGATATCTGGGAGATTCGCCCTTACGTACTTCATTGTAAAGGACAGGACCCAATGAAAGATGAATGGGAAGAACTTGGCATGATGCAGGCAGCAGATGAAGATGAATTCTCTTTCCATGCGTTTTCATTGGATGCAACTATATTTGAACATAAAGGGGAATATTACTACATTTGGGCTGAAAAAACAGGTGTTGGCAAGCAAATCTCAAACCTGTACATTGCAAAAATGGAAGCTCCGAACAAATTAGCTACCGTTCAGGTACTTTTAACAACTCCGGATTATGACTGGGAACGAATTGATTTCTGGGTAAATGAAGGACCGGCAATCTTAAAACATAATGGAAAAATTTATCTGACATTCTCTGCAAGTGCAACTGGAGAGTGTTACTGCATGGGTATGCTTTACATTGATGAGGATGCAGATTTATTAGACCCTGCATGCTGGAAAAAACTGCGTCGTCCGGTATTAAAGACAGACAGAGAAGCAGGCGTCTTTGGACCTGGTCATAACTCATTTGTAAAAGCAGAAGATGGAGAGACAGACCTCTGCGTTTACCATGCAAGACCTTATGATGAAATCGTGGGAGATCCTCTTTATGACCCGAACCGCCACGCTATGGTAATGAAAGTACGTTATGATGAAAATGATTTCCCGGTATTTGAATATCAGACACTGGAAGAAGTATTTGAATAAGATTAGTATTTTAGATTATTCTAAATGTTAATGAAAATATATACAAAAACACAAAGTGCAAATTGTATAAAACGGCGAAAACAACTTGAATATTTAGAAAAATATAAAAAACTATTGCTAAATCTAAAACGAAGTGCTAGTATGTCATTACAAACGAAGTTACGATATAGTCTATCGAGAGAGAAAGAGGAGGAGCCCTAAATGAAGTTAAAAAAATTAGTTTCAGCAGGACTGGTAGCAATAATGGCTACATCACTTTTAGCCGGATGTGGCGGAAGTAAAGATTCATCAGAAACAGCAGATGGAAAGAAAAACCTTTCAATTTTCATTTTTGCAAATGACCATGAATCAACAGTATACAAAAGCATGATTGACCAGTATAAAAAAGACCATGCAGATACAATTGGAAATATTGATGTACAGATTACAACTCAGGATGAATATTCCAAAACATTAACAGGTATGATGACAGCAGGCGACTTGCCGGATATCTTTTATGTTGGACCGGAATCCGTAGAACAGTTCGTTGAAAATGGCTATATTGAGGACTTACAGCCGATTTTAGATGAAAAGGGAATCAGCACAGACGGAATGTTAGCACAGGAAGCATTGGACAGCTACCGTTATGACGGAGACAAGACAGGAAGCGGAGATTTATACGCACTTCCAAAAGATGCATCTGTATTTGCTTATGCATACAACAAAGATTTATTCGATGAAGCTGGACTGGATTACCCGGACCCGGAAAATCCATACACTTATGATGAATTCGTTGAAGTCTGCAAGAAACTTACAAAAGATACAGACGGTGATGGAGAAATCGACCAGTGGGGATGCGGATTTGCAAATGCATTCATGCTTCAGCCATTCGTATGGTCAAACGGGGCAAGCTATTTAAGTGATGACCACAAAACAGTAACAATTGATACTCCAGAATTTAAAGAAGCACTTCAGAAATATGTTGACCTTACAGTAGACCTTGGACTGACTCCTACAGTAGAACAGGATGCTTCTCTTGGTGTATATCAGAGATGGCTTGCTGGACAGGAAGCATTCTATGCATGCGGTACTTGGGACGTAGCTGCATTTATGGATGATGAAACATTCCCATTCAACTGGGATTTATGTGCATATCCGACGCTGTCAACAGGAAAATCCATGACATGGCTTGGAACAGTTGGTTTCTGTGTATCTGCAAAGAGCAAAAACAAAGAAGAAGCAACCGAACTTGTTTCTTATCTGTGTACAGACGATGCAGGACAGAAAAAACTCAGTGGTATTGACGGTGGACAGTCCATCCAGTTACCAAATATGAAGTCACTTGCTGAGGGTGAATTTATGACAGCAATCGAAGATGGAACACTTGCATTCCCATCAAACGTAAACGTATTCTTTAACTATTTACAGGGAACAGACAAATACGAAGGAAGATTCCAGGAGACAACTTATACTCCAAACGCTGAATGGCATGACCTTTTCCTTGAAGGACTTGATAATGTTAAGAACGGCTCTATGACAGTAGATGAATACATCGAGCAGGTACAGCCTCAGATGCAGGCATCTCTGGATGAAGCTTGGGAAAGTGTAGAATAATAGTAAATTCAAGCAGGACCGGTTTTTCGTTCAAGCAGACAAAACCGGCTTTGCTTCCTTAAAGATTAAGGAGCGTAAGAGATGAGTAAAACAAAGACAAAGCAAAAAATGAACCGTGCGGCATATAAGGAACACTGCTGGGGACTGGCATTTGTAGCACCGCCGTTTATCGGGTTCTGTATTTTCATGGCATTTCCAATTGTATTTGCATTAATTGCCAGTATGACAAAATGGAATGGTATGAACAGCATGTTAGATAATTTTGTAGGATTTCAGAACTATGCAAAATTATTAACCGATGCAAAATTTTGGAAAGTATTAGGCAATACCATTATTTACATGCTTGGTATTCCGATTGGAATGGCGTTAGCTATGGTAATTGCAGTTGGAATGAACCGTAAGATGAGAGGAATTAAAATTCTTCGTACTTTATATTATGTACCTGTAGTATCTTCTCTGGTTGCAGTTGCAATTCTGTGGATGTGGGTATTTAACTATGATTACGGTCTTTTAAACAGCATTATCAAAGCAGTATCCGGCGTACACGGACCAAACTGGCTAGGTGACCAGTTCTGGGTAAAAGTTTCCATGATTATCTTCATGGTATGGAAAGGACTGGGTGGTTCTATTGTCCTTTATTTATCTGGTCTGCAGAGTATTCCAAGAGACTATTATGAAGCTGCAAAAATCGATGGAGCGAGTGGATGGAGATTATTCCGTCACATTACACTTCCACTGGTATCACCGGTTACGTTTTATTTATTGATTACTGGTTTGATTGGTGGTTTTCAGGTATTCGTAGAAGTGCTCGTTATGGTTCCAAACGGTGGATTAAACTACAGTGCAGCAACCGTTGTATTCTATATGTATGATAAATCGTTTGGAAATAACCAGATGGGATATGGTTCTGCAATGGCATTTATCCTTGCTATCTTAATCTTTATTGTAACAGCAATTAACTTTAAAGGTCAGGATAAGTGGGTTAAGACAATTGAGTAAGGAGGTGGGAATATGGCAAAATTAGATGAACAGAGTTCAGAAGTAAAAACAAAAAAAGCGAAAACGATAGACGGCATTATATTTGTACTGCTTTTAATTGGTGCGGTTGCAATGGTATTCCCGCTCTTATACATGGTTTTAAGTTCCTTTATGACAAAGAACCAGATTCTTTCTGCAAACTTCAGCATTATTCCGGACCCATGGAAGTTCGGAAAATACTCTGAAGTGTTACAGAAACCGGAATTTTTAAGAGGTTTAAGAAATACCTTAACCGTTGCAATTCCAGTACTGGTAGTTGGAGCATTTACCTCCTCCCTTGCAGCATTTTCCTTTAGTAAATTAAAATTCAAAGGAAAAAATGGTATTTTCTTAGGACTGCTTGCAACCATGATGATTCCATTTGCAGTTGTTATGATTCCGCAGTATGTAATGTTTACAAAAATGGGATGGACAAACAGTCTGCTTCCACTTATCATTCCAGGATTATTTGGAAATGTAAGTATTATCTTCTTCTTAAGACAGAATCTGACCAGTATTCCGGATTCTATCGTAGAAGCTGCAAAGCTGGACGGATGCAGTTACTTCCGTATGTACTGGAGTATCTTCCTTCCATTGATGAAAGGTGCGTTAATGACACAGATTATCCTGTGGTTTATGGGAATCTGGAATGACTATCTTGCCCCAACTATCTTCATTCAGAATGAAGAATGGTTCACCTTACAGGTTGTTATTCGTTCTTTTAATGCATACTACGCAGTAAACAGTGATTATCCGCTGATTATGGCTGCATCTGTACTTTCGATTCTGCCAACGCTGTTGCTGTTCTTCTTCTTCCAGCGTTACATTATTGAGTCGATGGCTGTATCAGGTGTAAAAGGCTAAAATGCATTTTTAAGAAGGGTAAATTTAAGAAAACGATTTAAGAAAAAGAGATAGGGTTGTCTTCAGCTTGTTCTGAAAACAGCCCTATTTTAAAAAAGAGGAGAAATTTTGAAAACAGGAATATTAACATTAAATGAAGGCAGTGTTTTTAAAAATGCATCCAGATGGTCGCATGACCCGTCTATGATGTGGGACTCGGTCACAAAGAAATATTATTCTTATGGAACGGATATCTATATGCCGGAAGACGGCTTAAATGATAAAATTGGGATTCCGGTCAGAAGTTCCGAAGATTTGGTTCATTTCCAATATGAAGGAACAGTACTTTCCAAAGAAGCAATTGAAGAAGGAAGAGAGAATGGAGAGTATCCGCCAACTGTGAATTTCTGGGCACCTTATGTGGAATATACGCATGGAGAATACCGCATGTATTATTCGGCGACAAAAGCATTTGGAAGTTCAGAGTCCAGAATCTGGCTTGCAGTTTCCAAACATCCACTTGGACCGTTTGAAAACAGAGGGATTGCAGCGGATACTTGGGGAACAGATGATACCCTGCCAAATGCGATTGATGCGCATATTGTCTGGGATAAAGAAAAATGTTATCTGGTTTACGGTTCTTTCTTTGGTGGAATTTATATCAAAGAATTAGATGCAAAAACAGGACTTCCGCTTTCCGGTAATGCCAAAGAGCTTGGAATCTGCATTTCGAGAAAAGCGAAGCATCCATTGATTGACGGACCGGAGGGGGCTTCTGTTATCTATGTGCCAAATACTGGTTATTTTTATCTGTTTCAGTCTTATGGCTGGCTTGGGGATACTTATGATATTCGAGTTGGAAGAAGTAAGAGTGTAACCGGTCCTTATCTGGACTGGCATGGAAAATCTCTTGTAGAAGAGGGGATGGGATTAAAGCTTGCCGGAAGTTATGAATTTTTGGCAAAGAATCCGAGAGCAGGAGAAGAAAAAACAGACTGGGAATGGGGTGGATTTCGTGGACCAGGGCACGGAGTTCCATTTTATGATGAACAGTCCGGAAAATATTATTTTGTGCACCATGTAAGGGATGGCGCAGAAATAAACAGGGTGTATGACGAAAAAGAAGATAGAAACAGTTATCAGGTTCACTACATGATGATTCGGCCAATGTTTTTTGTAAATGACTGGCCGGCATTTGGAGCAGAACCATATCAGGGAGAGAACTTTGAGCCGGTATCGAAAACGGATATGGAAAAGCTGGAAGGGAACTGGGAGCTGATTGTATTTGATGAATTTGATAACAGCATGAAACGTTCCGAGATTTGCACGCTTGAAAAAGACAGTGTTTATTTTCAAAATGGAATTATTTATCAGTGTCAGGATATCGAAAATCAAAAAGAAGTGTATATCGTGACCGGAATTGATAACTTAGGTCTTGCGTATTGGGGAAAAACCGTGGTATAGTATATTTTAGACCAATCTAAAGTTGTTTTGAAGATATGAGGTATTTATTTCTGAGAAAGTAGGACTTATAGTATGTTGCATGTGAAAAATTTGGACGAGGGCTTAGAGATTTTTAAGGCACTTGGTTCAGAACTGAGAATTAATATTATCAAACTTCTTCAGGAAAACCATGAGATGAACATGAATGAACTTGCAACAAGTCTTGGAATTACAAATGGTGCACTGACCAGTCACATTAAAAAGCTGGAAGAGAGTGGAATCATTCAGGTTATGACAGAGCGAGGAAGTCATGGAAACCAGAAAGTCTGTAAAGTTGCAGTTGATAAAATTGTGGTTGATGTGGAATCTGAAGAAAATGAGGAAGACCAGAATATTTATAATACAGAGGTAAAAGTAGGACATTATTCGGATTACGATGTCTATCCGACCTGTGGACTTGCCACAAGTCAGGCGATTGTTGGTGAGGTAGATGACCCGCGTTATTTCTCTCATCCGGACAGAATCAATGCTGGAATTTTGTGGTTTACAAAAGGGTATATTGAATACATGATTCCGAATTTACTGCCAAGCGCAACAAAGATAGACCAGATTACGGTTTCGCTTGAAATTAGTTCGGAAGCCCCTGGAATTAATAATGACTGGCCGTCAGATATTTCCATTTTGTTAAATGATGTCAAAATCGGTACGTGGACAAGCCCTGGAGACTATGGTGATGTGCAGGGAATCTTTACACCGGACTGGTGGTTTCCAAACTGGAATCAGTATGGTCTGTTAAAGATGATTGTCATCAATAAAAAAGGAACGTTTGTGGATGGACTGAAAATATCAAACGTTACCATCAATGAATTTAATTTGGATTATAAGAGCACCGTAAGATTTAAATTTGAAATCGAAGAAGATGCAAAAAATGTTGGTGGAATTACTATTTTTGGAAGTGAATTTGGTAACTATAATCAGGACATTAAAGTACGGATTGCGTATAGTCCAATGGAAATAGCGAAAAAATAAAAATTAATAATAATATAAAAAATAAGAAAAGGCTCAAATTGACAAATTCTGTCAGTTTGTGCCTTTTTTATTTTCATTAAGAATTAAGGAAAGGGATTTTTATGAAGCGAAAAAAGTTAGCGGTATTATTTGCAGTGATGTCAGCTTCAGCACTGCTTATCACAGGCTGTGGGGCACAAAAAGAAAAATTAAAAGCGGACACTCCGGTAGAAAAAGAATTTTCCGAAGTATCGGTGCATGACCCATCGATTATAGAAGGAGATGACGGAAGTTATTATATTTTCGGTTCACATCTTGCAGTTGCAAAAACCGATGATTTAATGAACTGGACTTATGTAAATGAAGGGGTAAAAAATAAGAATACCGTCATTCCGGATGTATTAAAACAGATGAAAGAAGCGTTTGAGTGGTCACAGAGCAATACATTCTGGGCACCGGACGTAGTCAAATTAAATGACGGAACATATAAATTATACTACTGTAACTGTAAAGGGGATTCGCCATTGTCCTGTCTTGGTACTGCAGTTTCCGATTCGGTAGAAGGACCGTATACCAATGAGGGGTTGATGTTAAAATCAGGAATGAGTGCCAGTGAAAAAGATGAAGATGGAAATCTGTATCAGGCAACAACCGACCCGAATGTGGTAGACCCTGTTGTATTTTATGATAACGAGGGAAAACTTTGGATGATTTACGGTTCTTATTCCGGCGGAATCTTTGTAAAAGAAATGGATGCAGAAACCGGTATGCCGTTAGAAAGCGGATATGGGGAAAAACTGCTTGGAGGAAATCATTTAAGAATCGAAGCACCTTATGTTATCTATAACGAAGAAACCGGATATTACTATATGTTCCTGTCATTTGGCGGTCTAGATTCAGACGGTGGTTATAATATTCGTGTGTGCCGTTCCGAAAATCCAAGCGGACCTTATGTGGATTCTATGGGACAGGATATGAAAGACTGTAAAGGACTGGCAGGAAGCGCCTTTAGTGATGCAACCGCAGAATTATACGGAACGAAATTAATGGGTGGATATAAATTTACCTGGAAAGAGGGCGAAGAAGGAGAAGACCGCAAAGGCTACCTTTCACCAGGACATAACTCCTGTCTGTATCAGGAAGAAACTGGAAAATATTTTATTATTTATCATACCCGTTTTGAAAATAGTGGAGAAACCCACGAAGTCCGTGTACACCAGATGTTCTTTAATGAAGAGGGCTGGCCGGTGATTGTACCATACCGTTATACTGAAGAGAGCGCAGAAAAATTAGAAAGTAAACAACTTGTTGGAACGTATAAATACATCAATCATGGACGTGATATTTCTCCAGATATGAAAGAATCAGAAGAATTGATATTAAACAAAAATAATACCTTAAGTGGTGCACTGGAGGGAACCTGGGAATTAAGCGGAGATTATAATATTACCTTAAAGACCGACGAGGCAGAGTATAAAGGGATTGCATTAAAACAATGGGATGAGGACGGAAAGAAATACGTTATGACCTTTACCGCACTGGACAGCAAAAGTGGAACTGCTATCTGGGGCAGTGGTTTAAATGCAATAGAATAAATGCAATAGAAGAATAAGAAATTGATTTTTTAAATGCGGTATTTGAGCCGGAAATTAAATTTATCATTAGGAACAGGCTGACGCTGTAATTGCAGGAATTCCTATGGGACGTCCTGGAGAAACACAGGAAGTTGCAAATGCAATCGTATTCCTTGCTTCTAAAGAAGCTTCTTATATTATTGGAGAAGAAATCAATATTAACGGTGGTTCTCATATGGATTAATGCCATGAATCCAAACTCTCATTCGTTCCTGCTAAAATAGAAAACATAATAAAAATAATAAAATTCTATTGATGCAACTTGCCATTGCATTCATTCCAAAAACCGGTCAGTCAGAAAATCCGATTAATCTGACTGGTCGGTTTTATTATCCTATTATCCGATTAAAGTCTGATGTGAATATCAAAAATTTTGGTGTACATCACGAATAAATTAGTTGTTTTATCGAATCGTACCAAGTATAATGGAATGAACAACATCCAATGTTACACAAAAACGAGGAAAGGAGTATGAGCGATGCCTGAATACTTAAAAAAAATTAACCGGTCATCAGTTGTACAGCGTGTAATTGACCGTCTTACACAGGCGATGCTGAGTGGGGAATTAAAACCGGGAGATAAGATTCCTACAGAAATGGAGCTGTCAGAGCAGCTAGGAGTGGCACGCAATTCCATACGTGAAGCAATAAAGATTCTGGTTTATATTGGGGTATTAGAAATTAAAAGAGCAGAAGGAACTTTTGTATGTAATGGCTTCTCAGAAAGTCTGATTGACCCAATGATTTATGGAATTATCTTGAATCAGCAAAATGAACAGGAACTGCATGAATTAAGAGCAATGGTAGAGACAGGTGTGATGCGTCTTGCTGTTGAAAAATGCAGTGAAGAAGAGATTGCACAGCTGAAAGAAAGAATGATTCATTTAAAAGAAACAATTATGGTAGAACATCCGGATGTAGATGCTGTATTTGAGGCAGATAACGAGTTTCATGATGCAATCACAGATATGGGACATAACTCTATGATTTCTAAAATAAACGCAATTATGCGCGTTCTCACATATTCTACGAGATATGAATCAGTAAAGGGAATGTTAGAGTCCGGAAGGAAAGAAGAATTGTATGAAGCACATGAACGAGTGTATCAAATGATTGAAAATCGCCAGAAAGAGGGTCTGCATCAGTCTGTAGAAGCAACTTATTTTTTAAGGGCTTTTGGGGAAATCTTAAAAGTGTGAGAAAAAATAGAAAACCAATAATCGTTGTATATTTTGTCGAAAAAAGAGCACAAAAATAGGTGCAAAGTCCTCTGGTTTTATTGCGGTTTTACCAAAAATATGGTATAGTATAGTTACGTTTTATACATACATAAAAAATAGAATAGTAGGAGTGGTTAAAAATGTATCAAGAAGAATATGAACGCTGGCTGGCAGCAGACCTTGAAGATGCGGATTTGAATCCGGAATTATCAAAAATTAAAGGAATCGATGAAGAAATCAAAGACCGTTTTGCTGTAGCATTAAAATTTGGAACTGCAGGACTTCGTGGTGTACTTGGAGCAGGAACAAACCGCATGAACATTTATGTGGTACGTCAGGCAACACAGGGTCTTGCAAACTGGGTAAAAACACAGGGCGGAAATCAGACTGTGGCAATCAGTTATGACAGTCGTTTAAAGAGTGACGTATTTGCAAAAAATGCAGCAGGTGTACTGGCTGCAAATGGAATTAAAGTCAGAATTTATGACGCTTTAATGCCGGTACCGGCACTTTCCTTTGCAACACGTTACTATGAATGTAACGCAGGTATTATGGTAACCGCTTCTCACAACCCGGCAAAATATAACGGATATAAAGCTTATGGTCCGGACGGATGCCAGATGACAGATGACGCAGCTGCAATTGTATATGAAGAGATTCAGAAAACAGATGTATTAACAGGTGCCAAATATATGTCCTTTGCAGAAGGTGTGGAAGAAGGACTGATTCGTTTTGTAGGAGATGACTGCAAAAAAGCACTTTACGAAGCAATCGAATCTCGTCAGGTTCGTCCGGGTCTTTGCAAAACAGCAGGTCTTAAACTGGTTC
>OGUO01002631.1_pt1 | contig 10726 bp, 7 predicted proteins | sample 1553641 | NCBI WGS metagenome assembly OGUO01 (sample SAMEA2579980, study PRJEB22360) | human gut metagenome | biome: human gut; feature: human-associated habitat; material: faeces | place: Denmark | collected 2008/2010 | reverse complement strand
ATTATTGCATTATAATGTGTTTTCTAATTAGCAAACACCCTGTGCTTCCATAGCTTCTGCAACCTTTTCAAATCCGGCAATGTTAGCACCTACTACGTAGTTACCTTCAAATCCGTATCTCTTAGCTGCATTACTGATGTTATGGTAAATGTTAACCATGATTGTCTGTAATTTAGCGTCAACTTCTTCAAATGTCCATGAAAGTCTTTCGCTGTTCTGTGACATTTCAAGAGCTGATGTAGCAACACCACCTGCATTAGCAGCCTTACCACCAACGAACCAAACTCCGTTTTCCTGTAAGTATTCTGTTGCATCAATTGTTGTAGGCATGTTAGCACCTTCACAAACAGCTTTACATCCGTTTGCTACTAACTGTTTAGCATCATCGATAAGTAATTCGTTCTGTGTAGCGCATGGAAGAGCGATATCACATTTAATCTGCCATACTCCACGTCCTTCATGATATTCAGCTGAAGGTCTTGCAGCAGCATATTCTGTAAGTCTTGCTCTCTTAACTTCCTTAACTTCCTTAAGAAGTGCAACATCAATTCCTTCTGGATCATAAATCCAACCTGTTGAGTCTGAGCATGTAACAACCTTAACACCTAACTGCTGTGCCTTCTGGATAGCGTAGATAGCAACATTACCTGAACCAGATACAGCTGCTGTCTTGCCCTCAAGTGACATTCCATTATCTTTCCATAAAGCATTAGTAAGGTATAATAAACCATAACCTGTAGCTTCTGTTCTTGCAAGTGATCCACCGTATGTAAGTCCCTTACCTGTAAGTACGCCTTCGAACATTCCACGGATTCTCTTATACTGACCGAACATGAATCCGATTTCTCTTGCGCCTGTTCCGATATCACCAGCTGGAACATCGACATCAGCACCGATATATTTGCAAAGTTCTGTCATAAAGCTCTGGCAGAATGCCATGATTTCTCTGTCTGACTTGCCCTTAGGATCAAAATCAGAACCACCCTTACCACCACCGATTGGAAGAGTTGTAAGTGAGTTCTTGAATACCTGTTCGAAACCTAAGAACTTGATGATGCCTAAGTTTACTGAAGGATGTAATCTTAAACCACCCTTGTATGGTCCAATAGCGTTATTGAACTGTACACGGAAACCTCTGTTTACCTGTACCTGTCCCTTATCATCTACCCAAGGAACTCTGAACATGATCTGACGATCTGGCTCTGTAATTCTTTCAAGAATAGCGTTCTTTCTGTAAACTTCCTCGTTAGCCTCAACAACTGGTCTTAAAGACTCAAGAACCTCTGTTACTGCCTGTAAAAATTCAGGCTGATCTGCATTCTTCTTAGACACGATGTCTAATACTTCATCAACATACCCCATAACCTTAAAACACTCCTTTAAATTATTATTTAAGATTGTACATTACTGCACATCAATTCTAGCGTTATTATATCTGTTCTGGTTAATTTCCGCAAGTTTTTTATAGCGTTTGCCTATTAACTTTAAGTTATTTGTAATAATATTAATTAAAATAAGCCTATATCTAAGGTATGTTGTTTTTCTTGCTTAAGATAATTAAGTTTTACTTTTTGATAAAATCATGGTAGAATGTATTCGTTATTTTTTTATTATCCTATTGTAATTAAGGAGTGAATTATGTCTAATTTTTTTACAAGAAGTAAAGACGATATGAAATATTTATTTAAGAATAAAGAAGAGCTTTCTAAGAAAGAACGAAAAAGAAAAAGGCGTGGCTGGGGTACACTTATTGGTCTTATATTAGTTCTGATACAGCTTATAGTATCGGGATTACTTTTATTTAATATATTTAAGTTAGATATTCTTCCATTGAAGTATTTAATTGCGGTCAACGCATTTTTACTGCTGATATTCCTGTATGATTTCACATCGCAGTTTACGAAGGCTCATATTATAGGTAAGATTCTTGCAGTACTTATGTCAGGAGTGATTGTTTTCATATACCTTGTATCATCTAAGCTTGATTCTGTCCTTAATAAACTTAATCTTCCTGAGATTAACACTGACATCGTTGATGTAGTTGTACTGGCAGATGACAAGGCTTCCTCTTTAAATGATCTTGCCAATTACAAGTTTGCTTATAATTCAACTGCAAGCAACGCTAATGTCAAGACAGCATTTGATTCTGTTAAATCAGAGCTTAACAAGAGCAGCCTGGAACTTGCAGAATACAAATCATGGGATGATCTTGTAACTGCCTTTTATGATAATACAGAGGTTCAGGCAATTGTTATGAATGATTCCATGCTTAAGGTTGTTGCCTCACAGTATGAAGACTTTGATACCAAGGTTAAGATTATTAAGCAATACGAATATAAGAAGCTTGTTACTGTCCAGAAATCCAACGTTAACGTAAAGAAAGAACCATTTATAATATATGTTTCCGGTATCTCAAGTGAAGATGGTGCCGATTCAGCACTCTCTAATAATGCACTTAGTGATGTTAATATAGTTGCCGTTGTTAATCCTGAAACAAAGCAGATTCTCCTAGTTACAACACCAAGAGATTCTTACATTAAGATTACCGGACCTGATGGAAGAAAAGGTTATGATAAACTTACACATGCTGGAAACTACGGTGTAGAAGCTTCTATTGACACTCTCCAGAATCTGTATGGCATTGACATTGATTATTATGTAAAGATTAATTTCACAGGCTGCGTCTCTGTTGTAGATGCACTTGGTGGAATCACAATTGACTCAGAAGTAGAATTTACTTGTGGCGAAGATGCTTCTCCTATTCCATATCATTTCGTCAAGGGACCTAATGAATGTGATGGTGAGATGGCAGTTGCATTCTCAAGAGAAAGACATGCATTTGCTGCCGGAGACTTCCAGCGTGGACGTAACCAGACTGCAGCTATAAAGGGCATCTTACAAAAAGCTACTTCTCCTGCAATACTTACCAAGTACTCAGCCGTACTTGATGCTGTTAGTGATATGTTCCTTACTAATATACCAACAAATACAATATCTGATCTTGTTAAGCTTCAGTTAAGTGACAGCACAGCATGGAACATACAGACATACAGTATTGAAGGATCAACTCAGCCACCTGCTGGACAGGGTCCTGCTTATCTTGAGATAACCGGCCTTAGAGGTGCTTCTGTTGTATATCCTTACGCAGACAGTATTAATACAGCTATCCAGCTTATGAGTAAGATTCAGAATGGTGATGTATTCGATGTAGATGAATATGTTGACAGTCTCAATAACAATTCTAATTAATCAATAAAATATACCCCCGGCAGCCAATAAAACCGCCGGGGGTATATTTTTTATAATCCATTATTATAATATATAATTATCTATAACATATGCCACACCACAGTCATCGTTAGATGGTACATCGACATCTGCATATTTCTTAACTTCAGGATATGCATTCTCCATAACCGCTGCAAGACCTGCATACTTTAACATTGGAATATCATTCATTCCATCGCCGCATGCAACGAGTTCTTCACTTGTTATATCAAACATTGTGAGCAGCTTATCCAAAGATGCATCCTTTGCAACTCCTGCAGGTACTACCTCTAAGAAATAGTTCTCCGAAAAAAATGCATTGATTACTCCCTCATGCTTATCTAACAAGGCTTTCCGCACAGGAAGAAGCTTTTCATGCTCTCCTACAACCAGAAATTTCTCTACAGGATAATCCACAAATTTGCACAAATCATCTACTTTCTTGATTGTAGTGCTGTTGCATATTGCTTCTTTCTTTACATATTCATCAGAATCACTCTCAGCAGCTATCTGCGTATCAGCATATGTCAGAGCATACACACCGTTGGCTCTTGCAAGACTGCATATATCTGCTATACAATCCTGTGGCATTATTGTCGCAGACATCTGCTTCCCTGTCTTGCAGTCAACTATACAGCCGCCATTATATGCCAGTATATAACCACCTTTTTTGTCAAGCTCAAGCTCTCTGGCTATTGGTGTTATTCCAAAAAGCGGTCTTCCTGATGCAAGAATAACCTTAACACCTGCATCTATCGCTTTCTCAATCGCTTCTTTATTACCTACTGGCACTTTCTTCTCTCTATTAGTTAATGTTCCGTCCAAATCCAGTGCCAATGCCTTATATTTCATACTTCTCTATCTCCTCTTTTCGTCATGTATGAACAATTTAGCATATAACACCAGTGATTTCAACCTAAGATATTCTCATCATGTTAAATGTTGTATATATATTCAGTTTTCCATAACCAGCTACAGGGTTAGGATATACCATATATTCTGAGCGTACTGCACCTCTTATAAGCTGTGCTTTAATATCGTTATGATTAATCATCTGACTATTCTTTACATTTACCTGATATGAATATAAAAGTGCAACACAGCCCCCGGCATAAGCCGCTGCATAGCTTGTTCCAGTAACCTTAACGCCTCCAGATGGAGCAATTCCATATACCCCCGCACCCGGTGCAACAAAATCAGGTTTAATCCTTCCGTCAGCGCTATATCCACGCCCACTTTCATAATAAGCAGCCCCTGTATAATGATTATATGCTCCTACACTTATAACACCATCAGCTGCCGCTGGAACTGTAAGTGTTATATCCGGGTCGGATTTTAAAAAATATATATCCTGTCCGGAAAACTGCTTTAATGGAAGCCATGCATTATAACTTCCTTTTATATTAGTGAGACTATATATATAGAATTTCCATGTACCCTCAACTGGTGTCTTAAGTCTTACGAATATAACCTCCATTCCAGCCACATTTTCAGTTATCTGATAATCTACCGTAACCGTACTTCCCTCATAAAGAAATGTATACTCCATACTTGCACCCATTCTTGCAGGTATTCTTGGAACATATTCCCCTGACGGTGATTCAATCGACACGGATAATATATCAAGACTATCCGCCCATATTTCCATCGTAAAACCCTTTCCTGTTCCATCAACATTAATTTCCATAACATCAGGTACCAGGGCTGACATTACTGCCCCTTTATAATGACATTTATTATTAGCTTCATTGCCCATACATGTTATAACTGATATATTGGGTTTTTTAGTAAGATTCTCCATCATTTCTGCCAGAGGAGATGCGCCTGTTCTTGAACCATTAGCACTTCCCAGACCAAATATTATTATCAATGGTTTTCCAAGTCGTATAGCGTAATCTTCAAGAAATCTTAAAGCCAACATAATATCACTTTCCTCAAAAGCTGGAACGTCATCCTTTATCAGAAAAAAATCTCTCAGATACTGTTTACTTTGTTTTAATTTAACCACTAAAAGTTCTGCTCCTGGTGCAACGCCAACATATCCGTCTGTATATGAACCTGCTGATATTGAAGCAAGCAGCGTTCCATGTCCTGACGTGTCTCTTTGTGCAACATAAGAATATGGATTTTCTCCGTTATTGTCAGCCTCTATTGCCCTGTCTATTTCATCCTTTTCATATACTCTGCCAAAATGTGCATATGTATTTGCAACATCAGTCTCTGTTCTATCTGTCTGATCCCATATAGCCTGAATTCTTGTATTTCCAAGTCTGTCCTTGAAAACATCATTAAGATAATCTATTCCGGTATCCACATACCCTATGAGAACATTACTCCCGTCTGCCTGCAGATTATCCTGTCCAAGTACACGTAAAGCACCTATTTCATCAAGTGCACTTATATCCGCATCGCCTTCCATGAGTCCATATAACTTTGGAATAGTAAAATACCCCAGAGAGCTTATATTAAGCTGGCGGTTATCAGGCAGTTCTCCATGAGCTATAATCCATTGCGAATCAGCTCTCTGCGAACATATCCCTGACAATGCCTTAATAGCTTCATCAGCCCCTGGGGTATCTTCTATTATGTAATCATATATATTCTCTTTGGTTATATCAAAATCACATGCCATAACATCTCCTTAACATAAAGCAATCACTGTACATGCTATATGTATTCAGAAATGTATTGTATTATTCTGCTATAACTATTATGCTCTCATAGTTATTACTGGAGCACCTTTCTTTTCAACAACATCTTCTGTTATTGTAACTGAACCTATATTGCTGTCTTTCGGTATCTCATACATTATATCAAGCATAAAATCCTCAATAATAGAACGGAGTGCTCTTGCACCTGTATCTTTTTCCATTGCCTTTCTTGCTATGCTTCTTAATGCATCATCTGTAAACTCAAGCTTCACCTCATCAAGCTCTAACAGCTTCTGATACTGCTTAAGAATTGCATTCTTAGGCTCTTTCAGAATATTGACAAGCATATCCTCATCCAGTCTGTCAAGTGAATATATGATAGGCAGTCTTCCTAAAAACTCAGGAATCATTCCGTATTCTCTAAGATCATCAACCGTCACATAAGACATGATGTTCTTCTCATCATCATATTTATCTTTAAGGTCAGCATTAAATCCCATTGAGGATGACTTATTAAGCCTTGTCTTGATAATATCCTCAAGATCCGGAAATGCACCACCACATATAAACAGAATATCCTTCGTGTTAACAGTTACCTGTGGAACCATTGCATTCTTACTTGTCGCACCAACAGGAACTTCTATCTCACTGCCTTCTAACAGCTTTAACATTCCCTGCTGTACAGACTCACCACTTACATCTCTGCTTCTGGTCTCTTTCTTCTTGGCAATCTTGTCTATCTCATCAATAAATATAATTCCATGTTCAGCTTTTTCTACATCATTGTCTGCTGCCAGTAAAAGCTTAGAAACAACTGACTCTATATCATCTCCGATATATCCTGCCTCTGTAAGTGTTGTTGCATCTGTAATAGCAAGTGGCACCTGTAATATTCTTGCAAGCGTCTTAACAAGATATGTCTTACCGCTTCCTGTAGGTCCAATCATAAGCATATTAGACTTCTCAATCTCAACGTCACCCAGAATCTTAGCATCTGCTGAAACTCTTTTATAATGATTATATACCGCCACCGACATTACCTTCTTGGCATAGTCCTGACCTATAACATACTCATCTAACTTTCTCTTAATCTCATGTGGTGCAGGCAGCTTAGAAACGTCAAGCGCTGGTAACTCCTTCTTATTCTCTTTCTTTTTCTTAAGCTTCTGCTTTTCTGGAACCGGGTCTGAATCCATAGCGCCAAAATTGCCAAACATGCCCATTCCAGGCATGTTTGACATCTTCATCATATCTTCATAATTAATTCCGCTGCTGTTAATTGAATCGAATGTTCTTTGCATACAATCCTGACAGATGTATATGTTGTTAGGCATAACAATCATCTTACCAGCTCTTGATTCTGGTCTTCTGCACACAAAACATATCTTCTCATAATCATCGGAATTCCCATTGTTATTCTTATTAATATCCTTATCTTCTGTCATATTCTCATTGGTATTATCCATAAATATATACTTGGAATATATCCTTAAGATGCCTTCTTAGAACCAAGCGTTACCTCCGTGCTCTTAAGAACATACTCGCTTCCTTCCATATGATAATAATCTATAGTTACTTTTTCACCTGCCTCATAATACTGAAGCATGTTAGTAAGTCCTGACATAGTAGTAACTGTCTGGTCATCAAATCCGACAATTATGTCATATGTCTCTAATCCTGCCTTGTCTGCTGCTGAATCATCAGCTACAGTTCTTATAAGAATACCTACAGGATATCCATAATATGATGCATAATTACTTGTAATATCTACTGCTGCAATTCCAAGGTATGTTGCCTTATCTGATGAAACCTTGTTTCTTGTCTGCTTAGTCATTAATGAATCGATAATATCCTTAACATTAGAGACAGGAATTGAATAAGCCATACCTTCTACACCATCACTGCTTGTTTTTGCAAAGTTAATAGCGATAACCTTTCCTTCTGAATTAAGAAGCGCTCCACCACTGTTACCAGAGTTAATCGCTGCATCTGTCATAAGAAGTCCTGTAAATGTTACATTGTTGACTGTAATTGAACGGTCCTTTGCACTAATTATACCAGTTGTAACTGACTGGCCTTCACCTAATGCATTACCAATGGCAACAACCTGCTGTCCAACTTTAATATCTGATGAATCTTCAAGTTCTGCAATTGCAATATTAGACGCTGTATCAGATGAAATATCACTTAATGATACTGCAGCTACTGCAATATCCTGATCTGACTTAGAACCCTTAACTGAACAGCTTGCACTTGTGCCATCAGAGAATACACATTTAAGATTATCAATATTATCAACAACATGTGCATTAGTTACAATAAGTAATTCAGTATCACTCTTGCCTACAATAATACCTGTACCACTTGATGTTGCTTCATAGCTCTGTCCATATCCAAAATAACTTGAATTTTTAACTGTTGTTGTACCATTGAGCTGAACCATTGCAGGAAGGGCTGCTGTAGCAACTGCCTCTACATCCATCTTCGATGATGATGAAAGATCAGTATCTTCTGTAATTGCAGAATCTGTCTTAGCAACATTAGAAATATTATTGCTTACTGTTGATATATTAACACCTGTCGCATTAGACTTATTACTGCCAACAATCTTACCACCTGCATAATTAACACCAAACATAACCGAACCGGCTATTGCGCCAAAAAGTACCGCAGAAAGAACAAAGCATGCTGCTTTCTTTGCAAATCCGCCTTTGTGTTTCTTGTGCTTCTTAGCTTCATAAGGTGCACTTGAAAATGCTGTGTTATTATTGGCTGTACTGTTATTATTAGTATTGTTATATGGTATATCACTGCCACTGTAACGGTACTGTGACTCATTCTCATTATTGTCGTTATACATAATCATTCTCTCCTTTTAACATTGTATTATGACAATGAAGATTCCATACATAACAAATGAACACATCTCACTGTCAATACATGTAATATAACAACGAAATGTGTTCATATTGTGTTTTAGTTGTTAATTAAATTTGAACTGATTATAAACCAACAATTTCAGAAACTGCATCAGTAAGTTCTTCTAACTTCTTATCAGCATCTTCAAGACCTGTACCCTTAACACCCATATAGAACTTAATCTTAGGCTCTGTTCCTGAAGGTCTTGCACAGCACCATGCGTGGTCATTAAGCTCGAAGTAAAGTACATTAGACTCTGGAAGACCTGTTGGTTTCTTCTCTCCTGTAGCAATGACTGTACACTCATCTTTCTTATAATCCCTGAACTCTACAACATCCCACGCTCCGAACTTCTTAGGTGGATTATTTCTTAAATCATCCATCATCTTAGCGATCTGAACAGCACCTTCAGCACCCTTCATAGTTACAGCCTTCTGTCCTTCCTTGAAGTAACCATACTTATCAAAGATGTTAATCATCTGATCCCATAAAGTAATGCCCTTAGACTTATAGTAAGCTGCTGCTTCACATAATGCCATAACAGCTACGATTGCATCCTTATCTCTTGCATGAGTTCCAACTAAGCAACCGTAACTCTCTTCAAAACCGAATTCATATTCGTATGTATTATTCTGCTCAAAGAACTTAATCTGCTCACCAATATACTTAAATCCTGTAAGAACTTCAATAAGCTTTAAGTTATATTCCTTGGCAATAAGGTCAGCCAGGTTAGTAGATACAATTGTCTTTACAAATGCACCGTTCTCATGAAGAAGTCCCTTCTCCTTTCTCTGTGAAAGAAGGTATTCTGCAATAAGCATACCAGACATATTACCTGTGAATGACTTGTACTCACCTGATTTAGTGTCCTTAGAATATACGCCAAGTCTGTCCGCATCAGGGTCAGTTGCAAGAATAATATCTGCATCAACTTCCTTAGCAAGTCTTAATGCATATGTGAATGCCTTAGGGTCTTCAGGATTAGGGTACTCGAGTGTTGTAAAGTTAGGATCTGGTTTTTCCTGTTCTGGAACAACATATACATTCTTGAAACCTAACTCTCTTAAAATTCTTCTTACAGGAACATTACCTGTACCATTGAATGGAGAGTATACAATCTTAATATCATCAGCAACCTGCTTAATAATATCTCCGTTAAGGCTCTGCTTCTTTAATGCTGCAATAAATGCATCATCCATATCATATCCGATAATATTATAAAGACCTCTTACTCTTGCCTCTTCTTCATCAATAGTCTTAACATCATTAAAGTCTGTAACGGCCTTAACTTCGTTGATAATCTGTGTATCCTTAGGTGCTGTTATCTGGCATCCGTCATCCCAGTATACCTTATATCCATTGTATTCTGGAGGATTGTGGCTTGCCGTAACCATAATACCTGCTGTACAGTGAAGTTCTCTTACTGCAAATGAAAGTTCTGGTGTTGGTCTTAATGAAGGGAATATGTATACCTTAATGCCATTAGCCGCAAGACAAAGAGCTGCTTCCTGCGCAAATTCTCTTGACATTCTTCTATTATCATGAGAAATAGCAACACCCTTATCCTGTGTTCCTTCCTTGATAATAAAATTAGCTAATCCCTGTGTTGCCTTTCTTACAATGTATACATTCATTCTGTTAGTACCATTGCCTATGACACCTCTAAGTCCGCCTGTTCCAAACTCAAGATCCTTATAGAATCTGTCCTCAATCTCTTTCTCATCTCCTGCAATTGATTTGAGTTCTGCACGTGTGTCTTCATCAAAATATTCATTCTCACACCATGCTTTGTAAGTTTCCATATAACCCATACCCTTTACCTCTTTTCTTGATTTATATTAGTCCTGTAAAGCTTTTCTAAAGCTCTCAGAAACTGCTTTCAATGCTTC
>OGUO01002629.1_pt1 | contig 10729 bp, 11 predicted proteins | sample 1553641 | NCBI WGS metagenome assembly OGUO01 (sample SAMEA2579980, study PRJEB22360) | human gut metagenome | biome: human gut; feature: human-associated habitat; material: faeces | place: Denmark | collected 2008/2010 | reverse complement strand
GTAAAAGTATTTTACTGCTGGGGATTTTTATGCCCTTTGGGGCTGTTCGGCGCTCTCGTCAAGCGCAACGGCTCCATCTCCGGCGCGGAATGCGGCTGTCAGGCAGAGATCGGCACGGCCTGCTCCATGGCCGCCGCCGCGCTGTGCGCTCTGATGGGTCTGAGCATCGAGGAGACAGAATACGCCGCCGAGATCGCCATGGAGCACCACCTCGGCCTGACGTGCGACCCGATCTGCGGCCTTGTCCAGATCCCGTGTATCGAGCGCAACGCCGTGGCTGCCAAGCGCGCCATGGACGCCTTCAACCTGTCCGGCCTGCTGTGCGGCTCGCGCAACATCAGCTTCGACATGGTCGTGCGCACGATGAAGGAGACCGGCCTGCACATCAGTTCGAAATACCGCGAGACCTCCGAGGGCGGCCTTGCAAAGCTCTATGACCGCCGCGCCGCGAATTGATATTTGGACAAAAACAGCTTGAGAGAGCCGTACTCGTCTGCTATAATAGGTGCAAAACATACTCGAAATAAGAGGAGAGATCAGCATCCATGAAACTTGGTATCGTCGGACTGCCAAACGTCGGCAAGTCCACGCTGTTCAACGCGATCACAAATGCGGGCATTCCCGCCGATAACTACGCCTTCTGCACCATCGATCCGAACGTCGGCGTCGTGGCCGTGCCGGATGCGCGTCTGGAGTGGCTGCGCGACCTGCATCAGCCGAAGAAATTCACGCCCGCCACGATCGAATTCGTCGACATTGCAGGCCTTGTCAAGGGCGCGTCCAAGGGTGAGGGCCTCGGCAACAAGTTCCTTTCGAACATCCGCACGACGGACGCCATCATCCACGTCGTGCGCTGCTTTGACGACCCGAACGTCACCCATGTCGAGGGCAGCACAGACCCGCTGCGCGACATCGACATCATCAACCTCGAGCTCATCCTCGCCGACGCCGAAATGTGCGAGCGCCGCATGGACAAGGCCCAGAAGGCCGCCAAGGGCGGCGACAAGCGCTTCCTGCGCGAGGCGGAGGTCTTCTCTGCCCTGCTCGGGCACCTGAACGAGGGCAAGCTTGCCCGCACGTTCGAATGCTCCGACGACGACCGCGCCCTCATCGCCACATCTGACCTGCTGACGCTCAAGCGGACGATCTATGCCGCGAACGTCTCGGAGGACGCCGTGAACGATCCGGAGTCCGTGCCGTACTTCCAGCAGGTCAAGAAGCTGGCCGACGAGGAGGGCTCCCTTGCCCTGCCGATCTGCGCCAAGCTGGAGGCGGACATCGCCGAGCTGGACGACCCGGACGAAAAGGCCATGTTCATGGAAGAGCTGGGCCTGAAGCAGTCCGGCCTCGACCGTCTGATCCAGGCGAGCTATGAGCTGCTCGGCCTCATCTCGTTCCTGACGGCCGGCAGCGACGAATGCCGCGCCTGGACGATCAAAAAGGGCACCCGGGCTCCGCAGGCGGCGGGCAAGATCCACTCCGACTTTGAACGCGGCTTCATCCGCGCCGAGGTCATCGCTTTCGACGATCTCAAGGCCTGCGGCACGCTCGCAAACGCCAAATCAAAGGGCCTTCTTCGCAGCGAGGGCAAGGAGTACGTCATGAAGGACGGCGACATCGTCAACTTCCTCTTCAACGTTTAAGTCCCGTATAAAACGGACCGGGTCGGTATCTCCGACCCGGGGAGATCAGCGCAGTTCTTTTACGTTGCCCTCTTCGTCGAAAATGACTTCCATCGGCTCCGAGACGATCGTCACATTGTCGAGCGCCTCGGCATCCGGGATCAGGGCTTCGGAAATATAGAATTCAGAAAGCGACAGGGTATTCTTGAGCCAGACGATGCGCGGGCCCTTTTCCCAGTCGCAGTCCGTGGCAGTACGCAGCGCAAACTGCATGGCGGTGCGGTCGCTCGGCATAACGGCGGGCAGGCGCACGGCCAGCGGCTCCGCCGCGGTGATGCCGTTCGGATAGGTCTGTTCAAAGTCGATCTTGCGGTACAGGCGCTGCGTCGTCACGTCGGCGCTGCCGAGGCCGCCAAAGTTGCCGTGGGACTTATCCGTCAGGTCAAACACGGCGATGCGCTGGAAGAACGGACGGCTGATGCCGAGGACCGGAGAACGGCCCGTGACGTTCGGGTCCATGCCCGCGCCGCTGATATCCTTGCCGGTCTCGTCGACAAACAGGATGTCCGCCTGGTCAAACGGGACCTTTGCCATTCGGCTCTTGGCGTACTCCAGCAGGGGCGGCTCCTCCTCGAGAATGCGCCCGGCCGGAATGGCCTCGATGCGGCAGGTCTGGTGATAGGCGTTCTCGATCAGGCCGATGGCAAACATGTTCGGCTTCTTCTCGATAATGGCGCCCGCGAATTCCTTGACATTGGCAGCCATGCTCTTGAAGCCAAGCTTGTGGCACTGATATGCGCCGTGCTGCTTGCCCATGCCGATGACGAGCATTTTGCAGATGCCGCTCTCGACCTCGCCGCGGAAGTCCGTGTGGGCCTTGATGCGGCCGACCGGGATCAGGAAATCCGCCGCATTGGCGAACTTGTCCAGATGGATCTCCAGGCCGCTCTTGGAGTGCGCGATCACCTCAGTATCCATGGAGGCGCGGATCGGAGCGCCCATGGCCTCCTCCGTCACGCCGTAGCCCTCGATGATGCCGCGCTGACCCTCAGCCTTGGCGCCCGCGTGGCTGCCCATGGCGGGGATGATAAACGGGTGTGCGCCGACCGACTTGACCTGATCGCAGATGGCACGGATGATGCGGGCGATGTTCGCCACATCACGGCTGCCCGCGGTAATGCAGACACTGTCGCCGGGCTTGATGCGGTCGAGCGTGCCCTCGCGGCGCATAGCCTGCGCAACGGCGCCCTCGATGTCATCGATATGGCTGTGGTCCATCTCATGACAGACGCGGACAAATTTCGGGATCTGGTTATCAGCCAGCAGTTGATCAAAGATATTCATGCGTTATCCTCCGCCGTGCCCCGGCAAAGCCGGGGCGCGGACTTCATGCAGTCAATTACGCCTCTTCGGGGATGAGGTAATCCTTGATGTTGATACCCTTCTTGACGCAGTACTTCTCGATCTCGGCATAGGTCGCAGGGTTGATGCCGACGCCGTGCGCCAGGACGTCCTTCTCGGCGTCCGCTTCCTTGTCGCCGTGGACATAGACGCGGCTCTGGCCCTCGGCCGGCTCTGCATCGCGCATGCTCTGCAGGTACTCGGACAGGCGGCGGTTCGTCTCTTCCTTATCGCCGAACAGGGAGTAGTCAATGGCGGCGAAGAAGTGGCAGCACTTCTCCTTATCCTTCGTCACGCGGACGCCCTTGCTGACGGCGCCGTGGGACATGACCGCGCACATGATGTCGACGAGCAGCGCCAGGCCATAGCCCTTGTGGCCGCCGAAGAGCATTCCTTCGCCTCCCATGGGCATGATGCCGCCGCGGGTCTTCTCGGTGTAAGCGGGGTTGGACTTGTTGTCGCGGATACGCAGGAAGACGTTCGGGTCGAGGCAGGTCGTGCCGGTCTCGTCGACGAGCATACCGGGCTGCAGCTCATGGCCGATCTTGGCATAGACCTCCATCTTGCCGCAGGTCATGACGGACGTTGCGAAGTCCATGTGGAACGGATGCGGGTCGGCGGGGATGGTCACGGCGATGGGGTTCGTGCCGAACATCGGCTCTCGGGACGACGAGCGCCTCGGCATTTGTCATGGACACGCCCATGAGGCCCTGCTTGGCAGCCATCATGGAATAGTAACCGGCAATACCGAAATGGTTGGAGTTACGGACGCTGACCATGCCGACGCCGTACTTTTTTGCCTTGTCGATGGCAAGCTGCATGCCCTGGATACTGGCAAGCTGGCCCATGCCGTCGTGCGCGTCGATGACAGCCATGCTCAGGCGGTCCTCTACGACCTCGGGCTTTGCATCGACCTTGATGCGGCCGATATCGATGCCGAACGGATAAAGGGTCAGGCGGTTGACGCCGTGGGACTCGACGCCAAAGCGGTCGGAGGTCAGGATGACGTCAGCGACCTTCTCGCTGTCTTCCCGGCTGAAGCCGTAGCGGATGAACATTTCCACGGCCAGCTCATAGAGCTTTTTATAATTGTATCGGGTATAATGGCTCTTGTCCTGCATGATAAAACACTCCTTTTGATCAGTAGTTACTTGCCCAGATAGGCAGTGCGGATCGACTCGCTGGCGAGCAGCTTCTTGCTCTCGCCCTCGTCAACGATGACGCCGTTTTCCAGAACGTAGCTGCGGTGCGAGATGCTCAGCGCCATGTAGGCGTTCTGCTCGACCAGCAGCACAGGGATATTGGCCTTTTCATTGACGCGGGAAATGATATCGAACACCTCGTCGACGATGATGGGTGCGAGGCCGAGGGACGGCTCGTCCATCATCAGCAGCTTCGGGCTGAGCATCAGGCCGCGTGCGATGGCGACCATCTGCTGCTCGCCGCCGGAGAGGGTACCGGCCTTCTGCTTTTTGCGCTCATAGAGGCGGGGGAAGAGCTCATACATCTCGTTGAGCTTGTCCGCCTTTTCCTTCGCGCTCATGTGCAGGGTATAGGCACCCATTTCCATATTTTCCAGCACGGTCATGCCCGGGAAGATCTCACGGCCCTCGGGGACATAGCTGATGCCGCGCTTGACGATATGGTGGGTCTTCCTGGCCTGGATCTCTTCATCCTGCCAGACGATCTTGCCGTTCTTGGCGGGGACGAGGCCCATGATGCTCTTCATGAGGGTCGTCTTGCCTGCGCCGTTCGCGCCGATGATGGAAATGATCTCGCCGGGATTGATCTCGACGTTGATGTCATACAGGGCCTGGATCTGGCCGTAGTATACATCGCAGTGCTCCATTTTAAAGAACATGGATCATTCTCCTTCCATACCGATCTTGTAACGGTCGCCAAGGTAAGCCCGGATGACTTCGGGGTCGTTCTGGATCTCGGTGGGCGTGCCCTCCGCGATCTTGGCGCCGTGGTTGATGACCGTGATGACGTGGCTGATGTTCATGATGATATCCATGTTGTGCTCGATGAGCAGGATATCCTTGCCGGACTCATAGACCTTCTTGATAATGGCCACGAATTCGGCGCGTTCGTTCGGGTTCAGGCCCGCAGCCGGCTCATCGAGGAGGATGAGGGTCGGATCGATCATCAGCGTGCGCGCCAGCTCCGTCATCTTCTGGCGGCCGTAGGGCAGGTTGCCGACGGTACGGTCGGCGTACTGCTCGATACCGATGAAGCGCATGATCTCCATCGCCTTCTCGCGCAGCTCCTCCTCCTCGCGCTTCGTTTTGAACGGGTCGATGAGGAAACGGGCGAAGTTCATCTTCGCATGGAGCTGGCCGCCGATCATGACGTTCTCCAGCGCGGTCATGGAGCGGAACAGCTTCAGGTTCTGATACGTTCTTCCCATGCCGGCCGCGGCGATCTTATGCATCTTCCAGCCGGTGATGTCTTTGTCGTTAAAATAGATCTTGCCGGAGGTCACCGGGAAGGAACCGTTGATCATATTGATCGAGGTCGATTTGCCGGAGCCGTTCGGGCCGATGAGCGCGTGGATCTGGCGCTCCTTGACCTCAAAGGAGAGGTCGTTGACTGCGACCAGGCCGCCGAAGCGCTTGGTCACATGCTCCAATCTCAGTACGGACATGGATCAGCCCTCCTTCTGCGTTTTCTTCCGGCCGGCGAAGAAAGCGGCAGCCTTCTTCTTGAGCTGGGAGAACAGGTGAGACAGGCCGAGCGGATACACCAGCAGGAGCAGCAGCGCGATGCCGTAGAACACGAGCTGATAGTAGTCACCCATGAAGCGCAGCAGCTCGGGCAGGATCGTGACGAGGATGGCGCCGATGATCATGCCGGAGGTCGAGCCGATGCCGCCCAGCATCAGCATAACAACGAACTTCGTGCCGTTGTCGGTGGTGAAGGTCGTCGGAGCAACGTACTGCATGACCCAGGTGTAGAACACACCGGCCAGACAGCCGAGGATCGTGGCGATGAGGAAGGCCATGAGCTTGAGCTTCGTCACGCTCAGGCCGACGGACTCGACTGCCTCGGGGTTATCGCGGACAGCCTTGAGCGCGCGGCCGTACTTGGACTTCGTCAGGCGCACGGAGAAGATGATCAGCAGGATCGCAATGACCAGAATGAAATAGTACAGCTGCGCCTGCGTCTCAAAAACAATACCGAAAATATTCGGCTTTGCAATGTCCTTCACGCCCATGGCGCCGCCGGTCAGCCACTGCATGCTGTTGGCCAGCGAGTAGACGATCTGTGCAACGGACATGGTAGTCAGGGACAGGAAGATGCCGCTGACGCGGAGGCTCGGGTAGCCGAGCATGAAGCCGACAAGAACGGCGACGACCAGAGCGGCCAGCAGACCGATGAGGTTCGTCGAGCCGGTCGCCTGCGAGATCAGGGCCGACGTATAGGAGCCGAGGGCTACGAGGGCGATGGTGCCGAGGTTCGTCTGGCCCGCCAGACCCATAACCACGTTCAGGCCGAGAACGGCGACGAGGTTGATGAGCGTCTGGCTGAAAAGCTGGATGTAATAGTTCGTGGAGTAGATCATGGGCAGGATGACAGCCACAACCAGCATGATCACGGGCAGGATCAGGGAAGTTACCGAAATCTTTTTGCGTTTCATTTCCATTACCCCTTTCCCATCAGACTTTGTGGCGCATGAAGCCGCCCGGACGGATCAGCAGCACGACGATCAGGAACACGAAGGCAACGATGTCCTTGTAGACCGTGGGGATGAACAGGATGGCGAGGGACTCGACCACGCCGATGAGAAGACCGCCGAGGATCGTGCCGGGGATGTAGCCGAAGCCGCCGACGATACCGGCCGCCCAGCCCTTCAGGCCGATCATGTTGGACATGGTCAGGCTGATGGTGAACAGCGGGATGGTCAGGATGCCGATGATGCCGCAGACGACGCAGCTCAGGCCGGTCGTAATATTGATGCTGCGGTCGATGTCGATGCCCATGATGGCAGCAGCCGTCTTGTTCTGCGCAACGCAGCGCATGGCCTTGCCGGGCTTTGTGAGCTTCAGGAACATCTGAAGCGCAATGATCAGAAGGATGGCCACAACGATGATATATCCATACGCCTTGGCAAAGACGAAATCGCCGATTTTGATTACGCCGGTCAGGAAGCCGGGAATCGTGAAGGAGTAGGGACCGTAGATCAGACGCAGGGCCTCGGAAATGACCTTGGCGAAGATCTGGGTGCCCACAATGGAATACATGGTCAGCGGCATATTGCGCAGGGGGTTGAAGATGGTGGCGGAGATCAGACAGCCGAGCACGAACATCACGACGAGCGTGCAGAGGATGCTCAGCCAGATGGGCCAGCCGAGGCCGACAACGAAGGTTCCGCCGAAGACGAAGGCGGCAGTGGTGATCAGCATATTATGTGCAACGTTCAGCAGGCCGGAGGACTGCCAGACCAGCGTATATTCCACGCCGACCAGAGCGTACACGAAGCCGAGGGCAACACCTGTGATCAGCAGCTGCAGGATAGTTTCAAGCATTGCTTTCCTCCCTTTCTTGCTAATGTAAAGGCCGTCCAACCAGCATATCCAGTTGGACGGCCTTGCCAGAGACTACAAATTTATTTCGTTTCGATTACTCCGCGGAAACCGTGGTGTACATCACAGGGACATTGTCCTTGATCAGCGCGACAGTCGCGGAGTGGACCAGCAGGTTGTTCTCGTCGCAGGTCGCGTTGCCCTGGAGCATCGGGAAGTCCTTCGTCTCGGCGACGGCGTCACGGATAGCCTGACGGTCGGCGCTGCCCGCACGCTCGATGGCGTCGAACACAAGCTTGAAGGTGCTGTAGACGTCGGCGACGTAGAGCTCAGCCTTCTGGCCTTCGCCGTAGTCGCTGGCATACTTGTCGCAGAACGCGGTGACCTCGGGATCATCGGAGTTGCCGACGAAGTCGGTCACGGAGTACCAGCCCTCGACCCACTCCGGCTCGCAGAGGTCGCGGACCTGATCCATGGTGATGGCCGGAGAGGCAACGGTCGGGACCTGCAGGCCCAGCTCGTAAGCCTGACGGGCAGTCAGAACGTACTCAGCGTCGCTGGCCCAGACGACCATGCACTCAGCGCCCTTGCTCTTCAGATCAAGGATCTGACCGGTGACGTCGGTGTCGCCGATGTTGATGGCTTCGGGATAGACAGCCATGCCGGCATCCTTGCAGGCGGCTTCGATGACTTCCATAGCGCCGGTGCCGAACTCGTTGTTCGTGTACATGATACCGACGGACTTGACCTTGAACTCATCGATGATGAGCTTCGCGGCGCAGGAGGCCATCAGGTTGTCGTTTGCACGGACGAGGAAGCAGTACTCGTTGTCCAGCTCAAGGAGCTTGGGGTTGGTGCCGAGGCCGAAGAAGGGGATCTTCGCATCCTTGTAAACGCCTTCAGCGGCGAGGATCATGCCGGAGTTCCACGGGCCGACGACTGCGGAGATCTTGTCGTTGCCGGCGAAGATGTTCGCGACGTTAACGGCCATGGCGTTGTCGGTGGCGTCGTCCTGGATGACGAGCTCGACCTTGCGGCCGCCGAGGAGGCCGCCGGCTGCGTTGACTTCGTCAACGGCCATCTGCGCAGCCTTCACCATGCGGTCGCCGTTGGCAGCGTCAGCGCCGGTGATCTTGGCGCTCAGGCCGATGTAGATGGGCTCACCGGAGCCGGTATTGCTATCGCCGTTGCTGTCGGCGGTATTTTCGGTGTTGGTGGTATCATTGCCCTTTGTCTCGTCATTAGAACCGGCGCAGGCGACCAGGCCGGCGACCATTACGAGGACAAGCAGAAGCGCGATCAGCTTTTTCATTGGTTGTTCTCCTTATAATAATAATTCTCTGTCGACCGAGATGCGGGACCAGTGCGTGGGAAAGGGGGTGGTGCTCCGCCGTGGGAGGCGGAGCACCGGAGGAAGAATCGCTTTTGTGAGTAGGAATTACTTCATGTCGGCAAGGATCTTCTCGATCTTGCGCTTGTTGGCCTCGTCGAGCTCGCCGAGGGGCTTGCGGGGCAGGCCGACATAGTCGAGGCCCTGAGCCTGCAGCGTGTACTTGCAGATCTCCTGCCAGTGAGGCACGCCGTTGACCTTGTCATAGAAGAAGTAGTTGATGTACGGCTGGATGTTGTCCTGCGCAGCGCGGGCAGCCTTGACGTCGCCGGCGAAGCAGGCATCCTGCAGAGCGCGGCACTGCTTCGGCAGGACCGCCGGGAAGCCGGACAGCCAGCCATCGGCGCCGCAGAGCAGGCCTTCCATTGCGCAGTAGTCATGGCCATAGAAGACGGTCAGCTTGTCGCCGCAGGCGAACTTCAGCTCATGGACACGGTTGGGATCGCCATGGGCAGCCTTGATGCACTGGATGGTGCCGTCGTCGACGAGGGACTTGACTTCCTCGGTGTTCAGCTCATAGCCGGCGAACCAGGGGTTGTTGTAGACCATGATGTCGATGTCCAGAGCAGCGCGGATGTCGCGGAAGTGCTGGAGAACGGCCTTCTTATGCGGGTTGAGATAGAAGGGCAGGATGACCATGACGCAGTCAGCACCGTGATCCTGAGCGAACTTGCTCATCTTGATGGTGTTGAGGGTGTCGTAACGGCCGGTGCCGCAGACCAGAGGAACCTGACCAGCGAGGAAGCTGGAGACATGAGCGATGATCTCGCGCTGCTCTTCCATATTCATGGCGATGTTCTCACCGGTGGAGCCGCAGATGGAGATGGTCTGTGCGCCGTTGTCGAGCAGCCAAGTCAGATACTTTTCCATGCCGGTCTTGTTGTAGGTCTGATCGGCATTCCAGATCGTCATGCTGGCCGGGCAAAGGCCGTAAGCTTTCTTGTGATCTTTCATTGTGTTTTCCTCCTTGAAATGATCCTTTCGGATTTTGGAACAAAGTAATTATTTCCACCGGCTCATGCCGTACATGGATGGGTTCAGGCGAAGCGCATCACGACGTAGATGCCGAGGGCCGCAACGAGGCCGCCGATGATCGCGCCGCGCAGCCACGGAGTCGGACGGTCGATACGGCTGCGGATAAGGGTCGGCAGGCCGCCGCAGAGCACCAGCGCGGCCGCAAGGCCGAGGGAATTGAAATGCTCGCCGTCGTTGCCGAAGCGGAGGATGCAGTAGCCGCCGCCCGCTGCCAGAAGCAGGCCAAGTGCAAGCTGCGCCAGGATGAAAATGCGTTCCGGCACGTTTGCGATGCGTTCGTTCAGCTTCGTCATGTTCCGTGCTCCCTTCGCTCTTTCTGACTGGATTATACACCGCTCGACACCGGTATGTCAACAGATTGTATGACAACAAAATCAATTTCGTAGAAATGTTCAAGAAATCTCGCCAGATTTTGTGCACTTCGCCCATAGATTGTCTGACAATACGACATCATGCCAACTCCGCTCGGAGGAGTCTGCGCTTTCCTGCCCGCGCCGCCCTGTCGCCCGGAGCAGAAGGATCGCGCACCGGAAGCGCGCATTTTCTCCGATTCGGCCGATAAAAAAATGCAGTCTCAGAAAAGAGAGACTGCATTTTTGGGGGGTATTGTTGAAGTATCGATGGCGTGTTGTAGGGTGCGGCGTCCCCGACGCACCGTGTACAGCCCGCAAATTTGGGGCCGCTCCCGATGCATGCACCTGCCATTGTAGGGGAGCGGCATGCCGCTCCCGGCGCGGTGCTGCCGACTGGTGCGG
>OGUO01002627.1_pt1 | contig 10734 bp, 8 predicted proteins | sample 1553641 | NCBI WGS metagenome assembly OGUO01 (sample SAMEA2579980, study PRJEB22360) | human gut metagenome | biome: human gut; feature: human-associated habitat; material: faeces | place: Denmark | collected 2008/2010 | reverse complement strand
TTTCACACTCTGATGGGCTGGATTAAGATGCATTATTTCAGAGGATTGCTATAGATTGCCTGCAGTTTGTCAATCATCTCCTGGATCTCAGCCCGGGAGAATCCGCCAAAGCTGCACAGAGAGCGAAGTGGCATGGAATCTGTCATTGCTGCTACCATTTCTTCAGTGATAGCTTCAGCAGCAGATTGGGAAGCTGTGTCTGAACCGCCGTTCATTGCAGCCAGATATCTGGAAGTCAGTTCTTTTGCTGCTTCTTTTGTGTTGGGATTATTGAAAAGCTCACCCAGTGTTGTGTTCATATGAATATGCATGGGAATTACCTGGCTGCTGGAGAGTTCAATGGTTTCAGAGAGACGGATATCTCTGGAGGACGCACCGATCAGAATCTCATATTTGCCGCTTGCAGCATACCAGTCCTGTAATTGGGTGTTGTACCATGCAAAGCTACGCTTATCCAGTTTCATAGTAATTGTTTTGGTTTCGCCGGGAGCAAGCTGGACTTTTTCAAAACCTTTCAGTTCTTTTTCCGGACGGATCGTGGATGCTGTCATGTCTTTCACATAGAGCTGGACAGCTTCTTTTCCTGCAATGTTTCCTGTATTTGTTACATCAACAGAAACAGTGATAGTATCTTTTTCTGTTGGATTTGTGTTGGAAATCTGCAGATTGCTGTATGTAAAAGTAGTATAGGAGAGTCCGTATCCGAATGGATAGGCAACTTCCATCTGTTTGGTGTCATAATAACGATATCCTACAAATACACCTTCACGGTATTCCACTTTATCGCCACCACCGAAGTTCAGGTAGGATGGATTATCAGCCAGCTTCACCGGGATTGTCTCGGCCAGTTTACCGCTTGGATTCACAACACCATAGAGGATATTTGCAACAGCAGCACCACCTGCCTGTCCGCCAAGGTAAGCTTCCAGAATACCTTTCACATTATTGATCCATGGCATTTCCACAGGAGAACCATTGTGAAGAACGACCACAGTATTTGGCTGAACTTCAAGGATCTCAGCAATAAGACGGTTCTGGCAGTCTGGCAGTCTCATATGAGAACGGTCATATCCTTCAGACTCAAAACTATCCGGAAGTCCGGCGAAGATCACAACCTTATCAGCAGCTTTTGCAGCCTGAACTGCTTCAGCAGCCAGCTTTTCATCATATAAATCTTTATCAGCAGGAAATCCTTCTGCGTAAGTAACCTGTGCATCAGCAGGAACAGATTCCAGTGCATTGGCAATTTTAAAGCAGTTAATATGAGAACTTCCGCCACCCTGGAAACGAGGTTTTTTGGCAAAACCACCTACAAAAGCTACTTTCTCAGAGGTCTTCAGAGGCAGGATCTGATCTGCGTTTTTCAGAAGGACCATAGATTCTTCCGCAATACGGCGTGCCTCTTCATGGTCTTTTTCCATGGTAAATTCCTGCGGTGCACGGTGGTCCGCATATTTGTAAATAATATTCAGGATACGTTCTACAGCCTGATCCAGAACTTCTTCCTTCAGAGTGCCATTTTTTACGGCTTCCATGATCAGAGCATCGTTTGTTCCGTTGGAACCTGGCATTTCCAGATCCAGGCCGGCCTCCAGACCCTTCACACGGTCATTGACAGCACCCCAGTCAGACATAACATATCCTTCAAAGCCCCAGTCATTGCGGAGAACATCGGTAAGAAGCCATTTATTCTCGGAAGCAAAAGTACCGTTGATCTGATTGTAGGAGCACATAAATGTATATGGCTGAGCCTTTTTTACTGCAGTTTCAAATGCAGGAAAATAAATTTCGCGGAGTGTTCTTTCATCTGCTTCAGAAGAATTGCTCATGCGGTGATATTCCTGATTGTTAGCTGCAAAATGTTTGATGGAAGTTCCTACATGCTGGGACTGTACACCATTGATAAATGCAGCAGCGATCTCACCTGCAAGGTATGGATCTTCTGAATAGTATTCAAAGTTTCTTCCGCAGAGCGGAGAACGTTTAATATTGACAGCCGGTCCTAAAACAACAGATACGTCATTTGCCTGTGCTTCTCTGCCAATAGTTTCGCCCATGGCTTCCATTAAGCTACGGTCAAAAGAGCAGGCACTTAAAGCAGCAGGAGGGAAGCAGACTGCTTTGATACTGTCGTTCATTCCAAGATGATCTCCCTTGTCATCCTGCTTACGAAGCCCGTGAGGACCGTCGCTTACCATTACCTCCGGGATTCCAAGTCTTTCCACGCTTTTCAGATGCCAGAAATCAAGCCCTGAGCACATGCCTGCTTTTTCTTCCAGAGTCATCTGGCTGATGATTTTCTTTAAATCACGATTCATAATAAATTCCTCCATAAGTTTATTTATATGTGAAACAGATGTTACTGTTCACACACCACTATCCCGCGAGGTGTTTTGGCATGAATATGCCAAAATCCCGAGACATACAAGCCAAAATTCCATTGCCGCAGGCAATCTGGAATGAATTTTGGCTACGTTACTGTGAACGGAGTGAACAGTAACAAACAGATTGTTTGTGTTGCCTTTATCTGGACTATATCACCTTCAAATGATAAAATATAGTAAAATATTGATATAAATAACAAAATATTGCTGCGTATGCGAGAGGAATAAAGATGCAGGAGAAAAGTAAGGAATACAATGAAAAAGAACAACAGATTGCAGAGAACAGAAGCAGGAATACTCTATTTGAGAGACGTGAAAATTTACAGAAACATGAATCTTATGCCAGTGAGCGCCGGCAGTATGATGCTATCAGGAATGGCCAGACAGACAGAATACAGTCTGTTTTTCAGCTCACACCGGATGGAACCCCGGGAATCCTGTCCAGAAATGAACTGAGAAACAGTAAAAATATGTTTATCGCAGGAATTACGCTGTTTACCAGAGCTGCTATTGAAGGTGGTGTACCTGAAGAAACTGCTTATGCATTAAGCGACGGTTATATTCAGACAGTAGAAGAGTGCACCAGCAAATCTTCCATAGAAAAGTTATCACAAAAAGCAGCCCTGAGATTTGCCCAGGAAGTGCAGAAGTCCGGGATGCGACATTACAGCAGAGAAATTGAAGCGGCAGTAAAATATATTCATCTTCATCTGCATGTTCCCGTTACACTGGAAGAAACTGCAGAGGCAGCAGGGATCAGTGCCAGTTATCTTTCCAGATTGTTTAAAAAAGAAACAGGAATGCTTTTTGTCGACTATATTCAGAAAGAACGGATAGAAGCTGCCTGTAATATGCTGACCTATTCAGATTATACAGCAGCACAGATCAGTGAATATCTTTGCTTTTCCACACAGAGCTATTTTATAAAAATCTTCAGAAAATATACAGGCACGACACCTGCAAAATATAAAAAATATAAAGTTCAGGACTGGAAATAATATCGGTATCAAAAGTTTTTTGATTATTTACGAGGATTGCTATAGGTCCTGAAACCGCACGGAAAATAAAAATATTTCTGAGCGTCCCTTTATGACTTATGACGTACAAATAAACATTTTCAAAAAATACAAAAAAGGGCTTGACAAACAAAAATAAAGATTGTATAGTATTCCTATCAAATCAATATGAAAACAGGGAAAACAAAAATCCCATTAAAAATATCAGATAAGAAGGTGACAAGACATGAAACAAATCTTATGTTTCGGTGATTCCAATACATACGGTTTAATCCCGGGAACTACTAATCAGAGATACGGATGGGGTACCCGCTGGACCAGCATCCTGGATGACAAAGTAAGAACAAAAGGCTACAGAGTAATCGAAGAAGGACTTTGCGGAAGAACCACCGTATTCGATGATCCATTCCGTACAGAAAGAAGAGGAACAGAAATGCTTCCGGCAATCCTTGAGAGCCACAGACCAGTAGACACTATCGTTCTCATGCTTGGCACGAACGATTGTAAAAGCGTATACAGCGCAACCCCGGAAGTAATCGGACAGGGGATTGAACAGCTCCTTGATCAGATCAACACTGTAAACCCGGATGCCAAAATATTACTGGTATCTCCAATCTACCTTGGGGAGAGAATCTGGGAAGAGGATTTTGATCCGGAATTCGATAAGAATTCTATCGAAGTATCATGGAATCTGCCCCGGGTGTATGAGAAAATCGCCAGAAGAAGAAATATTTCTTATCTTCCGGCTTCAGAATTTGCCCGACCGGGAGAAGCCGATCAGGAGCATCTGGATGAACTGGGACATAGCAGACTTGCAGATGCAATTTATGAAAAGCTTGCAGGATGAAGCCTGAAATGTTATGATAGTTCACAGATGTGCAGATGTAACGCTTTAACTAAATCAAGTAAACTACCTGCTTTAACCGAAATAGCAGTGGATTGAAAAGTAATAAGCGGCACAGGCACACCAGAGCGTTCTTCAAATATGCTCTAAATCATAATAATAGAAGGAGAATAAAGTAACCATGGATTTTGAGTTTATCCGCGAGCAGACACCTCTTTATATTGAGGCAGCAAAGCTTACACTTCACATGGCGGTGATTGGTGCACTGCTTGCCATTGTGGTTGGGCTTGTCTGCAGCATGATTAAGTATTTCAGGATTCCTGTACTTCGTCAGATCGTGGAATGTTACATTGAACTGTCCAGAAATACACCATTGTTGATCCAGTTGTTTTTCCTGTATTTCGGTCTTCCGAAAATAGGGATTGTCCTCAGTTCAGAACAGTGTGCGATCACAGGACTGACCTTTCTCGGAGGCAGTTATATGGCAGAAGCCTTCCGAAGCGGCCTGGACAATGTTCCGCCCATTCAGGTGGAATCCGCATTAAGCCTTGGAATGAGTAAGAGTCAGGTATTTACAAACATTATCCTGCCCCAGGCGGTATCCAATTCTATTCCGGCATTCTGTGCAAATGCGATCTTTCTTATTAAGGAAACCTCCGTATTCAGTGCAGTAGCACTTGCAGACCTGATGTTTGTGACAAAAGACCTGATCGGAATTTATTACAAAACAGATGAAGCCCTGTTTATGTTGGTAATCGCATATCTGATCATACTTTTACCAATCTCACTTATCTGTTCATTTGTAGAAAGGAGAGTCCGCTATGCAGAATATGGGGATTGAGGTTCTTTTTAAGGGAATCAACTCATTAAGACTCTGGCAGGGCTTGTGGGTAACAATAAGAATTGCACTGATTTCCATGGTATTTTCCATAATCCTTGGATTTCTTCTTGGGATGGTAATGAATATCCCAAATAAAATCATTAAGTTTATCTGCCGCATTTACCTTGAAATAGTAAGAATCATGCCGCAGCTGGTGCTTTTGTTCCTGGTATATTTCGGAGCGGCCAAGCATCTGGGGATGAATCTTTCCGGTGAGACAGCGGCAATCATTGTATTTACATTCTGGGGAACTGCTGAAATGGGTGATCTGGTGCGAAGTGCGCTGATCTCCATTCCTAAACACCAGTATGACAGCGGATACGGTCTTGGATTAAACAAATGGCAGGTCTATCTTTATATTATCCTTCCGCAGACTATAAGAAGACTTCTTCCATCCGCAGTGAATCTTCTTACCCGAATGATCAAGACCACATCACTGGTAGCTCTTATCGGAGTAGTAGAGGTGTTAAAAGTTGGAAAACAGATCATAGATGCATCACGTTATACAAATCCGACAGCGGCCCTCTGGGTATACGGTGCAGTATTCTTTATGTATTTTATCATATGTTTTCCATTTTCCAGACTCTCCAGAGTACTGGAAAAGAAGTTTGCTGATTAATAGAGAAATGAGGATAAATGAATGGGACAGCCGATTTTAGAAGTAGAACATTTAAAGAAATCATATGTAAACAATGTTCCTATTCTGGATGATGTTTCCTTCTCTCTGCAAAAGGGAGAAGTGGTGGTGATCGTAGGACCTTCCGGATGTGGAAAAAGTACCTTCCTGCGATGTATCAACCGCCTGGAAGAGATTGACACCGGTGTACTGAAGCTTAACGGTGTAAGCTATGAGAAAGAAAAAAAGAATATAAGCAAAGTCAGAGAGAAGATAGGAATGGTTTTCCAGAGCTATGATCTTTTCCCGAATATGACAATTTTAAATAATCTTCTTCTGGCACCAATGAAAGTACAGAAAAGAAATAAAGAAGAAGTGAAAAAGGAAGCGGAGCAGCTTCTTGACAGAGTTGGTCTTCTGGATAAGAAAGATAATTATCCAAGGCAGCTTTCCGGTGGTCAGAAACAGCGAGTTGCCATTGTACGTGCCATGCTGATGCATCCGGAGATCATGCTTCTGGATGAGATTACAGCAGCACTTGATCCTGAGATGGTAAGAGAAGTACTTCAGGTAGTACTGGAACTTGCAAAGACAGGAATGACCATGCTGATCGTCACTCATGAGATGGAATTTGCCCGTTCCGTAGCAGACAGAGTGATCTTTATGGATAAGGGAAACATTGTAGAAGAGAACACTCCGGAACAGTTCTTTGACAATCCGGAGACTGACAGGGCAAAACAGTTCCTGAACAGTTTCCATTATGAAACAGTGAAAAAATAGAATAGAGGAAAACAGAATATTTTATAAATCCTGAAATGGATGATAATATCCATGAAATAGCAGGATATCATAAGAGCTAGTACATCGTTTCGTAAATAACTATACCAATCGCGTAGGATGCGGATTCGAGTGTGCTGGTATAAAAACGCAGGCGTAGCGGGCTACGCTGAGGCTTTTAGACCTGTGCAATCGGATTCGCAGACAAGTGAGTGGTATAGTTATTTCGAAAACGATGTACTAGTTATAAAAATTATAATAAAATCAAAATTTTTTTAAAACATGGAGGAAAAGAACATGAAGAAAAAAATATTAGCAGTCTTATTAGCAACAGGTGTAGCAGCAACAACACTTCTTGGCGGAAGTATTCTTGTAAGTGCGGCAGATGACGGTGGAAACACTGCACAGGCCCGTACTCTGGATGAGATCAAAAAAGACGGAAAGATCAAAATCGGTGTATTCAGTGACAAGAATCCATTTGGATATGTAGATGAAAACGGTGATGTTCAGGGATACGATATTTACTTTGGAAAAAGACTTGCAAAAGACCTTCTGGGAAGTGAAGACGATGCAGAATTTACTTATGTAGAGGCAGCAAGTCGTGTAGAATATCTGCAGTCTGCAAAAGTAGATGTGATCCTTGCAAACTTTACAGTAACCGATGACAGAGCGGAGAAAGTAGACTTCGCACTTCCATATATGAAGGTAGCTCTTGGAGTTGTTTCTCCTGATGATGCGCTGATCAAAGATGTAAAAGATCTGGAAGGCAAGAAGCTGATCGTTGTAAAAGGAACAACAGCAGAGACATATTTCACAGATAACTATCCGGATATTGAACTTGTAAAATTTGATGAATACCAGGAAGCATACGATGCGCTTCTTGATGGAAGAGGAGATGCATTCTCCACAGACAATACAGAAGTACTTGCATGGGCTCAGCAGAATGAAGGATTCTCTGTAGGAATCGAATCTCTTGGTGATATTGATACGATCGCACCAGCAGTACAGAAGGGTAACACAGACCTTCTGAACGCAATCAACGATGAGATTAAATCTCTGGCAGATGAACAGTTCTTCCATAAAGATTTCGAAGAAACTCTGAAACCTGTATACGGTGACAACATCAATCCGGATGACCTGGTAGTTGAAGGTGGTGTTGTGGACAGCGAAGAGAAAGCTGAGGATGCAGATGCAGCAGAGACAGAAGATTCTGATGCAGCCTCCGATGACACTAAAGATGCGGAAACAACAGAAGAACCGGAAGAGACAGAGGCAGCAGACGCTGAATAAGCAGTGTAAATGCAGTATAAAAGTTATAATTTTGATATTCTCTAAAGTATTGATTTATAAACAAAGTGAGACGCACTCCATTAGGACATTCCTGTGGAGTGCGTTTCATTTTGAGATAATGATCAATTTTTGTTTATTGCAAGTGTGTCAGATATTTCAAAATTCTGTCATTTTTGTATGTGACTTTGTAAATGGGAAAATGGTTACTGTTCACTCCGTTCACAGTAACGTAGCCAAAATTCATTCCAGATTGCCTGCGGCAATGGAATTTTGGCTTGTATGTCTCGGGATTTTGGCATATTCATGCCAAAACACCTCGCGGGATAGTGGTGTGTGAACAGTATCGGAAAATGTTAAATGATCATAATTCATTCAGAGAATGAAAGGAATATCCCATCTCTTCCCATTTATCCAACAGTTCATCCAGAATCTGTGCATTAGTGGAAGAGGTGCTGTGCAGCAGTACAATAGCTCCCGGATGAATCCGTTTCGTCAGTTTTGCAATAGCTTCCTGTGGATCTGGCTGGTTATCCTGGTACCAGTCTACATAGGCAAGGCTCCAGAAAAATGTGTGATATCCCAGTTCTCTGGCCATAGACAGATTCTGTGTACTGTAGATGCCCTGTGGGGGGCGGTAAAATTTTGTCATTTCTTTTCCTGTAATTTCCCTGTAAATTTTTTCTACATCGGATAATTCTTTCTGAAAAGATTCTTTTGTGGAAATTTTTGACATATCCGGGTGCGTCATAGTATGATTGCCGACAATATGCCCTTCCGTTTCCATTCGTTTGATCAGATCTTTGTTTTCCGAAATGAAATTTCCAACCACAAAAAATGTAGCAGGTGCCTGATGTTTTTTCAGTGCATCCAAAATAGCAGGAGTATTTCCATTTTCAAAGCCTGCGTCAAAGGTGAGATAGATTTTCTTTTCTTCGGTATCTTCAGCAAAAAAGGCATTGTACTGAGCCAATTCTTCTATCGTTGCATTTCCAACAGGACGTTTGCCTTCTTCCTGAAAACTGAGTCCCCAGTTGGAACTTTGGGCAGAAGCAGCAGTCTGTCTGGCAGTGTTGTGCGATACGATTTTTCCTATAGAGGAACCTATAAATGCACAAGCACAGAAAAGAAGAAAAATCTTGGTAAATCTGGAAGAGAAAATCCGAGTGGAAGATATGTATTTGAGATGCATAGAGAGTATTAACCTCAGAACGGAATGATATTAGTTTAATATATGAGAAAGAGGGGAACTATAGAAGCTGAATGACAAATAAAAGAGCCACAGATTTATATTTCATCGTGGCTCCTGTTAAGATTCTGTATCCAAGGGATGATACCTCACTTTCTGTAAAATAAATTATGAAATTAACGGTTCAACTTACTGTCCCATTGGTCTGTACCTTCCTTTTATAGTTTCATAGGGTAAATCGTTAAGTTTTCATTGGACTGTACCTTCTTCATGTAAATGAACGGTTACGTTTTATAATAGGGTAAATCGTTAACGTTTCATTGGACTGTACCTTCCTTATTTTGATTGAATGTCACTTTAAAAATAAGGTAAATCATTAAATTTCCATTGGACCGTACCTTCTTTAGAATGTTTAACTGTTACGTTCAAAATAAGATAAATCGTTAGGTTTCCATTGGACTGTACCTTCCTTGTTTGATAGGAACTACTTATAAAACTTAGTTGGATTTAAAAGCTTAAGTTCTTGGTGGTCCGTACCTGCCTTTCTTATAAGTCATGAATTTGAAACTTTGCTATTCTGGTGGTCTGTACCTCGCTTTCTTAAATTATGAAGAAAAGATTATGTTTTCGGTGGTCTCACTCCTTTACTTTTTTGTTTTTCGTAATCCCTTTTGTTTTATGAACTTAATATAACAGATAAAGAATGAAATGTCAAGAATAAAAATAGAAAATTTGCAAAAATGTTTAAAAGATAATATTAAAATTATTTGTATTGATAAAATATTCTGAAAATAATAATGGGTATAGACAATGCATAGCCGGAAGCATATTGGGTAAAAATATGGTTGTAAAGATATACAAGTCAAATTACGTTACTGTTCACGCCGTTCTCAGTGACGTATTTTGACTTGAGGTTTAACTGTAACTGTGAAAATATGGAACAGTTACCGGTTTATTAAAATGATCAGGAGGTTCTAATATGTTACGTTATCTGCCTGTAAGAAGGGTTCATGCAAGACAGGTACTTGATTCCAGAATTGTATACAGATTTGACAAAACTAATTATAAAAATTGCGGACTATATTTTTTGCGAAGATGACAATGTTCGGAAAGGAATAGGTGATATTATGGGTGGAAAAGTTCTGGAATTGGAATCTGAAAGACTTAAAGCAGAGGGAAAAGCAATTGGACGTGCAGAAGGAGAGGTAATCGGACAGGCGAGAGGAGAAGCAATTGGACAGGCAAGAGGAGAGGCAATCGGGCAGATTCAGGGAGAAGCTCGATTGGGAAGCCTGATTACTCGACTGATTCAGGATCAGAGAACGGAAGAAATCCCGATTGTATCAGTAGATTCTAAAAGACGTGAGCAACTATATAAGGAATATGGTCTTTAACCGAATCAAGTAAGTCCCCTGCGGGGGTTGCGAAAAGCAATAAGCAGTAGGATGAAAGGAATGCGACCTTTCTCCTGCTGTTTTTCTTTCTGAACAAATCCACAATGATTAATTATGACGGTTTTGTTGGAGGTTAAAGACAGTATGATTTCTGCAGGCTGGAAGAAATTCAAAAGATATAGATTTTAATATGGTAAAGCAATGAAGATAATAGTTTTAAGCTATAACTAGCACTAGGTATTATGAATTGGCATAATCAGAAGTGTAGTGGTATAGTATGTTCATGCTCAACGGAGCGGGGAATAAGAGAAAGGGAGAATGATATGTCTGGGATTGTGATTGAGAAG
>OGUO01002622.1_pt1 | contig 10746 bp, 8 predicted proteins | sample 1553641 | NCBI WGS metagenome assembly OGUO01 (sample SAMEA2579980, study PRJEB22360) | human gut metagenome | biome: human gut; feature: human-associated habitat; material: faeces | place: Denmark | collected 2008/2010 | reverse complement strand
CAGCGTCTGGTGGAAAGTCTGAATACAGAGTAACTGCACAGAGGTTACAGGAGACACTGCTTACTTTCGGTGTTAAAGTTACTATAACTGATATAAGCTGCGGACCTACAGTTACAAGATATGAGTTACAGCCGGAACAGGGTGTCAAGGTAAGCAAGATTGTTTCTTTATCAGATGATATCAAGCTTAATCTGGCAGCCGCCGACATAAGAATTGAAGCACCAATTCCGGGCAAGGCAGCTATAGGTATTGAAGTTCCTAATAAGGAAGCCGGAAGTGTATATTTCAGGGAACTGGTTGAGTCTAAGGAATTCAAGGAAAGCCAGTCAGCAATATCATTCGGAGTTGGTAAGGATATCGCAGGAAAGACTATTATTGCGGATATTGCGAAGATGCCGCATATGCTTATTGCCGGAGCAACAGGTTCAGGTAAATCGGTATGTATCAACACAATAATTATGAGTATTCTTTATAAGGCAAAGCCAGAGGATGTAAGACTTATAATGGTTGACCCGAAGGTTGTTGAGTTAAGTGTGTATAATGGAATACCACATTTGCTGTTACCTGTAGTAACTGATCCTAAGAAGGCTGCGGGAGCGCTTAACTGGGCTGTTAATGAGATGACAGACAGATATAAGAAGTTTGCGGCAATGCAGGTTCGTAATATAAAGGGATATAATGATGTTGTTGTCAAGAAGAATAAGGAGGGCATAGACCCTCCAATGGAGAAACTTCCACAGATTGTCATTATCATAGATGAGCTTGCTGACCTTATGATGGTTGCACCGGGTGAGGTCGAAGATGCAATATGCCGTCTGGCACAGCTTGCGAGAGCAGCAGGAATACATATGGTTATAGCAACGCAGAGACCTTCTGTTAATGTAGTAACAGGACTTATCAAGGCAAATATTCCGTCTAAGATAGCATTTGCAGTATCTTCGGGAATTGATTCAAGAGTTATCATTGATATGAATGGTGCTGAGAAGCTGCTTGGAAAGGGAGATATGCTCTACTTCCCATCCAATCTTCCAAAGCCGTTGCGTGTACAGGGTGCATTCGTATCTGATGAGGAAGTTGAAAATGTTGTATCCTTCCTTAAGGAGAATGCAGAGGAAGTATCTTATGATGAGAGTATTGCACAGGCTACTGTAAGTCAGGAGAGCATGTCTGGCAGCAGTAAAGGTGATGAAGAGAGAGATTCACTTTTTGCTGACGCAGGAAGATTCGTTATTGAGAATGAAAAAGGCTCAATAGGAAGTCTGCAGAGACATTTTAAGATTGGTTTTAACAGGGCAGGACGAATTATGGACCAGCTTGCTGATGCAAAGGTAGTAGGACCGGAGCTTGGAACTAAGCCAAGAAAGGTTGAGATGACAATGGAAGAATTTGAAACACTTCTAAAGCAGCAGTAATGTAAGTAATATATACTATAAAATAAGGAGACTAATGTATGAAGCTTTCAGAGATATTAAAAATATGTTCAGAAAATGAAGTTGCAGACTTCAAGTATAGTGTTGTATGCGGAAATACTGATGCAGATGTGACAGGAATTACATCTGATTCAAGAAAGATGCAGGATGGATATGCATTTGTATGCATTAAGGGTGCTGTGAGCGATGGACATAAATATATTGACCAGATTAAGGATAAGGCATCTGTAATTGTTGTTCTTGATGGTGAATACGAAGCTAAAGATTGCAAGACAGCAGTTGTAAGCACAGATAACACAAGACTGGCACTTGCACTTATGTCGGCAGCAGTATATGGCAGTCCTGATAAGAAGCTGTTTACAATAGGAATAACAGGAACTAAGGGAAAAACAACAACCACTTATATGGTTAAAAATGTGCTTGAGGCATGCGGCATTAAGACTGGACTTATTGGAACAATTGAGACTATTATCGGGGATGAAGCGATTCCGGCACATAATACAACACCTGAATCAATAGAGATTCACCAGTCATTTGCAAAGATGGTAGACGCTGGCTGTAAGGCAGTTGTTATGGAGGTGTCTTCGCAGGGACTTAAGCTCGACAGAACAGCAGGAATTATGTTTGATATAGGTGTATTCACTAATCTTGAGCCAGACCATATTGGACCTAATGAGCATGAGTCATTTGAGGATTACCTTAACTGTAAGGCAAAGTTATTCAAGCAGTGCAAGGTTGGTATTGTTAATGCTGATGATAAGCATACCAAAGATATCCTTAGGGGAGCAATATGTAAGGTTGAAAGCTATGGTATCGGAGATAATGCTGATATTAAGGCTGAAAATATTGAACTTTTACATGAACCGGGTAAAATTGGTCTTACATATGACTGTACAGGACTTGTTAATATGAAGGTTGAACTTAATCTTCCGGGTAAGTTTTCTGTATACAATTCATTATGTGCAATCGCAATTACAAGGCATTTCGATGTTGATGAAGAGGCACTTAAGGAAACTCTTAAACACGTTAAGGTTAAGGGAAGAATTGAGCTTGTAAAGGTTTCTGATGATTTTACATTAATGATAGATTATGCTCATAATGCAATGGCTTTAGATAGTATACTTACAACTCTTAAGGAATATCACCCTCACAGACTTGTATGCCTGTTTGGATGTGGTGGTAACCGTTCCAAGGAAAGAAGATATGAGATGGGCGAGGTTTCAGGAAAGCTTGCTGACCTTACTATTATCACATCAGATAATCCAAGATTTGAAGAGCCAGAGGCGATTATAGAAGATATCAAGACTGGAATTGCTAAGACTACTGGAAAGCATGTTGATATTACAGACAGAAAAGAAGCTATTAAGTATGCGATAGAACATGGCGAACCGGGTGATATTATTGTTCTTGCGGGTAAAGGTCATGAGGATTATCAGGAGATTAAGGGTGTGAAGTATCCTATGGATGAGAGGGTGCTTATCAAAGAAGTGCTTGAAGAATTGAAGGGTAATTAATGTACGCAGATGTAATAATAGACATTTCACATGAACAGCTTGATAAGACATTCCAGTATGCAGTTCCGGATGAATTGGTGGATGTAATTGAACTGGGAATGTCAGTTGATATTCCTTTTGGAGCAGGAAACAGGCAGATAACAGGGTATGTTGTAGGTTTGGGAGACAAGGCTGCATATCCTGTTGAAAAGATAAAATATATTACAGGAATTACTGAGGGAAAGGTCACTGCAGTAAGCAGAATGTTAAAGCTTGCGGCGTGGCTGAAGCACAATTATGGTTGTACCATGAATCAGGCAATTAAGACGGTTATTCCTGTAAAGGATAAGGTTAAGCAGAAGGAAAAACGCTCGGTCAATCTTATCATTGACGAGGCACAGGCGCAGAAGTATCTTGATACATTTGCAAAGAAAAATGCAAAAGCAAGATACAGATTGTTAGAGGCACTGATTAAGGAACCTGTAATAGATGAAAGTATTATTAAATCCAAGCTTAATATCACGGCACAGACGGTCAAGGCGTTTGAAGATATGGGGATTGCCGAAGTCAGGTCAGAAGATATGTATAGGAATCCTGTAAGAAATGTTACCGGAGAAAGAAAGCGTATCGAACTTAATGAACAGCAGAAAAACGCTGTGGATACAATAATAGCTGACTATGATAATGGTGATTATAAGACATATCTGCTTCATGGTGTTACAGGGAGCGGAAAGACTGAGGTGTATCTTGAGACAATTGAGCATGTCCTTAATCATGGAAGACAGGCAATTGTGCTTATACCGGAGATTGCACTTACATTTCAGACTGTGCAGAGGTTTTACCACAGATTCGGGGATAAGGTATCTATTATGAATTCCCGTATGTCAAAGGGAGAGCGGTATGACCAGTTTCTGCGGGCACAGAGAGGTGATATAAGTGTAATGATTGGACCGCGTTCGGCGTTGTTCACACCATTTTCAAATATAGGCCTTATAGTAATAGATGAAGAGCATGAAGGAGCTTATAAGTCAGAGACTGTTCCAAGATATCATGCAAGAGAGGTTGCATGCCATATTGCAAAGGAAGCAGGCGCTTCAGTGATACTTGGTTCTGCGACTCCTTCAATGGAAAGCTACTATGCGGCAATGAATGGACATATACAGCTTATTACACTTGACAGCAGGGCGGGAAGCGGAGGACTTCCAGCAGTTGATATTGTTGATCTGAGAGAAGAATTAAGGCTTGGAAACAGGACGATATTCAGCAACAGATTAAGAGAACTGATGAGTGACAGACTTGCAAAGCATGAGCAGATAATGCTTTTCCTTAATAAGAGAGGCGTGGCTGGCTTTATATCATGCCGTTCATGCGGAAAGGTTATGAAATGCCCGCACTGTGATGTTTCACTTACGGAGCATGCTGATGGAAGGCTGATGTGCCATTACTGCGGATATACAACACCTAAGATAACTGCATGTCCTTCATGCGGTTCAAGATATGTTTCGGGCTTCAGGGCAGGAACAGAAGGTGTTGAAGCACAGGTTAAGAAAACATTTCCACAGGCAAGAGTGCTAAGAATGGATATGGACACTACAAGAGGCAAGGATGGACATGAAAAGATTCTGTCGGAATTCGCCAATGGTAATGCGGATATTCTTATTGGAACTCAGATGATTGTTAAAGGACATGATTTTCCAAATGTAACGCTTATGGGAGTGCTTGCGGCAGATATGTCACTTTATTCCAGTGATTACAGGGCTTCTGAGAGAACTTTCCAGCTTCTTACACAGGCGGCTGGAAGGGCAGGAAGAGCAGAAAAAAGCGGCAATGTAGTTATACAGACTTATACGCCGGAGCATTTTAGTATTGTTAGTGCGGCTAATCAGGATTATAATGCTTTCTATGAGCAGGAAATTGCTTACAGAAAGCTGTGTGGATATCCGCCGGCGGATAATCTTATGAAGATTATGTTATCTTCACCAGATGAGATGTTATTGACAAAGAGTGCAGCGTGGGTTAAAGCATTTGTGGATAACAACTGTAAGTATAAAGGACTTATGTGTATAGGTCCGGCAGATGCACCTATATATAAGATTAAAGATGTGTATAGTAAGATAATCTATGTAAAACATAAAGACAGGAAAGTTCTTAACAGTATACATGAAAAGCTTGATGTTAATATTGTTGGAAATCAGGCTTTTAAGAATATTAATGTACAATACGATATTAATGGATGATTGCGAGGAGGAATATATGGCAATAAGAAATATTAGAACACTTGGAGATGATATACTAAGAGCCAAGGCAAAAGAGATTACAGAGATGACACCAAGAATTGAAGAGCTTATTGATGATATGTTTGATACAATGTATGAAGCTAACGGTGTAGGTCTTGCAGCACCTCAGGTTGGAATCAGAAAGAGACTTGTTGTTATTGACTGTGGAGATGATCCAATTGTTCTTATTAATCCTGTTGTGTTAGAGACAAGCGGAAGCCAGACAGGGCTTGAAGGATGCCTTAGTGTACCTGGAAAGACAGGTGAGGTTACACGACCTAATTATGCAAAGGTTAAGGCCCTTAATGAGGATATGGAAGAGATTATAGTAGAAGGAGAGGAGCTTCTTGCAAGATGCCTTCTTCATGAGATTGACCATCTTGATGGTATAATGTATGTTGATAAAGTAGAAGGAGAACTTCTATCTACAGATGACATTGAAGAAGAATAATTAATGAAAAGGGGAACAGAATGCGAGTAGTATTTATGGGTACACCCGATTTTGCTGTAGGGACACTTAAAGCAATAATCGAAGCAGGACATGATGTGGCAGCAGTTGTTACACAGCCTGATAAGCCAAGGGGAAGAAGCAAATCACTTGTTTTCTCTCCAGTTAAGGAGGAAGCTGTGGCGCATGGAATCACAGTGTTACAGCCGGAGAGAGCAAGAGATGAAGCATTTGTAGAAGAATTAAGAACATATAATGCAGATGTAATTGTTGTTGTTGCATTTGGACAGTTACTGCCGGCAAGTATTATTAACATGCCAAGATACGGCTGTATCAATGTTCATGCATCACTTCTTCCTAAGTACAGAGGTGCATCGCCAATCCAGTGGGCAGTTATTGATGGCTGTGAGTATTCAGGTGTTACAACCATGAAGATGGATGAAGGCCTTGATACAGGAGATATCCTGATGGTTGAGAAGGTGAAGCTTGATGCTAAAGAGACGGGCGGAAGTCTTTTTGACAGATTAAGTGATGTCGGTGCGCATCTTTTGGTTAAGACACTTGAAGGACTTGAAGCTGGAACTATTACTCCTGTTAAGCAGGATGATTCAGAAAGCACTTATGTAAAAATGCTTCATAAGTCATTTGGTAAGATGGATTTCAATAAGAGTGCAGCTGAACTTGAAAGACTTATAAGAGGACTTAATCCATGGCCTAGTGCATTTACTTATATAGACGGTAAAATGCTAAAAATATGGGATGCGGATGTTGTGGATAATATCAGTGAAGTACAGACAGAAGAAGTTAAGCCGGGACAGGTTGTTACGGTAGGAAAGAACACATTTACAATAGCCTGTGGACAGGGGTATTTAGTTGTTAATGAGGTTCAGTTAGAAGGTAAGAAGAGAATGGACAGCGGTTCGTTCTTAAGAGGCAACCAGTTAGAAGCAGGTGTAATGTTAGGAGAATAAGCAGAATCTTAAATGATTCAGAAAAGAGGTATTATGGTAGCTTTATATGGTTATTATGGATATGGATATTACTATGATCCAATGTACATTCTGATAATAATATCATGCGTTATTGCACTGATAGCACAGGTAAAGGTAAAAAGCACATTTAACAAGTATTCCAGGGTGTCATCTTCAAAAGGAATGACAGGCGCAATGGTCGCAGAGCAGCTTTTAAGAAGCCAGGGAATATATGATGTATCTATTCAGAGAGTATCAGGAAGCCTGACAGATAATTATAATCCAAGAAATAAGACACTTAACCTGTCAGATTCTGTTTATAATTCAACATCTGTTGCTGCTATCGGAGTTGCAGCCCATGAAACAGGACATGCAATACAGCATGCTTACGGATATGGTCCTTTAAGCTTCAGAACAGCACTTTTTCCGTTAGCCAGTGTCGGTTCGCAGGTATCATGGATACTTATTGTGCTTGGACTTATATTTGGCTCAACTAATATACTTATAGATATTGGTATTCTTATGTTCAGTCTGGCAGTACTTTTCCAGCTTGTAACATTACCGGTTGAGTTTAATGCTTCGGCAAGAGCATTACAGCTTCTTGAATCAGAAGGATTCCTATATGGAGATGAGAACAGACAGGCAAGAAAAGTGCTTTCAGCAGCAGCCATGACATATGTTGCGGCAGGCTGGGTTCCACCGAGATCGACGGGGCGAAAAAAGTGCTGCGGGCAGCAGCCATGACCTATGTGGCAAGCCTGGCAGCTTCTGTTTTACAGCTTTTAAGACTGATTTATTTATTTGGAGGAAGACGCCGTGACTGATTCGGTGAATTTAAGGGCAGTTGTACTGGATATACTTATGGAAATCAATGAGAAGGGTGAATTTTCACACCTTCTCATTAATAATGCACTGACAAAGTACCAGTATCTTGATAAGAATAAGAGAGCATTTATAAGCAGATTATCACTAGGAACGATTGAGAACAGAATTGAACTTGACTATATAATAGACCAGTTTTCAAAGACTCCTGTAAGAAAGATGAAACCACTTATAAGAAATATATGTGAAATGTCTGTATACCAGATAATATATATGGATAATATTCCGGATTCAGCAGTGTGCAATGAGGCTGTAAAGCTGGCTACAAAACGTGGATTCACAGGACTTAAGGGCTTTGTGAACGGAGTCTTAAGAAACATTGCAAGAAATAAAGACAATATTACATATCCTGACAGGAATAAGGATATTGAACAGTACCTTTCTGTAAAATACTCAATGCCATTATGGATAGTTAAAATGTGGCATAGTCAGCTAGGTATTGATAAGACCGAGGAAATTCTTGCAGGCTTTAAGCAGGAAAAAAAGACTTATGTAAGATGTAATACAGCAAAGGCGCCGGTTGAAGAGATAAAGAGGATTCTTTCACAGGAAAATGTATCTGTGGCGGATGTTGAAGGTATACCATATGCTTTAGAGATTAAGGACTATGATTATATAGCCGGACTTAAGAGTTTCAGGGATGGTCTGTACCAGATACAGGATATAAGCTCCATGACAGCAGGATATATGACTGGATTTAAGGCAGGGGATACAGTAATTGATGTGTGTGCAGCACCGGGAGGAAAGAGCATTAATGCTGCAATAAGCGTTGGCGCTGATGGTAAAGTATATTCAAGGGATGTATCAGATTATAAGGCAGGACTTATTGAAGAAAATATATCAAGGCTAGGACTTAATAATATAGAAGTTCAGGTAAAAGATGCACTCGTAATGGATGAATCTATGAGAGAGAAGGCAGATGTTGTTATAGCAGACCTTCCATGCTCAGGACTCGGTGTTATGGGAAGAAAGCCTGATATCAGATATAATATAACAGAGGACAAGCTTGTTTCATTAAAAGAGCTTCAGCAGAGCATACTTTCTGTTGTACAGGCATATGTTAAGCAGGGTGGTATAATGATGTACAGTACATGTACAATTAATTCAGAAGAGAATGAAGCCAATGCTGACTGGTTATGTAAAGAATATGGCTTTAAGAAGATAGAATACAGACAGATTCTGCCGGGAAAGAATGGCGGAACAGATGGGTTCTTTGTTGCAAAACTTAGGAGAGAATAGACATGACAGATATTAAGTCACTTAATTATGACGAACTTGTAACATATATGGCTGGACTTGGTGAGAAGAAGTTCAGGGCTTCGCAGCTATATCAGTGGATGCATGAAAAGCTGGCAGACAGCTTTGATGAATGCACCAACCTTTCCAATGCATTAAGGCAGAAGTTAAAGGAAACATCAGAATATGTATGCTTAGAGCCTGTCAGGGTACAGCATTCAAAGCTTGACGGAACAGAAAAATATCTGTTCAGATTAACGGATGGTAATTATGTTGAAAGTGTACTCATGAAATATCATCATGGTAATTCAGTATGTATATCTTCACAGGTTGGATGCCGTATGGGATGCCGTTTCTGTGCATCTACACTTAACGGCAAAGTCAGGGATTTAAAGCCATCTGAAATGCTTGACCAGATATACAGAATACAGAAGATTACAGGGGAGCGAGTAAGCAATGTTGTAGTTATGGGTTCTGGAGAGCCAATGGATAACTATGATAATCTTATTAAGTTTATAGAACTTCTCAATGATGAGAGGGGGCTTAATATAAGCCAGCGAAATATTACTGTATCATCATGTGGAATAGTACCTAAGTTAAAGGAACTTGCTGACCTTAAGTTACAGATTACACTTGCTATTTCACTTCATGCGCCTAATGATGAACTAAGAAAAACAATGATGCCTATAGCTAATAAGTATTCAATTGAGGAGATAATGGATGTATGCAGGTATTACATAGAATGTACAGGCAGAAGAATCTCATTTGAATACAGTCTTGTTAAAGGTGTCAATGATTCAATGGAATGTGCAAAGCAGCTGATTGAACTTGTTAAGGGCATGAACTGCCATATTAATCTTATACCTGTTAATCCTATCAAGGAGCGTGATTATAAGCAGACTGGTAAGGATGAAGTGTACGCATTTAAAAATAAACTTGAAAAGAACGGAATAAATGTTACAATTAGAAGGGAAATGGGCAGAGATATTGATGGTGCCTGTGGACAGTTAAGGAATAAGTATATGGAGGATGTTGATGAAAGCAACGGCGATTACTGATATAGGCAAGACGCGTGCCGTTAATCAGGATTATATATATACATCTGTTGACAGGGTTGGATGCCTGCCTAATCTGTTTATTGTAGCAGATGGAATGGGCGGTCATAAAGCTGGTGATATAGCTTCACGTTTTACAGTTGAAACTATTAAAACGCTTATAGAACAATCACAGGAAAAAGATGCAATATCCGTTATTAATGATTCGGTTAAGATGGTTAATAGTCTGCTTTTACAGAAGGCATCTGAATCAGAGGATTATTACGGTATGGGAACAACGCTTGTTATTGCGACCATATATGATAATGTGTTAAGGGTTGCTAATGTAGGAGACAGCAGATTATATGTAATAGATGACAATGATATAACTCAGATAACAAGAGATCATTCACTTGTTGAAGAGATGGTTCTTGCAGGACAGTTAAGTAAAAGCGAGGCAAGAACACATGCCAGAAAGAATGTCATAACAAGGGCAATCGGAGTAGAGGAACAAGTCGAACCAGAGATGTTTTCAATTGATCTTAAAGAAAACAGTAAGGTTCTTATGTGTTCTGATGGTCTTACTAATATGCTTGAAGATGCAGAGATATTAAGCATTGTAAGGAACAATGCCGATATAGAAGATGCAGCGAGAATGCTTATTGACAGAGCGAATGAGAATGGTGGTAAGGATAATATTTCAGTTATAATTGTAGAACTGTAAGTGAAAGGGATAGGTTATGTTAAGAAAAGGAATGTTTTTAGCTGACAGATACGAGATAATCGAGCAGATTGGCACAGGCGGAATGTCAGATGTTTACAAAGCAAAGTGCCATAAACTCAATAGATATGTTGCTATTAAGGTAATGAAGTCTGAGTTTAGTGAAGACAAGACATTTGTATCTAAGTTCAGGGCAGAGGCACAGTCTGTAGCAGGATTTACACATCCTAATGTAGTTAATGTATATGATGTCGG